>OFMT01002254.1_pt1 | contig 11785 bp, 10 predicted proteins | sample 1541891 | NCBI WGS metagenome assembly OFMT01 (sample SAMN04209230, study PRJEB22552) | human gut metagenome | biome: gut; material: feces | host: Homo sapiens | place: USA: Oklahoma | reverse complement strand
AACCTTTTCTGATACAATCAAATGATAATTCAGGAAATAATTTTTTATTTTAAAACGCAAAACATTATCAATATCAGAAATTAAATTATTTATTATATGGTTCAGACGTGCCAATCGCATATCAATTGAATTCTCGTTCTGGTACGGTTTCAACAAAGTTTGAATATATTGAAGGTGTTTGTCCTATGATCGAAAGAAGATATATGGAAACAACTTCAACTATGTCTCGTGAATGGTATGGATCATTTTTGGCAGATGCTCAATGTCCAAAATGTCATGGCGCACGTTTAAATAAACAAGCTCTATCTGTACTTGTTGGTGGAAAAAACATTTATGAATGGACGCAAATGAGTATTAGTGAAGCCATCGATTTTATGGATCAGTTAGAATTAACTCCAACACAAGCTAAGATTGCAGAGTTGGTGGTCAAAGAAATTAAAAACCGTCTTTCATTTTTAAATCATGTTGGACTTAGTTATTTAACTCTTGATCGTTTAGCATCCACTTTATCAGGTGGAGAAGCGCAACGTATTCGCTTGGCAACACAGATTGGATCCCGCTTAACGGGTGTTATGTATGTTTTGGATGAACCAAGTATTGGTTTACACCAAAGAGACAATGATCGTTTGATTGGTGCGTTAAAAGATATGCGTGATTTAGGCAATACATTAATTGTGGTTGAACATGATGAAGACACAATGCGAGCAAGTGACTATATTGTGGATGTAGGACCTGGTGCCGGTGTGCATGGCGGACAAATCGTTGCGGCAGGAACACCGGAAGAAATTATGCAGAACGAAAACTCAATTACGGGAGCTTATTTAAGTGGACGTAAAAGAATTGAAGTACCGGCAACGCGTCGCAAAGGAAATGGCAAGAAACTAAAGATTGTGAAAGCGAGTCAAAACAACTTAAAAAATGTGAATGTAACTATTAAACTTGGTACATTTACTGTTGTGACTGGTGTTTCAGGAAGTGGGAAATCTTCATTAGTTACAGAAGTATTAACACATGGTTTACAACATGCACTAGGACGATTAAGAATTAAGCCAGGGGCATGTAAAGAAATTCAAGGAATCGAAAATATTGATAAAATTGTTGAAATAGGACAAGATCCAATCGGTAGAACGCCACGTTCAAATCCTGCTACATATACAGGTGTATTCGATGATATTCGTGATTTATTTGCGCAGACAAAAGAAGCTAAAATGTTAGGTTATGATAAAGGACGCTTTTCATTCAATGTGAAAGGTGGACGTTGTGAAGCTTGTCAAGGCGATGGAATTTTACGTATTTCTATGCACTTTTTACCAGATGTTTATGTACCTTGTGATCAATGTGGTGGAAAGCGTTACAACGAAGAAACATTACAAGTCCATTATAAAGGTAAGACGATTGCGGATGTATTGGATATGACGGTTGAAGAAGCCTTGGAATTTTTCGGCAATGTTTCAAAAATCAAACATAAACTACAAACATTAAACGATGTAGGACTTTCTTATATTAAGTTAGGTCAAAGTGCTACGACTTTATCTGGTGGTGAAGCACAACGTGTTAAACTAGCAAGTGAACTTCAAAAGAAGGCAACAGGAAAAACATTATTTGTGCTTGATGAACCAACAACAGGCTTGCATAGTGATGATGTAAAGAAATTGATAGATGTTCTACAACGTCTTGTAGAACATGGTGATACAGTATTAGTTATAGAGCACAATTTGGATGTGATCAAATGTGCAGATCAAATTATAGATATGGGACCTGAAGGTGGACAAGGAGGAGGAACTGTGATTTGTACGGGAACTCCAGAAAAGGTTGCTGCATGTAAAGAGAGTTATACAGGTCAATATTTAAAACCAATGTTAGAAAAAGGAGGAGACCATGGCAAAAGTAATTGTTCGTGATTTAGCTAAAAAATTCATGTGGACTATTGTGACTGGGGATTCAGACTCATTAAATCGTCCGTTGACTTTGGCAGATACAAATCGCCCTGGATTAGAACTAGCTGGATATTTTCCAGACACACAAACAAAACGTCTTGTCGTACTTGGAGATAAAGAAATAGGATATATCGAAGAGCAGATGGATGAAATTTCTCAGCGTCGTTCTTTTGAATTTTTGACAGGAGATAGTACACCATGTATTGTGGTTGCGCATGGGCATGAGTGTCCTCCTGTTTTAAAAGAGATAGCACAACGTAAAAATTTTCCTGTATTTAAAACAGAACATCAAACATCACACGCAATCGTTAGTATCACAAACTATTTGGATGAATGTCTTGCAGAATCTGTAGTCATTCATGGAGAGTTAGTGCGTGTATTTGGTGTTGGTGTATTGATTACCGGTCGAAGTGGTATGGGAAAAAGCGAAATTGCCTTGGAACTTATCAAACGAGGCCATCAATTAGTTGGTGATGATCGTATTGATTGTTACAAAATACACGATGATTTGGTAGGAAGAACGACACCTATGTTAGAAGGGTTCATGGAACTGAGAGGTGTTGGAATTATCAATGTTTCTCGCATGTATGGAGTAGGAGCTGTTGCCCATGAAACACAAATTGAATTTCAAATCGATTTAGAACCATTTAATGATTCTTATGAATATGATCGAGTTGGAATTGAAGAAAAAGAATACAATGAGATTTTAGGAATCAAAATTTTAAAGATGACTATTCCGGTTTCTCAAGGACGACCAATGTCATCTGTTATTGAAACGGCTGTGACAAACTTCTTATTGTTGAAAGATGGCTTAGATTCAGCTAAAGAATTTGAAGAGCGAGTACTATCGCAAATATCCGAGAATAAGAAGGAGGAATTCGATGCATCTGTTTCCGAACACTAGAATTTTTGTTTCTTTTGGATCTTTAGAAATTGCTTGGTATGCCGTTCTAATTTTAACAGGCGCATTGTGTGCCTATTTACTATGTCAAAGAACAATGAAAAAATGGGGGTATGCACCTGAAGTTCTAGATGATTATGTAGTTCCTATGTTGTTTATTGGAATTCTAGGAGCTCGAGCATGGTATGTTATTTTTGAATGGAATTATTATTCTTCACACCTAAATGAAATTGTAGCCATTTGGAACGGTGGTTTGGCCATACATGGAGGCTTGATTGCAGGAACTATATTTAGTTTATTCTTTTTCAAAAGACGAAAAATTTCATTTTTAAGAATGTTTGATTTGATCATGCCAACCGTGTTATTGGCACAAGCCTTTGGTCGTTGGGGAAACTTTATGAATCAAGAAGCCTATGGTGGGATTGTATCTGAGAGTTTCTTTGCGCATTATCCAGCGTTTATTAAAAATCAAATGTTTATTGATGGAGCCTATCGTATGCCTACTTTCTTATTTGAAAGTGTATGTAATCTATTAGGATTCTTGTTTATCACATTTATTTTCCGTAAGCATTGGTATAAAAGACGCGGTGACTGCGGATTTATGTATATGGTATGGTATGGAATTACACGTTTTGTGATTGAAGGAATGCGAACAGATTCTTTAATGGTATTTGGCCTTCGTACAGCTCAACTTGTATCTTTAGCTTTAATGGTTGTTGGTTGTCTTGGCTTAATGGGCGTATTTCATAAAGCTTTTCACTGGAAAAAGAAACCGATTGTTTTGTTTGACTTGGATGGAACGCTGATTGATTCACAACAATTAGTTTTTGAAACATTTAGAAGAGTTTTTAAAGAATTAAAACCCGATTATGAATTATCAAATGAAGAACTATATTCATTCTTTGGACCAACGCTAGAAGTAACTTTTTCAAAGTATTTCCCAGAAGATCAGGTACAAAGTATTATTGATCGTTATCAAGTAATCAATAAATCGTTGCATAAAGATCTGTTAAAGGAAGTGCCTCATGCCAAAGAAATGTTAGAGGGGTTAAAAGAACAAAATATACAGTGTGCGGTAGTATCAAATAAGCGTATTGAAGTTGTGAAAAGAGGACTAAAACAAGCTGGTTTAGATGGCTATTTCAAGGTTGTATTGGGAAAAGAAAATTTGCCCGAACCTAAGCCAAGTGCATCTGGCTTGATTGAAGCATGCAACTTATTACATACTAGTCATGACGATTGTATTTATGTTGGTGATAATGTTGCGGATATTGTAGCCGCAAAAAATATGGCTGCCTATTCTGTAGGGTTTAGTGTAGATGAAAAACAACGCGAAGCTTTAGAAAAAGCACATCCATGTAAGGTCATCGATGATTTAATGCAGTTAGTATCATTATGTAAGGAGGATCGCATATGGAGCGACAATACGATTTGGTAATAGTTGGTGCCGGCCCTGCTGGTTTAAGCGCAGCATTATATGGTTCAAGGGCAGGACTTAAAACTTTGATATTAGAAAATGGAGCGCCAGGTGGAAAATTGATTAAGACAAATAAAATCAGTAATTATCCAGGTATAAAAGATATTGAAGGTACACAGTTGGCAATGGATATGTTTGAACAAGCAACATCTTTTCAAGCTGAATATGCGTATGGTGAAGTCAATAAAATCGATGAAAATAAAAATGTATATTTAAACGATGGGAATGTTGTGAAAGGGAAAGCTGTCATTCTTGCGACAGGAACAAAGGAACGTTTATTGAATATTCCTGGGGAAAATGAAAATCTAGGACATGGTGTTTCTTTCTGTGCAGTTTGTGACGGTGCATTTTTTAGAGATAAAGAGGTTGTAGTGATTGGTGGAGGAAACTCGGCATTAGAAGAATCGATTTATCTTGCCGGGCTTGCGCGCAGTGTAACGATTGTGATTCGCAGAGACGTATTTAGAGCTGAAGAACATATTCAAAAACAAATTGAAGAGAACGCAAAGATTCATGTCATTAAGAAGCATATTCCTGTTCAAATTCTTAGCTTAGAAGGAAAAGTATCCGGTATTGAACTTGAAAATGTGGATACTCATGAAAAACATGTTATAGAATGTTCAGGTATCTTCCCTTATGTTGGACAAGATCCAAATACGGATTGTGTACAAGATTTAGGTATATTAAATGAGCGTGGCTATGTTCTAGTCGATGACGATCGTCAAACAAAAATTCCAGGAATTTATGCAGCAGGCGATGTCATTGACAAAAATTTAAGACAGGTTATTACGGCATGTAATGATGGTGCCATTGCAGCACAGCATGCATTTCATAAAATTAAAGGAATTTAATAATCCAAGAAACCAGGTGGAAACATCTGGTTTTAATTTACAAAAAAAGTAATTGAAACGGCTTACAATATGCTTGAAATCAGTCACTGAAAGTGATTTAATTAAGATAAGAAAAGGATTTGAGGTGTTATTTATGTTGCCTGAAGAAGCAATCAAAAAGGTAATGGATGCGTATTACCATATTACTGGATTAAGATGCTATTTCGTGCAAGACGAGACAGAAATTAGCAGTGCAAAGGAAAAGAATTTCTTTTGTAAATGTTTAAAAACAAGTTCATCTGCATTACATCAATGTGATGAATGTACATTTGAAAATTATACAGGAGCTTTAAAATCAAATAAACCGCAAAAGTATGCATGTCATGCAGGACTTATCAAATGGAGTGTTCCCGTATCGCTTGCAGACGTAAAAGGTGTAATTATATCAGAAGGTGTTATTACAAAGCAGCAAGGCTTAGAAGCAGAGGATTGGGTCAATCATTTGGCAGAAACATATAATGTTTCTAGACCTATACTTTTACATAACTACACAAAAGTTGTTGTGATGAATGAAGATCAGGTTGAAGAAAGTATTGAATTGATGCAAGATCTATTAAAGTACTACAAAGCAGTAATCGAGGGTTAATTCCTTCGATTTTTTTGTATAAAAAAAGCCAGCAAATTGCTGACTTAGTTATTGACTCCATGATGGAATATGGGTGTATCATCACTGATCGCTTTAAATACATAACCACGACTTTTATAGTTTTCAATGATGGCTGGCAAAGCTTCAACTGTAGAAGTTTTAGGACTTGAGTCGTGGAATAACAACATAATTTGATCATAGTTACAATTCGTTGAGTTATCGACGATTGTTTGAGCAGGTACGCTGTTTGAAGCGGCATCCCCACTTGAGCAGTTCCAGTCAAAATATTCATAACCTCTTTCATGTACCATACTATCAAGTTTTGACATAATACCCTGAGAGTAGTTGGCAGAAACCATATTGCTTGAACCACCAGGGAAACGAATATATTTTGGAGCTTTTCCTGTGATTTGTTTAACCATATCACTTATTTGTTGTAAATCATTAAAATATGCTTCTGTAGACGAATAGACGGTCGCATAATCATGCGTATATGTATGAAGTGCAATTGTATTTCCTTGTTTTTCTGCTTTTCGAATGGAATCATTATATTTTTGATTGTTTCCAGTCACAAAGAATGTAGCTTTCGCATCATATTTCTTTAGTATCTTTAATACTTTATCTGTATTTTCACTTGGACCATCATCAAATGTTAGATAAACGACTTTTGTAGGTTCCTCAACAACGACACTAATCTTTTTCTTAGCCTTATTGCCAGAACGATCCGTTGCCGTAACCGTTAATTTATAAGTGCCTTCTTTTTTTGTCTTTACTTTTGAAGAATCGATTTTGATCTTTGGATTTAAATCTAAGTTATCCGTTACTTCAATATAAGATTTATAGTTCGGTTTTGAATCTGTATAGACATGAATTGGATCTGTACTAATAACAGGTTTTTCAGTATCTTTTTTTAACGTAAGTGTCGTATCTTTCATTGTGCAATTTCCATATGCATCTTTAGCTATGATCGTCACTGTTTGTTTTTCATCTTTAGTCACTTTATTTTTAAAAGATAAGGTAACCTTTGAATCATCTTCAACACTTTCTACAAAAGAATTGGGCTTCACATCTTCTTTTAAATCGGTGGTGTACGTTTTAACTTTTAGCTTTGGCGCTTTCGTATCTTTTACTGAGACTGTACACGTTTTTTTATAGTCTTTTATTTGATAAGTAACTGTATAATTACCTACTCTTTTAGTATCGATATCACTTGAAACTTGAACACTAGAATCCGAATGATAGAAGACTTGTTGAATGTTTGTCTTTGGATCATATTCATGATTGATCTCTACTTCTGGATTTGTAGAATATAATAATATAGGATTTTTAAAAGCATAACCCATCAAAAATATCATGCATACAAATAAAAAAGCAATCAAGCCATTTCCGAAAGTATCTTTCCTTTTTTTATTTGTCATAGTTGACCCTCAAAAGATAGGATACTGTCTTTTTTTGTGCATAAAAAATTAAATTCCCTTAACATAATTAACCCCTTTTAAACTCTATATCTATTATACATGAAATAAGAGGAATTGTTCTAAAGATTATGGTTCTTTTTTCTTGTTGTAGTTGCGCATAAATTCTTATATAATAACCTTAGAAAGGTGGGGGAAGCACTATGAAACTTATCCTAGCAATTTTATCAAATGACGATAGTCCAGTGGCAAGTAATGCACTAAATAAAAATGGTTTTTCTGTTACTAAATTAGCAACGACTGGTGGATTCCTTCGCGCAGGCAATACAACGTTGATCATTGGTTGTGAAGACGAAAAAGTAGAAGCAGCTATAGATATCATCAAGGAATATTCAAGTAAGCGAACGGAAATTGTACCTAGTACAGCTAGTTATGACATTGGCCGTTATGCAAGTTTTCCTGTGGAAGTTACTGTCGGTGGAGCCACAATTTTTGTGCTAGATGTAGCACAATTCTTAAAGGTTTAGAAAACAAGGGGGGGTAGAATATAATGTTCTACCTTTTTTCTGTTAAAAAAATTGTGAATAAAGACCCATTAGGGGCTTTTTTCTGTTATGATTGAAAGGTAAAGAAAAAGGAGATTAAAACGCAATGAAAATACTAGTTATCGGTAAGGGCGGACGTGAACACGCACTTGCGTATGCATGCAAACGTTCAGCTTTATGTGATGAGTTGATTTGTGCTCCAGGTAATCCTGGAATGGCAAAAATTGGAGAATGTGTCAATGTGAAAGACAATGATGTAGAAGGTCTTGTTGCTTTGGCAAAAGAAAGAAATGTAGATTTAACCATCGTAGGTCCTGAGGCAACTTTAGCTCTAGGTGTTGTAGATGCGTTTAAAAAAGAAGGCTTAAATATTTTTGGGCCAGATAAGAAGGCGACTCAAGTCGAATCAAGTAAGGATTTTGCCAAGAAAATCATGGCAAAATATAATATCCCAACAGCTGCTTATAAAACATTCTATGATTTAGAATCTGCATGGACTTATGTACAAGAACAAGGAGCTCCTATTGTTATTAAGGAAGATGGCTTAAAAGCCGGAAAAGGTGTTACAGTAGCTTCTACGTTAGAACAGGCTAAGGAAGCCTTGGACATTGCCTTTGCGATTGAAAATAATTCGGTTGTGATTGAAGAATGTTTATTTGGATTTGAATTTTCTTTGATCTGTCTAGTACACAATGAAACAGTTGTACCTTTAGAAGTAGCCCAAGATCACAAGTGTGTATTTGATGGAGATAAAGGTCCAAATACAGGAGGTATGGGATCTTATAGTCCAGTTAAGAAGATTACTTCTGCAATTATCGATGAAGCTATGAATGAAATTATGAAACCAATGGCAAGTGCTATGGTTAAAGAAGGTGTTCCATTCACTGGATTCTTATATGGTGGATTGATGTTGACAGAAAAAGGTATTAAAACAATTGAATTCAATGCACGTTTTGGAGATCCAGAAGCCGAAGTTATTTTGCCTCGTTTAGAAAGTGATTTTGTCCAAGCTATTTTAGATTTAATGGATAATAAACCAGTTGAACTAAAATGGACAGATAAAGTCAGCCACGGTGTTGTTTTAGCAAGTACAAACTATCCTGCAAGCTCTACAAAAGGATCTTTGATTACAGGTGTAGACGATGTAGATGGATTGGTTTTCCACATGGGAACAAAAATGACAGATGAAGGATTGGTAACAGATGGAGGCCGTGTTTTAATGGTCGTTACTCTAGAAGATGACTTACAGACTGCATTTGATCATACATATACAGAATTAGAAAAGATTCAATGTAAAGATTTATTTCACAGAAATGATATTGGAAAGAAGGATATGTAAAATGGCTAAAACAGATTTAGAAATTGCACAAGAATGTGTCATGGAACCAATTGAAAAGGTTGCCGCAAAAATTGGAATTCCTGCAGATAGCTTGGAACATTATGGAAAATATAAAGCTAAATTGTCTTTTGATTATTTGAAATCCATTGAAAATAATCCTCATGGAAAATTAGTATTAGTTACAGCCATTAATCCTACTAAGGCTGGAGAAGGAAAGAGTACGACAACTGTTGGTTTAGGTGATGCTTTAAATCGTTTAGGTAAGAAAACGATGATGGCTTTACGTGAACCAAGTTTAGGTCCAGTATTTGGATTAAAAGGTGGAGCTACAGGTGGTGGCTATGCCCAGGTTGTACCAATGGAAGATATCAACCTTCACTTTACGGGAGATATGCATGCGATTACAACAGCTAATAACTTAGTTAGTGCATGTTTAGATAATGTGATTCATCAGGGAAATGAATTGAATATTGATCCTGAAAAAGTAACTTTCAAACGTTGTTTAGATATGAATGATCGTACTTTGCGTAATATTACAATTGGTTGTGGTGCAAAAGCTAATGGAGTTGAACGTAAAGACGGATTTAATATTACTGTCGCAAGTGAAATCATGGCAGCTTTATGTTTGGCAGATGATTTAATGGATTTAAAGAAAAGATTTGGAAAAATGCTTGTGGCATATACTTATGATGATAAGCCTGTATATGTACATGATTTAGGTATTGAAGGCGCATTGGCTATGGTTATGAAAGATGCTGTATTGCCTAATGTTGTTCAAACACTTGAACACAATCCAGTATTGATTCATGGTGGTCCATTTGCGAATATTGCGCATGGATGTAACTCTGTTATTGCCACAAAGGCATGTTTAGAACTTGCTGATTATACAGTTACAGAAGCTGGATTTGGTGCAGATCTAGGAGCTGAGAAATTCTTGGATATCAAGTGTCGATTGGCTGATCTTAAACCGAATGCGGTTGTGATTGTTGCGACAATTCGTGCCTTAAAACAACATGGTGGAATTGCCTTAGAAGATTTAAAAGAAGAAAATGTAGAGGCTATGCTTGCAGGATGTGAAAACTTAGCAAAACACATTGATACCGTACAACAATTTGGTTTACCATACATTGTTGCGATCAATGAATTTGCGACAGATACACCGGCTGAAGTAGCAGCATTGGAAAAATGGTGTGAAGAAAACAACCACCCAATGTCATTATCTCAAGTATGGGCAAAAGGTGGAGAAGGTGCTATTGATTTAGCCAACAAAGTCGTTGCGTTATGTGATCAAGAAAATAACTATGCTCCTTTATATGATTTAGATAAGACTATTGAAGAGAAAATAGAAACCATTGCCAAAAAAGTATATGGTGCAGACGGTGTTGATTTTACAGAAGAAGCACAAGCACAAATTGCGAAGTTCAATGAATTAGGATGGGATAAATTACCAATTTGTATGGCTAAAACACAAATGTCATTATCAGATGATGGTAAAGTAATGGGTCGTCCTACAGGATTTAGAATTACAGTTCGTGAATTACGCCCAAGTTTAGGTGCTGGCTTCATTGTTGCTCTAACAGGTAAAGTATTAACAATGCCAGGACTTCCAAAACATCCAAGTGCATTAGACATGGATGTGGATGAAGATGGTAAAATCGTAGGATTATTCTAATGTCAAAGGCTGGATGAAAATTCCAGTCTTTTTTTGTTCTCATTAAAAAAAAAGAGTCCAGACAATCAAATGTTGTCTGGACTTTTGGTGAGTAGAACTTATTGTCTTCGAATGTATAAATCAAGGATTTTATTTGTTGCATCATAGTGTATATTGACTGATATATTATCGTTGTTGACGCCTAAAAAAGATTCTTCTGGAGAATTTGGATCAATGGAATCAAAACCCTTCTCTTTAATTTTCTTTATGTAATCGGAATACTCATTTTCTTCTACTTCATAATAATGAATGGCATATTTATTCTTTTTGTTGAAAACCGTTCGTGAAATATAATCTGTTTTTGGCAATAATGAGTTTAATTCACTTACTGGAGAAGACAGATTTTTCTTTTCTTCTGTAGCATCTTCTTGGATCAAACGATTGTATTCTTTTTCTTTTGCTTCTTTTACTGTCATAGAATCATAATTTGGATTATTGGCCAAGTCTTTTTCGTTACCATTTTCATCCATGACTGTAGATGCATCTGTGAAGCCACCATTTTTCTTATTATAGAAAACCTCATCTGAATCATTGAATCCCTCAAATTCTTCAGTTAAATAGTTATTTACATCCATAGCTAGTAAAGCATAATATTTAGCTTTTTTTGCCTGAATGGCTCCTGAATCTTGATCACTATCATAATATTTTCCATTCACTTCTTTTGTTCCATGTATATATTCTCCATTTGGTAAACGAATAATTGTATCTGAATCACTATATGAAGAGAACGAATCATAAGCTACATTATCCTTTAGAATATATTCCTTGATATTTTTTGTGTTTGTGATGGTAGGTGTAGAAGAGCATCCAGTGATTAAAAGTAAACTGGTGATTGCGATAGCTAATTTTTTCATAGTTAAGTGCCTGCCTTTCTAATTTAAGTATACTATATTGTTTGTTGATTACCAAATTATTTGAATATGAAAGTTAATAATCTAATCACATTAAATGAAAAAGTCATAGCACAAGTTTGAATAAAATCTA
>OFMT01002247.1_pt1 | contig 11819 bp, 10 predicted proteins | sample 1541891 | NCBI WGS metagenome assembly OFMT01 (sample SAMN04209230, study PRJEB22552) | human gut metagenome | biome: gut; material: feces | host: Homo sapiens | place: USA: Oklahoma | reverse complement strand
ATATTTGCATAATTGCAAAAGCCCCAGAATCGCCATTACAGCGCTCTGGGGCCTTGATATCTTAAAATCAAAGTGTCAAAGATGGGATAATAAAGTTTATAATAAGTTTAAGGTTGCATCCTCTAATATCGGCCCGTATACTCGTGGGGAGATTCTGAATTCCAGCAATGGCGCTGACTTTATTGCTGCCGATAAGGATGTCTGCCAAACTCAGATGGGAATGGGCTGGCGAGTTCCGACTCAAAAGGAATTGTCGTTGATGTCGGCAGTTTTGAGTACAACTGAAATGAATCTGACTAATAATAAATTTTTATGGTGCAGTACATCTTTTACAGGACTGGATACTGGATATTATAAACATGACCAGGGAAATGCATGTGGTGGCTTTGCTCTTATTTCGAATGGCTCCATGACTATTGCTCCAAGTGGAAATGGCTATGTCCGCTGCGTAATGGATGTGAAAGAATAATCAACACGATAATCAAAACATCTTTTTGATTATATATACTATATTGGTAAAATGGCGTCCGAAGTGATTTCGCACGCCATTTTTGCCTCTTCCCATCCCACCTCACCCCGCACCGCACCGTCTTCCACTCCGCCTCCCACCCCGCGCTTCGCTCCACATCTCGCCCTGCATCTCGCCCTGCACTCCACTCTTCACCCTACTCTGCGCAGCCCTGCACCCACCCCGCACCGCATTGTCTTCCACTCCGCCTCCCACCCCGCGCTCCGCTCCACATCTCGCCCTGCACTCCCACCCTACACCCCATCATGCGCTTCACCCAGCGCCCTGACCCCCATTCCCCACCACCCATTTCCATCGCACTTCTTTGCTCCCCAGGATTCCTTTAGCCAAGTCCCTCCCTCCACGTCACTCCATCTTTCTCCCATCCGCGTTTCTCCATCCTCCGTGTTCCTCAGCCAAGCCCCTTCACCCCGTACTTCACCCCGCATCCCATCATGCCCTTCACCCTGCGCACCGACCCCATTCCACACCACCCATTTCCCATCCGCGTCTCTCCACCCTCCGTGTTCCTCAGCCAAGTCCCGCCTGTGGATTTTCTCGTGCGTAAAAAGGCCAGGTTCACTCACGACATGACATTTTTTCACCACGACGTGCGTGGAAAACGTTTTAATGCTCACGAGGGGTCACATAAAATGGAAATGATCATCAGCAAAGACCATGTGGCAGATAAGCCCCGGCGGGGGTGGGACCTCTGGAGGCATGGTCGCCCATGACCTTGTGAATGGGTGTCAGGCGACAGCCTGACGGGATGAGCGCAGCGAACCTCCAGAGGCTCCACCTCCGCCGGGGCGTGTGTAAAAAGCCAACCGTTATGACCTCACGTAGTGTGGCAGATCCTCCGGGATGATCATTGAAATCTCACACAATCCGGCCACCGCGCCGTTCTCTGTCCAGGCGCTCTGGAATATCATCTTGTGCACCCCGTTCTTCTCGATGGTATAAGAATTGGTTCCCCCTTCCGCCAGCAGTCTCCGGATTATCCCCATGGCATGCTCATTATGGCAGTCGAACAAATTCTTCCCCACAAGATTCCCATGCTTCTTATACTGTTCCACCGCCCTGTCATTCATATAGACGATAATCCCATCCTTATCGCAAACCGTAATGCTGCAATTCAGCCCTTTAGCCCAATCTGGTATCATAATCATTTAGTGTTAACATTCATTGCGTAATTCGATTTTCGCAAGTAGTCAAACTTGCGAAACTTGAGTTACACAAAGATAATCTTTCTTTCTGAAAAGCAATTGGTTCCGCGAAAACGTTTTAGGCGGTACAAAGCCATCATTTTGATATCATTTGTTCTGATAAATCGTTTTATCCGGTACAAAATTATGGTGCTTGTGTAGAGGTATGTCACCCCGGTTGATTCGTGCAAAGAAATTGTCCCGTTTTTGTCCCGTTTGAGGGACTTGAACTCTGTAAAATATTAGAAATCAGCCCATTATGGACTTTTAGTGGAGATGGGCGGAGTCGAACCGCCGTCCAAACATCGCACCAGATAGCTTTCTACACGTTTATCCGTCCTTTGATTGTCGGCCCGGGCCTGCCGGATGGCGGGCTAACCTGAGCTTATCCTTTAAATCTTGGCGGAGTTTAAAGGAGTCCCTCCGTGCATCCGGTTTGAATGATACCCCGTGACCAGAACATAACCGGCTTAAAGTCTGCGGGATACTCGTCAGAGCCGCAACCTTGGCGGCCCGATTAAGGTGATCAACCTAGTTGATTACGCAGCGAGTGCATAGTTGTTGTTAGCAACTGAATTTACGGCCGCTGAGATTAACGAGCAAACGTACCATACGCTCGACGTGCTTACCACCCGACATCAATGCTGTCAAAACCAGAACATCCCCGAGTAGTTCCCGCAAAGGTACATAAACTCCGGCGAAAGCTCAAAATTTTTCTGATTCAATCACGTATCTCACCGCATTTCTGATACGCCAGACGCTCGCATCTTGCCCACGGACGACGCCACCAGTCTCATGATATCCTGCAAATCGCCGGGAACGGCTTTCCGTATATTAAAATTCATAATAAAAAGACCGGCTGTTACACCGGTCTGATTTATATCAATGTTTTCGTTCGACTAGAACTTGTCCATGACAGAGAAAATGGACTCTCGGACATTGTTAATGCTGCCGGTACCGTCGATTTCCTCGTACTTGTCAGCCTTCTTGTAGAAGTCGATGAGCGGTTCGGTCTTCTCGTGATAAGTCTTGATCCTGTTGTTGATGGTCTCCTCTTTGGCGTCATCGGCACGGCCCTCGATAGTAGCTCTGTGGCGGATGCGCTCCTTGATCATCTCATCAGGAATCATGATGGAGATTACAGATGTAACACCCTCATTTCCAGCTGCAAGCATCTTGTCCAATGCCTCTGCCTGGGCGATTGTGCGAGGGAAGCCGTCCAGAAGGAAGCCGTCAACGCCCTTGATAGACTTGAAAGCATTGTCGATCATGCCTTCCACTACCTCGTCAGGAACCAGTGAACCTGCATCGATGAGCGATTTCGCCTTCTTGCCAAGTTCCGTACCCTCAGCGATTTCCTTGCGCAGCAACTCTCCTGTAGAGAGATGGCAAAGATTGTATTTTTCCACCATTGCGCTGGCCTGGGTGCCTTTACCTGCTCCCGGAGGCCCGAAAAGAATGTAATATTTCATTTTACCTAAATATATTATATCCGAATTGACTAATCCTCGTCCAGAACGTAAATGTCCTTGTAATTGCGTCCCAACTCATTGTAATCCAGGCCGAAACCTACAATGAACTTGTTAGGGATTTCCATTGCCACATAATCAAGCTTGACATCCTTCTTGTAGACCTCCGGCTTCAGGAGCATTGTGCAGATCTTGCAGTCGAGAGCGCCTTTTTCCTTCACGATCCGGGCCAGGTCCACGATTGTGTTGCCGGTGTCCACGATGTCCTCTACCACGATTACGCGCTTTCCCTTGATGTCTCCGGTCATGCCCATGACCTGCCGCACATTGCCGGTAGACTCCGTGCCGTTATATGATGACAATTTCATTGAAATGAGTTCGCAATCGAAATTCAGGCGTTTCATGAGCTCGGCGGTATACATTATGGAGCCGTTCAGGATGCACAGCAATACCGGCGCTTCCTTGACTCCGCTGAAATCAGCATTGATCTTTTCCGCTACCTTGTCAATGGCCTTTTCCAGTTCCTCATTAGAAATGAAAGGTCTGAATGTCTTGTCGAATAGAGTTATCTTTTCCATTTTCAGATTATGATAGTATGCGCAAAATTAGCATAAAAAAGTTAGAAAATCTCGGAATCCATGTAATAATACGAAAAATATTCCTACATTTGCCGAAGCAAGAGACAGACGGACAGATTTGGCCAATTGTTTAATTTTAAACTATTGAGCCTGTGAATAGAATGAAACTATGGTCTGTAATTATTGCTGTTCTGATGTGTTTGTTTTCTCAAGCACATGAATTACAGTTGATTACAATATATGATGCACCGGAGCATGATGCTCTGTTGCGTGCCGTGCTGTACCTTACCGGAGCCGCTGATGCTGAGTCGATACCGGAATCCGAAATGGAACGCTGGTGGGCGCTCGCCGACAGCCCGATCCCGATAAATCTTGCCGGAAGGACCCGTCTGGAAGCCTCCGGCCTCATGTCTCCGTATCAGATCGCATCTCTCGACGACTACCGCTCGCGCCACGGCGACATACTCTCCATCCGCGAACTCGCCTCCGTCGACGGCTTCGGCCAGGAAACGGCAGAGGCAATGTCAATGTTCATCTCCCTGGAGTCGCATGCGCTGCCAGGCAAGTCCTCCGACTACCGTCCGCCTGCCCGCAATTATCTGTATGTCAATGAATCCAATAAGGTGTCAATGCCATTAGACGGCACAGGAGCGGATGCGGACTGGAGCTGGACCGGAAAATACAGGGTCAATGCCGAAGGACGTTTCGATACGGGAATTGCCCTACGGAAAGCGTATGGTGCCGGTTCTGCATGGCCGTCTGCAGGCTCCGGTTATGTGGCATATTATGGAAGGCGGCATATAGCTGATATTTATGCTGGTGATTACGCGTTGAGATTCGGACAGGGGCTTGCGTTGTGGACAGGCTTTTCCATGAGCGGAGTCAATGCATTGTCCTCATTCTGGAAACGTCCGTCAGGAATATCGCCTACGTATTCATTGTCAGGAACTTCCAGCGAGCGCGGACTGGCGGCAGGATTGGAATTGGGGCGAATTTCCGTGTCGGTTTTCGCTGCTTTTCCCGGCTTGCGGGGCTGGATGGAATCCGGACGGAAACTGGTCCCCGATACATTCCAAGGCGTGAATGTGGCGTGGTATTCCAGGCATGGCCAAGTCTCGGCTACCTTCTATGGCGAATTGGGTAAGACTGTAGACCATATCAAGGCAGGCGAAGTGGTCCAGGTCGGGAAAAACTGGTGCGTGACCTCATCCAAAATCTCCGCCGATGCCCGTTTCTGTATAAAGGGCGTAGAGCTGTTCGGGGAGGCAGCACTGGATATCTGTTCATTGGAACCGGCTGCAACGGCAGGGTTCATGATGCCGGCTGGAGATAATTGGAAAACAGCATTGTCCTTCCGGTATATCCCTGATGGTTACGCACTTGGAAGGTGCGCGCCTGTCCGCGCATGGTCTGGGAACAAGGGTGAGGCAGGCATTGCCGCAGGCGTATCATATAGGGACAAACAGTTGACGGCGGATTTCGCGATGCAGCCGGAACATGACAAGAAACAGGTCAAAGTGCTGGTTACGGCGCCGTTCAAGATTTCCGGTTCTGTCAATGTCATATTGCGGCTGCAGGAAAGATGGCGGAATTACGGCATTGCGAACCGGGCTGATTTCCGGTCGGACGTCAAGTGGAACTACGGTTCGTGGCAGACGGTCTGGCGTGCGGAAGTCCTGATTTCCAAGCGAGTAGCGGTACTAGGCTACGTGGATGAAGGTTATGAAGGACGCATCGGTGCAGTATTCTTACGCGGGACAATGTTCATGGCGGACAGCTGGGATGACCGGATATATGTCTACGAGCGCGATGCGCCCGGGAGTTTCAATGTTCCGGCATATTATGGACGCGGATATGCGCTGTCGGCTGTCGCCAGGCTCAAGTTCCGTTTCGGCGGTCATTTGTCTGACAATGCTGAAAAACGCAGCAGGATATCAGTGCTGAAAACTTATTTGCGAGCCGGATTTTCCGATACCCCGTGGCTTTCTCCAGGGCAGACGAAACTGCGCCCCGCAAGAGCTGAATTGAAGATGCAATTGATGTATGACTTTTGAACGCAAGGTCATTAGATCTCCTTGAGGAAACGGTGCTGGTTTTCCGGCAGGATTTCCATGTACATTGCCAGCGTGCCCTTGGGAATGAAGATTTTCTTCAGTTTGCGGCAACCCATGAACGGATTCTCTCCTATGGCTACAAGTCCATGAGGCAGAGTGATTTCTTTCAATGATTCGCAGAATCCGAAAGCTTCGGTACCGATGAAATTGAGTCCTTTGTTAAGTCGCACTTTCTCCAGGGAGAAACACTCGAAGAATGCACGGTCACCGATGGACAGGAGTTTCGCAGGCATTCCTATCTGCTTCAGCTCCCAGCAGCCGTAGAAAGCATTGTCACGGATTGTCAGAAGGGATGTCGGCAGGTTGATGCTGCGTATCCATCCGCATTCCTTGAAAGCGCTGTCGCCGATATGCTCGACGGAGGACGGAACATGTATTTTGTCCAGGAACGAGACCCTGTTCTCTTCCGGAATCTCGCTTCCGAGCGGGCAATCTTCCGCCATGTAGTCCTGAAAAGAGAAGACATTGTCGCATATAATGCGCGTGCCCTCCCTGACGGTCACTTCATCCGGAAAGTTCTCTGCATCGAGAAGCTTTTCGCCGTCGGCGCTGTAACTGCAGTTGTTGTCGCTGTCCCAATCGTCGGACCGCAAGTCCTCCTGTGTGGGATAAGTATTGACGGTCAATGCCTTGCGCAGCGGCTCCGGAAATATGTCCAATTCTTTTTCTGCCATGTCGGAAATTTTTTATGGAGTACAAATATAGGCGATTTGAAGGAAACAGGTGACATGAATAATAATTTTGTTTGTAAATTCGCATTGTAATGTCGGAAAAAAGGAAATACGTGTCAGTGATTCTTCCGCTCAAACTGGAGTGGGAGCCGTGCTACTATTTACCTGCCTGCATTGGTGCAGATGTGGTCGTCGGAACCAGGGTCATGGTGCGGTTCGCGGGAAAATCTTATGTCGGTGCTGTCAGCGCGACCGGGATTGTTCCTGAAGTGGAGGATCGGAAAATCATGCCGATACTCTCCGTGGTGGAAGGCTTGCCTCCTGTCAGTCGCGGGGAACTGGAATTGTGGCGTTTTGTCGCGGAATATTACTTGTGCACCATCGGTGATGTCTACAAAGCTGCATATCCGTCATTGAAAATAGGTATGGAGATGTCGCGTGCCCGTCAGGAAGAACGACGGAAGGCGCTAATTGATAAGAAGATAGCGGTGTTGCAGTCTAAAAAGGAACGGATTCTTGCAAGTGTGCGGCGCTATGCGGATTTGGCCGACAAGGCGAAGCGTGAAGACACCAGGGCGAAATATCTGGATTCCAGGCAGCGTTTCCTTTCCCAGTCGGAAGAGTTGGAACGGGAAATTGCGGGATTGGAAAATTCCAGGGCTGCGCATGATACTCCTTTGTCAGGAACCGGGCTTCCGGACAATGCCGGTTTTGCATTGAGCGGACCGCAGAAGGAAGCATTGGAAAAAATCAAAGAATCGTTTGCGGCCGGCAAGCCGGTCCTGTTGCATGGCGTGACGGGTTCCGGGAAGACGGAAATATATGAGACACTGGCACTTGAGACATTGAAACAGGGGCGCAATGTCCTTTATATGGTACCTGAAATCGCGGTAAGCAGGCAGCTGGAAGAGAGGCTCCGCAAGGTGTTCGGCCGGCTTTTGTATGCGTTTCATTCGAAGGAAACGGCTGCCCGACGTCAGGAGATTGCATCGGAAATCAGGTCGGGGAACTACATTGTCCTTGGGACTCGTTCCGCATTGTTCCTGCCTCATCATGACCTTGGGCTGATTGTCGTGGATGAGGAACATGACACTTCATATAAGCAGGATGCGCCGGCGCCGCGTTACAATGGTCGTGATACGGCTCTGATGTTGGCGCGGATCATGGGCGCTGAAGTGCTTCTCGGGACGGCGACACCATCGCTGGAGTCATTGTATAATTGTCGTTCCGGACGCATGGACAAGGTCGACCTGAACTGTCGCTATTTCGGTTCGGCTGATGCTGACGTGGAGATAGTCGATACCCGGGCGGAGCGCCGCAAACACGGTATGTCCGGCAACTTTTCGTTCAAGCTGATTGCCCATATCAATGATGCGCTCGCGCAGGGAGGCCAGGTGCTGATCCTGAGGGGAAGACGCGCGTATTCTCCTGCTGTCCAATGTTCTGCATGCGGGGATATACCGCGATGTCCGCATTGCAATGTGCCGCTGAGCTGGCATCGTCAGGAGGGCATTCTCCTATGTCATTATTGCGGCTGGAGGGAACCGTATACCGGAAAATGCCGGAAATGCGGCGGGGATTTGGAACCGCTTGGAAGTGGAACGCAGCGCATTGAAGAGGAAGCTTCGGCATTGTTCCCGGATGCCAGGGTAGCAAGGCTTGACGGGGATACGGCGATGGAGGCGGGAAGAGAGGCGGAGATTATACGGGATTTTGCGAAGAAAAACATTGACATTCTTATCGGGACGCAGATTCTGGCGAAGGGATTCGACTTCGATGGGCTTTCGTTAGTCGCTGTGATTCAGGCAGATTCGTTGCTCGGGCAGCAGGATTTTCGGGCGGATGAGCGTGCGGTACAGCTGCTGGAACAGTTCCGTGGAAGGAGCGGCAGAAGGGGCGACAAGGGACTTCTCGTCATTCAGACTTCGCAGCCTGACCATCCTGTTTACAATGTTTTCAAGTCTTCGGATGAGGCTCCGGATACGAAAGTCGGTCTGGTGGATTCTATGATGGGGGAGAGGTACTCATTCGGCTATCCGCCGTTCTCCAGAATTGTCAATGTGATACTCAAGGATGCTTCAGAGGCGCGTGTCGAGGCGATGTCCAGGGAACTTGCTGGGGCGATCCGGTCAGCCTTCGGTATAAGTGTGGCAGGATTTGTGCAGAATGCCGCGATGCCTGTGTCGGTTCTGGGTCCGTATCCCCCGACAGTGGACAGGCAGGCGGGGCTCTATATCAGGATTGTCCGAGTCAGTCTCCGGAAAGATAAGGCATTGTCGGCCAACAAGAAAAAACTCGCGGAGGTCGTGCGCCGGTTTGATTCGGAAAATGCCGCGAACGGACGTGTTGCGCTGGATGTGGATCCGGCATGACAGGCAAAATGAAAAGTTATCAACAACTTTACGTTGGTATGAATTATTTTGCTAATTTTGTAGATTGTGTAAGCATTAAAAAATAAGTCAGTATTAGTTTAATAATATAAACAGCATCTGAATGGGTAAAATCATTGCGATAGCGAATCAGAAGGGCGGTGTAGGGAAGACTACGACTGCCATCAACCTTGCTGCTTCTCTTGCCGTTCTCGAAAAGAAAGTTTTGGTAATCGATGCGGATCCGCAGGCGAATACGACATCGGGACTGAATTTCTCTCCGGAAGATGACAGGAAGCGTACTTTGTATGAGGTGCTTATCGGCGAGATAGGAATACGTGATGCACTCATCCAGACGGAAATAGCTAATCTTCAGATGGTTCCGTCCCACATCAACCTCGTGGGAGCGGAAATCGAGATGCTTGAGGTGGATGACCGCGAGTCCATTATGAAGAAAGCCATCGACACCGTGCGTGACGATTATGACTACATAATCATTGACTGCTCACCGTCGCTCGGTCTCATAACGGTCAATTCCCTTACGGCTGCCGATTCCGTGATGATTCCTGTGCAGCCCGAATTCTTCGCTTTGGAGGGCCTCGGAAAACTGCTCCAGACGATCCGCCTTGTGCAGAACGGCGTGAATCCGGCGTTGACCATAGAAGGTTTCGTGGTGACGATGTTCGATGGCCGCACGAAGGTGCATACCCAGGTGCTGAACCAGTTGAAGGAGCATTTCAAGGATATGGTGTTCAATACGATAATACAGAGGAATATCCGTTTGAGCGAGGCTCCGTCCCATGGCAAGCCGATTATCCTTTACGATGTCATGAGCAACGGTACCTCCAATTACCTCAATCTCGCCAAAGAGGTCCTGGAGAAAAATGGAAAGTAATTGAATAGCATTATGAGCAAACCGCAGAGAGGATTAGGAAAAGGGCTCAGCGCTCTTTTGGGAGAAACCGGCAATCTGGACCAGCTTCGCAGTCCGGTAGGATATGTGAACAAGGATGTTGTGGGGACGAAAGACCCGCAAGACACGGCTGATGTCCTCAGGATTCCGGTCGATATGATTGAGCCGAATCCTTTTCAGCCGCGAATGTCATTCGATCAGGATGCGTTGCAGGAACTTGCCGTATCAATCAAGACGTTCGGATTGATCCAGCCGATCACCGTCAGGAAAAAATCGGCGGACAGATACCAGATTATCAGCGGTGAACGCCGTTTCAAGGCTTGCCGCATCGCCGGAATGGACATGGTTCCGGCATATATCCGTGATGCCAATGACCAGGGAATGCTGGAAATGGCCATCGTGGAAAACATCCAGAGAGAGAATTTGGACCCGATCGAGGTCGCTATGAGCTATCAGCGGTTGATAGAGGAATGCAACCTTACGCAAGAACAGATGGCTGACCGCGTGGGAAAGAAGAGGGCATCCGTGACCAATTATCTCAGGTTGCTGCGCCTTCCTGCCAAGATACAGCACGACCTTAAAGTGGGATTGCTCAGTGTCGGACATGCGAAAGTTCTCCTCGGCGTTGAGGACCAGGCTCTTCAGGAGCAGCTTTGTGACGTGGTGATCAAGAACGGTCTCTCTGTCCGCCAGCTGGAAGACAAGATTCACGAACTTCTGAAGGAAGACAAACCGGAGCAGAAGCGCAAGGAAGCGACACTTCCGGATGAGTATTGCCGTGTATTGGAGCATATCGGAAAATTCTTCGACAAGAGCATCAGCCTCAAGAGGTCTGAATCGGGCAAGGGTACAATGACCATCCATTTCGATTCCGACGAGGAAATCCATCGTTTCCTGAAGGCACTGGATGACTCAAATATCTGATTCTGCGGATGGCTAGACGTTACTTTCAGATATTGACAGCTTTGTCTGTGTGCCTTTTCATGTTCTCCCTCAATGCCAGGGGGCAGTTCCGTGACGAGGCATTCACCCAGAACTATAATGAGCCGGGAGATACGACAGCCAGGGACTCGACGGATGCTGCATTTACCTTCAAGGAATATTTCGGAGGAATCAAGCATAAGCGGGAGAGCCGTATAGGTGTGATGTTTGCCGGATCCACTGTATTCATCGGTGGACAGCAGATGTATAACAAGCAGTATTGGAAATTGCCTATCATTTATGGAGGCATGGCGGCGACTGCCGGTGCCGGTATCTATTTCAGGCACAAGTACAATGTCGAAGGCGGTGCCAACTATAAGAATATCAGTACAATGTGCTTTGTCGGCACGGGTCTGATATATTGGGGCGCGCTGCTGGACGGTGTGTGCAATTATGATAGAGGCAAATTTCCGAATCCGGGCAAAGCGACATTGTATTCGGCATTGCTTCCGGGACTCGGACAGGCATATAACGGTGAGTATTGGAAGATTCCGATTTACTACACCGGCCTCATGGGTTCGGCGCACTTCCTGGTGACGAACAATACGAATTACCGTAGATATAAACGTATTCATAATCAGGCGACTGCAGAGAATTCCACCTATGACGGACCTGTTTCCGCATCGACGGCGAAATATTACCGCGACGTGTTCAGGCGTTACAGGGACTATTCTGTGGTGGCGCTGTTCGGATTCTATCTGTTGCAGCTAATTGATGCCAATGTCTTTTCATACATGCAAGATTTCGAATTGAGCGATGATTTGACAATGAGCGTGTCTCCGACGGTCATAGCTCCGGACAATGCCTATGCGATCAATTCCGGTCCACATGGCTTGCGTCCGGCAATGTCTTCATTCGGGGCAGAGGGTGTGGGATTGCGTGTAGGTTTCCGCTTCTGAATGCGTCTAATTGAACTCAAGTTTCGCAAGTGCGAAACACCGCTTATAGAGCCCACTAGGGCGATGGTAAGTCCCTTCCCCGAGGGGAGGGATTTAGGGTGAGGGTAACGTG
>OFMT01002244.1_pt1 | contig 11824 bp, 7 predicted proteins | sample 1541891 | NCBI WGS metagenome assembly OFMT01 (sample SAMN04209230, study PRJEB22552) | human gut metagenome | biome: gut; material: feces | host: Homo sapiens | place: USA: Oklahoma | reverse complement strand
TGGTATTTTCTTTATTTTACCATAAATCAGGCTGGATTTCATCCCAAATTCGATTATTGAGTCCTCTGATTTTTTTGTATCCATACATATCCATATGGTATATACGGATTTTAAGTCATCATAATTCGAATTTACAAACTCAGTACCCTTCTGCTCGGAAATCATTCTGCCCATGTAATAGGCAATCCTGTTTTCCAACCGGTAGCCCAGCTTTGATTTTTTACTGCTCTTCTGAGCTTCAATATTGATGATAAATTCTCTTCTTTTTCCATTATAATACAATGGAAATTTGATGTCGTAAATAATTTTTCCATCATCCTCATCAACTGACTCATTATTTACGTTCTGGATTTTAACTCCAAGCCTTTCCGGAAATCTGAGCATTACTGTCGGCTCACCAATGCACGGAATTATTTTCTCAGCTTCCATTTCCTTAAATTCCGGCACGAGCGCCTGAACTATATAGGCTGCTATCTGCGGATCTGCCAGAATACACTTCACGTAATCGTCACTGGTTGCCTTGTCCTGCTCTATAGAGCTGAGAGTTCTGGACAAATTTGTCTTCACTTTTCTGTATATCATACACTTCTCCTGTTTTCCACATGAAATCTGCATACATATCATTTTTTATAGCCCCATTTTTTGTGCATACATAATTTCAAATGATAATAACCCTTTATATTCCTCAAATAAATGCCCGCCACGCATAGAAACGAATAGACTGGTACTTTAGCTGATATTTATTTTTAACACACAATCGGATTTGTTGCTGACACAGCATGATAAATCAACGGGTAAAGAACATACCCGAACCATGTATTCGAATTGTAGCCTATTGTATAACAGTTGTCAATGTATTTTTCATTTTTGGATTTTTGCCACAGCGTAAGGAGCTTTATCCCATGAAAACGGCTGGTGCACGCTCTCTTGCGTGAGCGAATAGCGAAGCTGCCTAGATACTGTTGAATTATGCACACGATACACAGAAATGCCCTGCCACGGATGGCAGGGCAAGGAGAACCGCGCCATGGACGGCGCGTTTCGACGGTTTCGTCGAGCATCGTAAATCTTTAAGGCATAATTCCTACAGTATCTTGGCAGTGTAGCGTAGCTCAAGCGAGGGAGTGTGCCCCGGCCTGGGCTCATGGGATGAAGCCCCGACCTACTGTCAACAAAAAAGGAAGCAGCCTCAGTGCTTTCGCTCAAAGACAGCCTCCTCAAATTGTATTCCACTACAATATTAGCTCACAAGCCATTTTTTTACTGTTTCCTCGTCAAAATCCACGCATTCAGCTATATCTTCTATTGAGTGACCTTTTTTCTGAAGTTTCAAAGCTGTTATTTTTGCCTGACGAATTCTGCCTTCTTCTCGACCTTCTTCTCGACCTTCTTCTCTGCCTTCATTTTTCTGTTCTTCCCACGCCTTACACATATCAATCACCTCTTCTTTCTCATCTATGTCTATATCCGTTCCTGCAAACAGGTTGATTGCCTCGACCGTCTCTCTGTCCACCTTGCTAAACTTCTCGTCATTCTGCAGCACTTCCTGCATTTTTTCCTTATCATAAGCATTCTGTAATACCTCGAAAAGCTGCCTGATGGATGTCCTGAATCCTGTAAAGTCTGTTATCTCCCTCGGTGCCAGCAGATTAATCCTGTAATCCGGTATGAATGGCAGAAGCTCTTCATCCACATCACCAAACATATCCGACAGCTTCCTTGGACCATCCCATTCCTTTGTTCCGAGATATACTGTAATCGTAATCACCGGTATCAGCTTATCCTCTTTCGTAAATCCCGAGAGAAATTCATCTGATGTTGCTGTATCCTTTTCTTTTCGGTGCTTTTTTGCTGTTTCCTTTACCTGATTTCCATATGCCATGACATCATAAAACATGTTTTTTACCGGAATGGCATAGTGTATATCGGACTGATTTTCTACTCCTATCAGTACCACATATGATTTGCCGGTATATTTGATGCTGGCATTTTTAAAGATATCCCTCAGCTTCTGCATCGCTATGGTCTTTTTGTCAAGTCCCAGTGCGGTCAGAACCTCCGTGGTGTCCCTTTCCTTAAGGTTTTCCGGCAGGATGACCTCTCTTCCTCCATACAGTATATTGTTGCACAGGTCTGCAAACCTGGCATTGTCAGCAAAGTATTCCTTTGCCATTGAGTCCTTTGCGCTCAATCCTTCTCCTCCTGTTCTCTTGTGTGAGCAGGAAAATTTGGTGCCAATGAGGGTACAGTGTTACAGTTTACAAGGTATACATGTGCTGTCCTTCTTTATGTTTTCTATATGTTTACATTATGATTATCACACTGTATACAGTTCATCTGTCTTCTGACTACATTATCGGACTTCTAACTGCCCTCTGGCTGCACTTTCTGTATTCTGTCTACATACGGCATTTCAATTTTCCTGCTGTTAATGGGTAATTAAAGCATTGAAAACTTCCATGTCCTTTGTAGAATGATGCGAAGTGGTCTGCCCTCTTCAAAGTGGTGTGCACCTGTAAAAAATTGTTATGTGGTGCCGCTTACAGAAATATAATGCTTTGAGTTGATTGTAGCATAGCGGCAGTTCTTTGTCATCATAATTTTTCTTTTTTCATACTTATATTTTCATTCTGCCACAGCGCAAGGGGCTTTATCACGTGAGACCGGCTGTGGCACACTCTCTCGCGTGAGCGAATAGCGAAGCCGCTTAGATACTGTTGAATTATGCACACTATACACAGAAATGAGCTGCCACCGGGATGTAATATATATCATTGCTATTCAAACGCAAGCTTGACACCACGCTGTCAAGCTATGCGCCAATAAGTCAACTATTGTCAGATTACAGCCCCTGCCTCGTAGAGGCACTTTTAATGGGCTGTAATCGTTACTGGTCACACTATGGTGTGACCAGTAATGCTCAAGGAGAACCGCGCCACGGACGGCGCGTTTCGATGGTTTCGTCGAGTATCGTAAATCTTTAAAGCATAATTCCTACAGTATCTTGGCTGCGTAGCGTAGCTCACGTGAGAGAGTGTGCACAAGCCATGGCTCATGGGATGAAGCCCCGTCCTACTGCCAGTACCTACAGCTGCTATGCCAGCTTCTTATTTTTCTCGAGAAGCTCATAGATTTTCTCGACATCATAATCCGGCTTCATAGACAATGCCGCTTCGTAAATTGGAGCGATAACCTCCTCTTTTTCTTCCAGGTCATCTGCTATTTCTGCCACACTCTTGTCCTTTTGCAGCTTTTTTACAACCAGTGAGATTATCTTTTGTCGTTCTCCCAATTCTCGGCCTTCATTTTTCTGCTCTTCCCACGCCTTACACATATCAATCACCTCTTCTTTCTCATCTATGTCTATATCCGTTCCTGCAAACAGGTTGATTGCCTCGACCGTCTCTCTGTCCACCTTGCTAAACTTCTCGTCATTCTGCAGCACTTCCTGCATTTTTTCCTTATCATAAGCATTCTGTAATACCTCGAAAAGCTGCCTGATGGATGTCCTGAATCCTGTAAAGTCTGTTATCTCCCTCGGTGCCAGCAGATTAATCCTGTAATCCGGTATGAATGGCAGAAGCTCTTCATCCACATCACCAAACATATCCGACAGCTTCCTTGGACCATCCCATTCCTTTGTTCCGAGATATACTGTAATCGTAATCACCGGTATCAGCTTATCCTCTTTCGTAAATCCCGAGAGAAATTCATCTGATGTTGCTGTATCCTTTTCTTTTCGGTGCTTTTTTGCTGTTTCCTTTACCTGATTTCCATATGCCATGACATCATAAAACATGTTTTTTACCGGAATGGCATAGTGTATATCGGACTGATTTTCTACTCCTATCAGTACCACATATGATTTGCCGGTATATTTGATGCTGGCATTTTTAAAGATATCCCTCAGCTTCTGCATCGCTATGGTCTTTTTGTCAAGTCCCAGTGCGGTCAGAACCTCCGTGGTGTCCCTTTCCTTAAGGTTTTCCGGCAGGATGACCTCTCTTCCTCCATACAGTATATTGTTGCACAGGTCTGCAAACCTGGCATTGTCAGCAAAGTATTCCTTTGCCATTGAGTCCTTTGCGCTCAATCCTTCTCCTCCTGTTCTCTTGTGTGAGCAGGAAAATTTGGTGCCAATGAGGGTACAGTGTTACAGTTTACAAGGTATACATGTGCTGTCCTTCTTTATGTTTTCTATATGTTTACATTATGATTATCACACTGTATACAGTTCATCTGTCTTCTGACTACATTATCGGACTTCTAACTGCCCTCTGGCTGCACTTTCTGTATTCTGTCTACATACGGCATTTCAATTTTCCTGCTGTTAATGGGTAATTAAAGCATTGAAAACTTCCATGTCCTTTGTAGAATGATGCGAAGTGGTCTGCCCTCTTCAAAGTGGTGTGCACCTGTAAAAAATTGTTATGTGGTGCCGCTTACAGAAATATAATGCTTTGAGTTGATTGTAGCATAGCGGCAGTTCTTTGTCATCATAATTTTTCTTTTTTCATACTTATATTTTCATTCTGCCACAGCGCAAGGGGCTTTATCACGTGAGACCGGCTGTGGCACACTCTCTCGCGTGAGCGAATAGCGAAGCCGCTTAGATACTGTTGAATTATGCACACTATACACAGAAATGAGCTGCCACCGGGATGTAATATATATCATTGCTATTCAAACGCAAGCTTGACACCACGCTGTCAAGCTATGCGCCAATAAGTCAACTATTGTCAGATTACAGCCCCTGCCTCGTAGAGGCACTTTTAATGGGCTGTAATCGTTACTGGTCACACTATGGTGTGACCAGTAATGCTCAAGGAGAACCGCGCCACGGACGGCGCGTTTCGATGGTTTCGTCGAGTATCGTAAATCTTTAAAGCATAATTCCTACAGTATCTTGGCTGCGTAGCGTAGCTCACGTGAGAGAGTGTGCACAAGCCATGGCTCATGGGATGAAGCCCCGTCCTACTGCCAGTACCTACAGCTGCTATGCCAGCTTCTTATTTTTCTCGAGAAGCTCATAGATTTTCTCGACATCATAATCCGGCTTCATAGACAATGCCGCTTCGTAAATTGGAGCGATAACCTCCTCTTTTTCTTCCAGGTCATCTGCTATTTCTGCCACACTCTTGTCCTTTTGCAGCTTTTTTACAACCTGTGAGATTATCTTTTGTCGTTCTCCGATTTCCTTACCCTCTTCTGTTGCAACCTCTTCCCAGTAATCACTCACATTACACATCTCGCTCATCCTCCCTTCGAGTTCCATGCTCATTTTAAGTCCATAATCTTCTTCAAGTATCTTCTTTTCTCGATAAACTCTGACTTTGAGAACAGCTCTTCCAGCATTCCTATGAGTTTATTCTTAGACTGCTTTTTATTTTTTGTTGCTCTCGTCCGGACATTTATCAGTGCACCATTTAATTTGTCAATCTGTGGTATTTTCTTTATTTTACCATAAATCAGGCTGGATTTCATCCCAAATTCGATTCTGCCACAGCGTAAGGGGCTTCATCCCCTGTGACCGGCTAGGGCACGCTCTCTCGCATGAGCGAATAGCGGAGCTGCTTAGATACTGTTGAATTATGCACATGATGCACAGAAATGAGCTCCCACGGATGGGAGCTCAAGGAGAACCGCGCCACGGACGGCGCGTTTCGACGTTTTCGTCAAGCATAGTAAACCTATAAAGCATAATTCCTACAGTATCTTGGCAGTGCAGCGTAGCTCACGCGAGAGAGTGTGCACCAGCCGTTCTCATGGGATGAAGCCCCGTCCTACTGCCAATGTCTCTGCACCAAAAAAGCAGACTTTGAACTTCACACTCAAAGTCTGCTTCTTTTTTATTTTATAAACTGTCCATAGCCTGATACATGGTAAGCATAGGAGCCATAACGGCTGCCACAAGCACACCAACAATAAGTGCCAGAACAAGGATAATCATAGGCTCAATAGCTGCCATAACTGTCTGGGTAGCCAACTCAACTTCCTCATCATAGTAGTCTGCCAGTCGGGTAAGCATGCCTTCCAAGTCACCGGTCTCCTCACCAATTCGCGTCATGTGTGAAACCATAGGTGGAAACAATCCACACGCAGTGATTGGCTCAGACAGTGGAACACCCTTACTTACTTCTTCCCTTGCATTTTTCAGGGCTTTTTTGTAAAGCGCATTCTTCATGGTGTCAGCAGTGATGCCAAGGGCTTCAATCATCGGAAGTCCGGAATACACAAGTGTGGAAAGTGTACGCGCATAGTTACTGGCCGCTGTCTTGATGTTTAGCTTTCCGAAAACCGGAAGCTTTCTTGCGAGATTACCAAAGAACATCTGGCCGCTGTCAGTCTGCTTATAAAGCTTGATGGCTATAACAATTGCTGCTATGACAGCAATCACAATATACCAGTATCCGGTGACAAAATCACTCATCGCAACAACTGCCTTTGTGATGCCCGGCAGCTCTGTTCCCAGGTCATTGAACATCTCCGAGTAGCTTGGGATGACCTTTACAAGCATTACAATAACAACCGCAATAGCCACAATCACAACGATAATCGGATAAACTGCCGCTTTTTTTATCATGCCGTTAAGCTTCGCTGATTTCTCGAAGTGTGCAGACATTCTGTCAAAAGCTACATCAATCTTGCCGGATGCTTCGCCTGCCGCAACCATGCTCACCATGATGTCAGGGAAAACATTCGGGTATTTTTTGAGACCATCCGAGAGAGTCTCACCTTTTTGAATCTCGGCATGAACACCTCTGATAGCTTTCGCCATAACCTTATTCTCAGTCTGATCGGATAGCATATCCAGCGTATCAAGAATCGTAACACCGGCATTGACCATACTGGTGAACTGGCGGCAGAATACCGATAGATCTCTCGGCTTTACCTTTCCTCCTACACTGAATGAGATTTCCTTGGTCAGTGCTGTTGCCTTGGTGAGGCTTATGACCATGTTGCCATCCATCTTAAGCTTATTTTTTGCCTCTGCTTCTGACTCGGCTACTATATTTCCTTTTCTTTCTTTTCCGCTCTGGTCTATAATCTGATATGTCCAGTCAGCCACTTTCTTCTCCTCCTTATACCTATTCTGTGCAACCTCCAGATAAATTAAATCATAATTTATTAAGACTCCACAACATTATACCATAATAGTAAAATACATACGATTATGCCATCAATAGTAAAGGTGTACACGGCTAGCCATGCTTACCGGATCATGTGCATATGCAACTGCAGTCTCCGGCGCTATAAGGCCCTGGCTGTAATACTGTAAAATACAGTCATCCATCATCATCATACCCTCTCTCTTTGAGGTCTGTATGATAGATGGAATCTGAAATGCTTTTGCCTCACGAATTAAGTTTCTGATGGCATTGTTTGCAAGTAGCACCTCAAATGCTGCAATTCGTCCGCCATTTACCATTGGAAGCAGATGCTGTGCAACAATTCCCTCTAAAACTCCTGAGAGCTGCACTCGTATCTGTTGCTGCTGGTGTGGTGGAAAAACGTCAATCATACGGTCAATTGCGTCGGATGAACTGTTGGTATGCAGTGTAGAAAATACAAGATGTCCTGTCTCCGCCGCTGTAATAGCTGTAGATATAGTTTCAAGATCTCGCATCTCTCCTACAAGTATTACATCCGGATCCTGTCGCAGTGCAGCTCTTAGGGCTGCAGCATATGAGAGTGTATCCTTTCCAACCTCTCGCTGTGCCACTATAGAGCGGCGCCTTGAGTGCAGGTACTCGATAGGATCTTCAAGCGTGATTATATTTTTGGAATCTCTTGATGCAATGACATCTATAAGACTTGCCAATGTGGTCGACTTACCACTTCCTGTAGCTCCTGTCACGAGGACAAGTCCTCTCATCTTTGTGGTGAGATTGACAACCGACTGTGGTATGCCAAGCTGCTGCGGTGTAGGCACATCATATGAGAGAATACGAAGTGCTGCTGCATATGAACCTCTCTGTCTGAACACATTGGCTCTGACTCGTGAAAAGCCCTCCACCGAAAAAGCAAAATCAAGCTCTCCATTTTTCTTTAGCACATCTTTAAGCTCCTGCGGGACAATTGGAGAAAGCAGGTTGTCCGTCTCAACATTGGAAAGAACCTGATTTCCCTGCGGTACAAGCATTCCGTCAATTCTAAGCATAACCGGATTTCCCGGTGCGATATGTATATCCGATGAGTTCTGTTGCTGCGCTGCTTTTAAAATGTCTACTATCTGCATTTTCTTTTCCCCCTTAGTTTTCAAACGTGGTCTTTAACATTTCCTGGAATGAAGTAACTCCTTCGAGTACAAGCTTCTCTGCACTCTGTCTAAGTGTATGCATGCCCTCATCACATGCAGCCTTGTTTATATCCTCTATATCAACACCTTTTGAAATAAGTGACTTTATCTTTGGTGTTATGGTCATTATCTCATATATACCGATTCGTCCCTTGTAGCCTGTATTGGCACATTTTTCACAGCCACATGGCTCATAAATCTTTACCGGACGGAATGCCGGTATATTCATAAATGCCTTTTCCTCCTCTGTCAACAGATGCTCTCTCTTACATGCCGGACAAAGTCTTCTTACAAGTCGCTGTGCAATGATTCCCTTTACCGAATCCGCAAGCAGATAACTTTCAACTCCCATGTCCTCCAGTCGTGAAATAGTACTTGCCGAGCTGTTGGTATGCAGTGTGCTGACCACAAGATGTCCTGTGATTGACGCCTGTACTGCAATCTGTGCTGTCTCCTGATCTCGAATCTCACCAATCATAATGATGTCCGGATCCTGTCGCAGAATGGAACGAAGTGCTGATGCAAATGTCAGGTCAGCTTTATTATTTACCTGTACCTGGTTTATTCCATCTATATTGGCCTCGACCGGATCCTCAACTGTGATGATATTTACCTCCTCCTTGTTGAGCTCTGAAAGTGCCGTGTAAAGCGTGGTTGACTTACCACTTCCTGTAGGTCCTGTAACAAGGATGATACCGTTTGTATTCATCAGTATATGATCAAAGGCCTTAAGCTCTTCGTCTGAAAATCCCAGCTCCTTTTTATCTCTTGTAAGTGCCTTTTTCTGCGCAAGTCGCATAACGCATTTCTCACCGAATACTGTCGGAAGGATTGATACTCGGATATCATACTCTATCTTGTCTATCTCCATAGTGATACGGCCGTCCTGCGGCTTACGTTTCTCGGAAATATCCATACCACCTATAATTTTAAGTCGTGTAATAATTGCAGAAAGCAGATGTATACTATATGCTGCCTTCTCATAAAGCGCACCATCAATTCTGTATCGCACCCTGACTTTATTTTCCAGTGCCTCTATATGTATATCTGAGGCCCTGAGTCTGGCTGCCTGCTCAATGATAGAGTTGACAAGTAAAACTACCGGCGAATTGTTGACATCCTTGCTGGTAGCTTCCTCAGCCTCGGCATTTTTCTGCTCACGCTCTTTTCTCTCCCTCGCATACTCCTGAGCCGCTTTCATAGCTTCTGTATCACCGTAATATTTGTCAAGCGTCAAAAGTATGTCTCTGCCTGTCGCTACTGCAGGCTCAACCTGTAGATTGGTAACAATTGAAAAATCATCAAGCGCAACCATATCCATAGGATCAGCCATGGCCACATGCACTACATTGGCATTATTCTTGTCAAATGCATATGGTATCATAACATGCTTTCTAAGCACTGTCTCACTGACAAGGTTTTGCACCTCCTCAGGTATGTTGATTGCGCTCACATTAACAAGCTCCAGTCCCAGCTGCTGTGACAATGCCTTTGCTATCTCAAGCTCATTGGTGAATCCAAGCTCAATGAGTGTTTCTCCTATCTTCTTATGCTTTTCTTTGGCTATAGGCAGAGCCTTTTCCAGCTGCTCCTGAGTAATTACATTTTCATTTATAAGCATATCACCGATACGCTTTTTCTCTCGTCTAAAAGCCATAGTGGCTCCCCCTCTTTCATCATTTAGTAAAATACTACCATTATGATGGCTGTATTTCAAGGGTATTTATATAAAATATACAATAATTTTATTTCAAAACTAAAAAGTAACGATTCCGAGTGCCTGCAGCAACAGTATAAGCAGGAATGCCGGTGCAATAAATTTAACCATGATTATATAAAGCCCTTTTCTGGTGAATTTGCTGCCTCCGCGTGTCACCTCATCTATTATTACCTTTGGACTTACTATCCAGCCAACGAGGATACATGTGGCAAGTGCCACGATTGGCATAAGCACATTGTTGCTTACATAGTCCATTATATCAAGTATCTGTCCGACTGTGCCGTTTGGAAGCTTAACCTCCATATAGAGCTTATTGTAGCCAAGGCAGACTATTATCTCTGCAATCAGACCGTATACCGTGACTAAAATTGCGCTTTTTCTGCGGCTCCAGTGAAATCTGTCTATAAGACTCGATACAATAGCCTCCATAATTGATACAGACGATGTGACTGCTGCGAATGCAACTATCATGAAGAATATCAGTCCAACAATATCTCCTGCTATTCCCATTTCATTAAATACCTTTGGCAGTGATATAAACATAAGCCCCGGTCCTGCTGACATGCCGTCTCTGCCCATAAATACATATACTGCCGGAATAATCATAAGACCTGCAAGGAATGCAACAAGTGTATCAAAAATCTCGATCTGGTTGATTGAACCCATGAGCTTTGATTCCTTCTTGACATACGAACCATATGCAACCATGATTCCCATAGCCACACTGATTGAGTAGAACAGCTGACCGAGTGCATCAACAAATACTGTGACAAGCTTTTGCATTGTAAGCCCCTTGAAGTCAGGAACCACATATATCTTAAGACCCTCAAGACCACTTCTTGCTGCACCTGATGCATCCTTATAATTGAGCGTCAGTGAAAAAATACCGATTGCAAAAATAAGCACAACAAGGATAGGCATGAGCACCTTGCTGAAGCGCTCGATACCTTTATTGACTCCGCCAATGACAACTGCTGCTGTTATAAGCAGATAAACCACTCCAAATATGATTGGTGCCCACTGGCCTGTAATAAAGCCTGTGAAATATCCATCCGCAACTGCATTTTTACCGCTTCCTGTAATGAAAAGTGTAAAGTATTTTAAAACCCATCCACCTATAGTACAGTAGTAAGGCAGAATAATAGCCGGTACTATACACGCAAGTACACCGATAAACTTACCCTTTGGATTGATAAGACCATACGCGGTGAGCGGTCCCTGTCCGGTCTTACGTCCTATTGCAATCTCAGTGGTAAGCAATGCAAAGCCAAAGGTCAGAACAAGTATCAGATACACCAGCAGAAAAAGTCCTCCTCCGTCCTTTGCTGCCAGATACGGAAACCTCCATATATTTCCAAGTCCTACCGCACTGCCGGCTGCCGCAAGAACGAACCCAATGTTGCCGGAAAAAGTGCTTCTTGATTTTTCTTTCATTTTCTACTGTCTCCTTAATATATTATATAATTTAATTTCGATTTAATATGGACATTGTTTCCATTTACAAATCTAATATACCTATTATAATCATCTAGAGTACTTTTTGCAACGGTTGATATTTTTTATTCGCATTTGCAGTGTGGTGGCACATAGCAGGTGTCACCAAACGTAACGCAAATTCACCACAACATAAGGAACGTAAGCCCCGGGTACCGCGGGTGCACACGTACTCCCGCCGGAGCGCATAGCGAAGTAGCTTAGATACTGTAGAAATTATGCCCACAAGACGCAGAAACGCCCCTGCATGGACGCAGGGGCGAGGAGAACCGCGCCACGGAAGGCGCGTTTCGACGGTTTCGTCAAGCATA
>OFMT01002234.1_pt1 | contig 11872 bp, 10 predicted proteins | sample 1541891 | NCBI WGS metagenome assembly OFMT01 (sample SAMN04209230, study PRJEB22552) | human gut metagenome | biome: gut; material: feces | host: Homo sapiens | place: USA: Oklahoma | reverse complement strand
GCTGGAGCGGGACACCCAGCTGCTGATCCCGGTGTATGACTACTGCATCCCCCAGACGGAGTGCAGCGGCGGCGATCAGGAGGACCCCTGCGGCCTGTTCCGCAGCGTGGCCTTCCCGGTCAACGAGTTCTTCCCGCCCAACACCGTGGAGATGCCCAAGGACTACGCCAGCACCCGCAGCTACTGCGCCTGCCACTGATCCTTCTCCCTTTCCGTTGCCCCATTTTCCGCAAGCGCACTGCTCCATCCCAACGGCAAGACCCACCCGGCATAAAAGGCCCCGGACACCCATGGGTGTCCGGGGCCTTATCTCACGCTTTGCGGCATCTGCTGCCCGCAGGCGGCAAGAGCCTCATTTTCCGGTGAAGGCGGTTTTCACCACCACGTTCTCCGGACCCAGCCACTCCCGGCACTCCTGCACGAAGGCCGGGTGGTTCAGGCACTTGGCCCCCAACAGCTTACCGCTGTCCGCCAGCCGGATCTTCAGTGGCGTGTCCCCCTCGAACATGGTCATCACCAGCTTGATATGCTGGAACGCCGGGCTGTCCATGCCGGGGACCCGCAGATAAATGGTGGCGTTCTCCTGTGCCGGACGGCGGTTCTCCCGCCGGGGCGGCAGCCCCTCCTTCAGGGGATAAACGCTGTCGCACATGATCTGCGGCGGCTTCTCGTCCCGGACGGAGAGCTTCCCCTGCACCAGCACCGGGCTGTTCACCTGCATATAGCTGCCGCAGCGCTCAATGGTGCGGCTGAAGCACAGCAGCTCGATGGATGCCGCCTCATCCTCCACCGTCACGTAGGCCATGAGGGCGTTGTTGCGGGTGGTGCGGGTGCGGCTGGCAGTGACGATGCCCGCAATGGTGATGCTCTGGCCGTCGGCGAACCGGACAGGCCCGTCCTCGGCGGAAAAGTCCTCCAGAATGGTGTGGATAGGCACCGCTCCCGCCTGCCGGGCCAGCGCCCGGTAATCCGCCATGGGATGGCCGCTGAGATAAAGGCCCGTAGTCTCCTTCTCCATGAACATCCGCTCGGCGGCGGTGAACTCCGGAATGTCCGGCAGGGGCGTCTCCGCCGGCGGGGCGTCCTCCCCCGCTGCCATACCGAACAGATCCAGCTGGCCCTCCACGTTCTTGCGCCGGGACTCTGCAATGCTGTCCAGCACCTTTTCAAAGACCTGGATCAGCTGGGAGCGCCGCACCTTCATGGAGTCGAAGGCGCCGCTGCGGATCAGATTCTCCACTGCCCGCTTGTTCATGTCCGTGCAGTCGAACATCCGCTGGCAGAAGTCCTGAAACGACCGGAAGGGGCCGTCCTGCTCCCGCCGCCGCATCATGGTCTGGATAAAGCCCCGGCCGATGTTCTTGATGGCCACCAGCCCGAAGCGGATGCCTCCATCCTCCACGGTGAAGCCGTCGCTGGAGCGGTTCACGTCCGGGGGCAGCAGCTCAATGCCGCAGTCCCGGCACTCAGCGATGTACTCCGCCACCTTGTCGGAGTTATCCAGCACCGACGTCAGCAGCGCCGCCATGTACTCCCGTGTGAAGTAGCGCTTGAAATACGCCGTCTGATAGGCCACCACCGCATAGCTGACGGCGTGGGCCTTATTGAAGGCGTAGTTGGCGAAGTCGTAGATCTCGTCGTAGATGGCCTGAGCCGTTGCCTCCGGGATGCCGTTGGCCACACAGCCCCGGATATTCCGGGCGGGGTCGCCGTGGAGGAATGCCTCCCGCTCCCGCTCCACATCCTTTGCCTTCTTCTTGGACATGGCCCGACGCACCATGTCCGCCTGCCCCAGCGAATAGCCCGCCAGCTGCTGGAAGATCTGGATGACCTGCTCCTGATAGACGATGCACCCATAGGTACCGGACAGGATGGGCTGGAGGGAAGGGTGCTTGTACACCACCAGCTTGGGGTCGTGCTTGCAGGCGATGAACCGGGGGATGGACTCCATGGGGCCGGGGCGGTACAGGGCGATGATGGCGGTGATGTCCTCGATGCTCTGGGGCTTCAGCCCCACGCACACCCCGGTCATGCCGGCGGACTCCATCTGAAATACGCCGCCGGTCTTGCCCTGCGACAGCATCTCGAACACCGCTGCATCGTCCATAGGGATATCCGCCAGCCGGAAGTCCGGTCGGTACTTCTGCACCATCTTCACGGCGTCGTCCAAAACCGTCAGGTTCCGCAGGCCCAGAAAATCCATTTTCAGCAGCCCCAGCTCCTCCAGCGTCACCATGGTGTACTGGCAGACGATGGACTCGTCGTTCCGGGCCAGCGGTACATACTCATATACCGGCCGCTTGGTGATGACCACACCGGCTGCGTGGGTGGAGGCATGGCGGGGCATCCCCTCCAGCGCCTGCGCCATGTCGATGAGCCGGCGGACCCGTTCATCCGTCTCATAGAGGTCGGAGAGCTGCTTGGACAGCTTCAGCGCATCCTTGATCGTGATGTGCAGAGCCGTTGGCACCAGCTTAGCCACCACATCCACCTCGGCATAGGTCATGTTCAGCGCCCGGCCCACATCCCGAATGGCGGCCCGTGCCGCCATGGTGCCGAAGGTGACGATCTGGGCCACATGGTCGTCGCCGTACTTGCGGCGAACGTAGTCCACCACCTCGCCCCGGCGGGTGTCTCCGAAGTCCATATCGATATCCGGCATGGATACCCGCTCCGGATTCAGAAAGCGCTCAAAATACAAATGGTACTGCATGGGGTCGATGTCCGTGATGCGCAGACAGTAGGAGACCATGCTCCCCGCCGCCGAGCCTCGGCCCGGTCCCACGGGGATACCGGCATCCTTGGCGTATCGGACGAAATCCGACACGATGAGGAAATAATCCGTAAAGCCCATGCGTCCGATCATGTCCAGCTCGTAGTCCAGCTGGCGGCGGTAGTCCTCATGCTCCGTGCCGTAGCGCTCGGTGAACCCCTTTTCGCACAGCTGCCGCAGATAGGTGGGAGAATCTACCCCCGGCGGCAGCCGGAACTCCGGCAGATGATACTTGCCAAAGGTGAACTCCATTTGGCAGCGGTCGGCGATGCGCTGGGTGTTGGCTACGGCGTCGGGATAGGTGCCGAACAGCTCCTCCATCTCCTCCGTGGAGCGGAGGTAGAAGTTTCTCGGCTCATAGCGCATCCGGTTCTCGTCGTCTACGGTCTTGCCCGTCTGGATGCACAGCAGTACATCGTGGCTCTCGGCGTCCTCCGGCCGCAGGTAGTGGGCGTCGTTGGTGCAGACCAGTGGGATGCCCGTCTCCTGATGGATGCGGAGCAGATCCCGGTTCACCAGCGTCTGCTGGGGGATGCCGTGGTCCTGCAGTTCCAGATAGAAGTTATCCTCCCCGAAGATCTCCTGCATGGTCAGGGCGTACTCCTTGGCCCCGTCGTAGTCGCCGTTTAACAGCCGCTTGGGGATCTCCCCGGCCAGACAGGCCGACAGGGCGATGAGTCCCTCGCTGTGCTGGCGCAGCAGGTCCAGATCGATGCGGGGCTTGATGTAAAAGCCCTCCACAAATGCCTGACTCACCATGTACGACAGGTTCCGGTAGCCCGTCTCGTTTTTACACAGCAGCACCAGATGCCTGGACTCGGCGTCATATTCATGAACTTTATCGAACCGGGTGCGGCGGGCCACATACACCTCGCACCCGATGATCGGATGGATGCCTTCCGCCTTGCAGGCCCGGTAGAAGTCGATGGCACCATACATGACCCCGTGGTCGGTGATGGCCACCGCCGTCTGGCCCATTCCCTTGATGCGGGCCGGAAGGTCCCGGATGCGGCAGGCCCCGTCCAGCAGGCTGTATTCCGTATGCACATGAAGATGCACAAATCCCATAGCTACTCTTTCCTCCGTCGCAGGTCCATCCTTGGCTGCTTCTCCTGTCGCTTTGTTCTCAGTCACTTATTTCGGCTGCTTATTTTTGGCCGTCCAGCTCCGCCAGATAGTCACACAGCAGCTCCACCGCCGAGACGATGAGTGTTCCGCAGTGGTCGTCGGCCCCTACCGCCTGCGCCGCAGGCGTAGGATGCAGGCCACGCTCCGCCAGCAGTTCCCGGCAGTTCAGCAGGTGAAACTGCTGGGTGAAGCGGCGCTGGAACTCTTTGACCTGCTCCACGGAGCGCCGCCGGCCCTCCGGCCCCTCCTGTGCCGTGTAGGGATGCAGCAGACCCAGCACCAGCACGCCGCCGGACACGGCGCCGCAGATGCCGCCGCAGCGCATCCCGCTGCCGAGACCGCTGCCAAGACCCCAGCACTGCTCCTCCGTCAGACCCGTCAGGTCCCGGAAGGCCCCCAGCACGCTCTGGCCGCAGTTATAGTGCTGCCGGTGATAGCCAAGGGCCAGACGGCACCGCTCTTCCTTCGTCATCATAGCTTCTTCGCCTCCTCCAATAGCTTCCGCATCCGATGGTTCATGCAGGATTTCGTCACCGGCGGGTCGCATTTCTCCGCCAGCTGGGACAGGGACATCTCCGGGTATTGCAGGCGCAGCAGCGCTGTCTGCCGCAGCTTTTCCGGCAGGCGCTCCAGCCGTCCGTTCTCCTGCAGGCGCTGGATGGCATTTTTCTGCTCCAGCGCAGCGTCGATGGTCTTATTCACATTGGCCATGTCGCAGTTCATGGCCCGGTTGGCCCCGTTGCGGATCTCCTTATCCACCTTGGCGGTCATGATATCCATAGCCGCCGCCGGGGCCCCGATGGTGGTCAGCAGATCCTCGATATGCTCGGACTGCTTGAAGTAAATAACGGAGCTGCCACCCCGGCGGACGCTGTGGGGCAGAAAGCCCATCTCCGTCAGCAGGGCCGCCACCTCCCGGCTGGCCTGCGCATGGCCGGTATCCAGCTCCAGATGGTAGCGCTTTTCCGGGTCGGTGACGCTGCCCCCCGCCAGAAAGGCCCCCCGCAGGAAGGCCGTCCAGCAGCACTCATCCTCCAGCAGGCCGAAGTTCACATGGAGCACCAGATTCTGCCGGGGATCGTAGCCCAGCTGGTTGATGATGCGGTCCAGCTTGCTCCGGTCGGTGATGCCGAAGATCAGCTTCCCCCGCTCCTCCTCCGGCAGACGGTCGAATTTCAGACCGAAGGCCCGCTGGAACAGCCGGGGCAGCCGGGCGGCAAAGTCGGCGCTCTCGGTAATGAGCCGCACCTCCGTGGGGCTGAAGGTATTGCCGTAGAGCAGCACGCCGTAGGCCTCGGCCCGTGCGCAGCACAGGCGCTGCACCGGCGTCCGGCACAGCTCGTTTTTCACCTTTCCCGCAAATGACTGCATACCTTCCTCATTTCTCCACTCGGTTTCTCGGCGTCCGGCGGAGGGAATCCTCCACCAGACGGATATTTCTCTGGGCGTGGAGCCGCACCAGCTCCCACGCCAAATGGCCCGGATTATGGCGCACCAGCCCGTTTTCCACCGTGGACACGGGGCGAGTGATGACCTCCACCCCCAGCGCCTCGCAGGCATCCCGGTCGCACAGGATGGGCTCCGCCCCCTCACGGGTATAGCCCCGCATCACCGAAGGTGGGATGGGGGCGTCGTTGACCAGACATAAGTCGAAGAGTCCGGGGCAGCTGTGGTTAAACAGCGCCCGGATATGGTCCGAGGCAGTATACCCCTCTGTCTCCCCCTCCTGCGTCATGACATTACAGACGTAAATTTTCAGGGCACGGGACTCCCGGATGGCCTCCACGATACCATCCACCAGCAGATTGGGGATGATGCTGGTATACAGGCTCCCCGGCGCCAGCACCACCATCTCCGCCTCCCGGATGGCCTCCACCGCCTCCGGCAGGGCCTTGGGACGACTGGGCAGCAGATTCACCCGGCGGATGCGGCAGTCCTGCTCCTGCTTGCACTGAAAGATGCGGGACTCCCCCACCACCCGTACGCCGTTTTCAAACTCCGCCTCCAGCTGGATATTCTCATTGGTCACCGGCAGCACCCTACCGGTGATGGCCAGCACCTGACTCAGGCTCTCTACCGCCCGGTCAAAGCTGGGCATGATGCCGTTGAGGGCCGCCAGAAAGAGATTGCCGAAACTCTGGCCCGCCAGCTCTCCCTCCGGAAACCGGTAGTGCATCAGCTGGGCCATCAGCGGCTCGGCATTGGCCAGTGCCTCCAGACAGTTGCGGATATCTCCCGGCGGAAGCATCCCCAGGTCCTGCCGCAGCCGCCCGGAGCCGCCGCCGTCGTCGGCCACCGTGACGATGGCCGTGATATTCTTCGTATAACGCTTCAGGCCACGCAGCAGCGTGGAGAGCCCCGTGCCGCCGCCGATGGCGGCAATGCGGGGGCCGTGTTCCGGTGCTACCGACTGTCGGTATGGCTCCATACAGCGTCCCTCCTGTTATCGGGAGATGTCCCGGTGGTTCTCCGTGACCTGATAGCCCTCCTCGGTGATGTACTCCGCCAGCTCGTGGGCCACCGCCACGGAGCGGTGGTGGCCGCCGGTGCAGCCGATGGCGATGACCAGAGCGGACTTGCCCTCCTCGGCGTACAGGGGCAGCAGGAAGGTCAGCATCTTCTCCAGCTGCTCCATGAAATCGTTGGTCTGGCGGAAGGAGAACACAAAGTCCCGCACCGCCTGATCCAGACCCGTCTTGTTCTTCAGCTCCGGCACATAGTAGGGGTTGGGCATGAAGCGCACGTCGAACACCAGATCCGCCTCGATGGGGATGCCGTGCTTGAAGCCGAAGGACAGGATGTTGACGGCCAATCCTCCCCGATCCCCCTGCTGGCCGAACAGGTCCAGCAGCTCGCTGCGGAGCTTGGCGATGGAGAGGGCGGAGGTGTCCAGCACGAAATCCGCATGATCCCGCACCGGTTGCATCCACTCCCGCTCCCGGCGGATGGCCTGCTCCACACTCTCCCCCTTCTTTTGCAGGGGGTGCATCCGGCGAGTCTCCTTATAGCGGTTGACGATGGTCTGGTTATCCGCCTCCAGAAACAGCATCCGGCAGTTGACGCCGCTGGCCTTCAGGCGCTCCAGCGTCTCGATAAGGATGTCCGTGGGTTCCCCGGAGCGGACGTCGTACACCAGCGCCACCCGGTCGTACCGTCCGCTGGACCCAGCGCAGAAGTCGGCAAACTTCACCATCATCTCCGCCGGCAGATTATCCACCGTGTAGTAGCCGATATCCTCCAGATAGGAGGCCGCCCGGCTCTTGCCGCCGCCGGACAGCCCCGTGATGATCAGAATTTCCATGCTCGTTCCTTTCTCAGCGGACGATCCGCACCTCCGGCTCCAAATGCACGCCGTGGGCGGCGTACACCGCCTGCTGCACCTGCCGGATCAGCTCCTCCACGTCGGCGCTGGTAGCGCCGCCCACGTTGATGACAAAGCCTGCGTGCTTGGTGGAAACCTGCGCTCCGCCTACCGTCAGGCCCTTCAGGCCCGTCTGTTCGATGAGTGTCCCGGCGAAGTAGCCCTCCGGCCGCTTGAAGGTGCTGCCGGCGCTGGGCCACTCCAGAGGCTGGGAAGCCTTGCGCCGGGCCATCAGATCGTCCATCCGGGCCCGGATGGCGGCGGGGTCGTCTGGGGTCAGGCGCACCACCGCACCCAGCACCACGGCGCCGTCGGCCAGAAACCGGCTGTGCCGATAGGCGAAGGCGGCCTCGGGGCCGGTCAGACGGCGGATGCCGTCGGGATACAGGGCGGTGACCTCCGTCACTACCTGGCGCATTTCTCCGCCATAGGCCCCGGCATTCATGCACACCGCGCCCCCCAGACTGCCGGGGATGCCGTGGGCAAATTCCAGCCCCGCCAGCCCCGCCTGCTGGGCATATACCGCCAGACGGCTCAGCAGAACTCCGGCGTCGGCCTCCAGGGTCACATCGTCCAGACGGCGGATACCGGTCATGCGCTCCGCCGTTTTGATGACCAGGGTGTCCAGCCCCCGGTCCGACACCAGCAGGTTGGTGCCCCGGCCCAGCAGAAACGGCTGCACGCCGCATTCCTCCGCCAGCCCCAGCAGGATCACCAACTGCTCCCGGCTTTCCGGAAAGGCCATGCGCCGGGCCGGACCGCCGATGCGGAAGGAGGTGTGGCGGCTCATGGGCACGTCATGCTCCACCGTCATGTCCGGCAGGTAATCCCGGAGCTTTTCATCCAATCGTTCATACCACTGCATAGCGTCCTCCCTCATATCCGTTTCTTCTTGCCCAGCAGCGCCGCGCCGATGATGCCCGCCTGATTCCCCAGCTGAGCCTTGACGATGCGTGTTTTCTTGTCGGAGCTGCAGGGGATGGTCTCCTGCTCCACCAGCCGCTGCAGAGGGTGCAGCAGCTGCTCATCGGCCTCGTTGCTGACGCCGCCGCCGATGGCCAGAGTGTCCGGCTGGAAGATATTCACCACATTGGCGATGCCCGCCGCCAGATAGCCTATATACATGTCGCAGACCTGCCGGCCCACCGGGTCCCCCAGCCGGGCGGCCATAAAGGCCGACTGGCCGGACACATGACCGTCGTGCTCCCGGATGACCTGGGCCAGGATGCTGTCGGGATTGTCCTGCAATGCCTGGGCGGTGAACCGCTTCAGAGCGCTGGCGGAGGCGTACTGCTCCCAGCAGCCCCGCCGGCCGCAGGGGCAGGGGAGACCCTGATAGTCGATGCAGGTATGCCCCACCTCGCCGGCCATACCGTTGCCGCCGTGGAAAATCTTGCCGTTGTGGATGATTCCGGCGCCGATGCCGGTGCCCAGGGTGATGGTAACGAAGCGTTTGCTGCCCTGCCCGGCTCCGGCGTAGTATTCCGCCAGGGCGGCGCAGTTGGCGTCATTTTCTACATACAGATGCAGTCCCAGCCGCCGCTTGAACAGCTTCCGCAGAGGAATGTTCCGCAGAGGCAGGTTGCAGGTATACACGATGGAGCCGGTGCGGATGTCCACCACGCCGGGGATGCCCGCCCCCACAGAGGCGATATCCTGCACCGCAATGCCGCCCTGGGCTGCCAGCTCCTCCGTCAGGGTCACCAGGGTGTCCGCCAGAACGTCCGGGTCCGATACCTCCCGGATCTTCATGCTTTTCACGGCCAGCAGCCGTCCGTTTTCATCCGTCAGCCCGGCCTTCAGGTTGGTGCCGCCGATGTCGATGCCGATATAGTTCATTGCTTCTCCTTGGCCTGCCGGGCCAGCTCATCCATTTTCTGGTCAAATTGCGTCATGAAGTCCCGGGCGGAGTTATAGCCGTATCGCATCTGGCGATTTTTCATGGCGGCGATCTCCACGATACCGGCCAGGTTCCGCCCCGGCCGCACGGGAATGGTGACATAGGGCAGCTGCACCCCCAGGATGGTGTAGGTATCGCCCTCCAGGCCCAGGCGGTCATAGAACTTACCGTCCTGCCAGGGCTCCAGATGAATCACGATCTCAATGTCGGAGTCAAACTGCACCGCGCCCATGCCGAACAGCTGCTGCACGTCGATGATGCCGATACCCCGGATCTCAATGTAGTGGCGGATGATCTCCGGGGCCGAGCCGTACAGCGAGTCGGAAATGCGGCGGATCTCCACCGCGTCGTCGGCTACCAGCCGGTGACCGCGCTTGAGCAGCTCAATAGCCGTCTCGCTTTTTCCGATGCCGGAGTCGCCGATCATCAGCACGCCCTGGCCATAGATGTTCATCAGCACGCCGTGGCGGGTGATCTGGGGGGCCAGGGCCCGGTTCAGATAGTCGATGATGTGACTGGTCAGCTCCACGGTGGTCTTTTCCGTCCGCAGCAGGGTCCGCCCGTGCTTGCGGGCAATCTCCATCAGTTCGGGAAAGATCTCCATATTCCGGGCCACGATCAGCGCCGGGATCTCGCAGCGCAGCAGGTCCTCGAATACCTTCCTCCGCTGCTCCAGGGGCATGGCCTTCAGGAATGTAAACTCCGCCTTGCCCAGAATTTGCAGGCGTTTGGGCTCAAAATAGTCGTAAAAACCCACCAATTGCAGGGCCGGACGGTTCACATCCGGAATGGTGATCATCCGTGTGTCATAATCCAGGCCCTTATATACGACCTCCAGGTCAAAATCCTTCACCAGCCGGCTGAGGCTGGCCGGGTCGCGTCTTACTTTCTCCATATACAGGTCCTCCATCCGGCCTTGCCGGTCCGCGCTTGCATATACTTATATTTATATGTTATTATATCGTATATACCCCTTTTTCGCAAGACCTACGACGCTGTCTGAATTTTTTTCGTTTTTTTGTCAAATAATGCTTGCATTTCGCCTTGCAATCTGCTAAGATATCTATTGCTTGTGATGTTGGCAGGCAAGTTTCTCACAGCAAGGAGGTGCAACGGATGGCAAAGTGCGAGTTCTGCGATAAGGGCGTGACCTTCGGTATCAAGGTTTCCCACTCCCACAGACGCTCCAATCGTCCCTGGAAGCCCAATGTCAAGCGCGTGAAGGCTATGATCAATGGTACGCCTCGCCATGTGTACGTTTGTACCCGGTGTCTGCGTTCCGGTAAAGTTACCCGCGCGATCTAAGCTCGGACAAACAAGACGGACCCTATGCCATGCGGCACAGGGTCCTTTTTCTTTCGGCAAGAAGGCGGGACACAGCGTCCCGCCTTTTGTCATGCAGTTATGCCTTCAGGCAGCGCAGGACCGCCAGAAGAATGGAGTAATACTTGCTGTCCGGCGTGTCGGCGCGGCTGGTGATGATCACGGGGCAGGACGCGCCGCAGATGGTACTGGCCATGGTCTTGCCGGCAATGTAGGTGATGGACTTATACAGCACGTTGCCGATTTCGATAAAGGGCACCAGCAGGATATCCGCCTGACCTGCCACAGGGTCATGGATGCCCTTGTGCTTCACGGACTCCATGGAAATGGCACCGTCCAGGGCCAGAGGACCGGACACCACGCAGCCGGGAATACCGCGCTTGGCGATTTCGGCGGCGGACACGGTGGAGGGCATCTTCTCCGTGACGTTTTCCACGGCGGAGAGAACCGCCACCTTGGGCAGCTCCACGCCCAGGGCATTGGCCACCGGCAGAGCGTTCTCTACAATGCCGATCTGGGTATCCACGTCGGGGGCAATGTTGATGGCGGCGTCGGTGATCATCATAAAGCGGCCTTCATACTCGAAAATGCCGCACTGACTCACCAGACGGCGGCCGCTGGCGGGGATCAGACCGGTCTCCCGGTTCAGAATGGCCTTGGCAAAGCTGGAGGTCTGGAGAATGCCCTTCATGGGGATGTCCGCCTTCCCCTGGCGCACCAGCTCCACGGCGGCCTTGGCGGCGTCCAGCTCCGGACCGTCAAAGTCCACGATCTCATATTCGGCGGGATCCTCGTTCATTTCCTGCAGCAGGGCCAGAATCTCGTCCTTCTTGCCCAGCAGGGTGCCATCCACCACGCCCCGGCGATGGGCGTTGACCACGGCGCTGAGGGCGGGCTCGTCGTGGGCGTTGGCCAGAACGATGCGCTTTTTGTTTTTATGAGACAGGACATACGCTTCCAGTTCCTTAAAATTCGTGAACATATTCGTTCCTCCTATTTGACTTTTCCGTTTGGCTCCCATTTCACCGGGAACAAAACTATTATACAACCCCTTTTCGGCAAAAACAACCAAAAGTGCGGAATTTTTCTTTGCCATGCTGGCGAAAAATCCTTGCTATCCGTGGGCATTTCCTGTATACTTTACTACAATAAGGAGGGGCTGCTATGACCATCGAAAAAATCCTGTTTTACGGCATCATCATCGTGGGCGCCGCGCTGATCATTGGGCTGACGTACTATCGCATCGACTGGGCCCGCCACCCGGAGAAATACCAGGACCTGGTGGACCAGGCGGAGAAGGATGAGAAGGAGGCTGCTCAGCGACGTGCCATGCGCAGACTGGGCAGGAAAAAGAGAGGATAGACGAAAAGCGACCGGCTGCAAGGCC
>OFMT01002229.1_pt1 | contig 11898 bp, 9 predicted proteins | sample 1541891 | NCBI WGS metagenome assembly OFMT01 (sample SAMN04209230, study PRJEB22552) | human gut metagenome | biome: gut; material: feces | host: Homo sapiens | place: USA: Oklahoma | reverse complement strand
AAAAGAGAATGGCCCCTTTGGAACCCCAAGAGAATGGCTTTGCATTGGCAGATTGGCACTTGAAGAGCTGCGCGGCCTGCGGAATCAGGTGCCTGCTGGGTATTGTATCTAAACGACTTGGTTTGCTTCTATCTTCGCTGTCGCTTTGCCTGCGATTCGGTAGCCTTACGCAATTTCCACCTACTTTGGACTTGTACAGATTTGCTATTGCCTGCCGAGGCGGCTTTGCTGGCGCTCGCCGCAGTACGCACTACCAAGACGATATGCATGTCAGATGATTAGGCTGCACCAAAACAAGATGAGCAGAGCGGCAGCGGATGATAGAAGTAGGCCAAATCGTATAGCAATACTAACGCGGCTTCGCCGCGCGCAGGGAAGTGCAATCGGCAAGCATCGCACCTCTTCGAGCTGCTCGCTTGCAATGAAAATTTTCTCTGGGAGGGTGTAAGGGAGGGGGATCTCTTTTTGAAAAAGAGATCCCCCTCCCTTATTATCGTACCCCTGCGCGGCGCAGGGAACAAATGCAGCGCTGTCGCGCTGCCATATTATTTTTTTTACTCTGCGCTCGGCAGCTTCGCTGCGGGCTTCATCAGCAACGCGCAGATGACGATCGCGAGGATCGTGTTCGGCAGCATATACGTGCCGTTGTACAGCACGGAGTAGAACACGGGAGACGTCATGGTCATGCCCATGAATTCCTCGGGCATATACTGCGCGTAGACCGTCACACCGGAGATAAAGTGGATGACAAAGCGGCCGAGGCAGCCGACGAACGCGGCGAGCGGGAGCTTGGAATAGTCATTGTCCTTCACGCGGAAAAGGCCCGCAAGGCCGACCGCGCCGTAGGCGACGGAATAGTCGAAGATGATGGACACCCAGCTCACGGCGAAGCCCTCGGCGAAGAAATACTTGAGCGTGCCGAACGCGACGCCCGCGAGGATGCCCCAGGGCGCGCCATAGCGCACGGCGAAGAGGATGAGCGGGACCATCACAAGGGTGATCGAGCCGCCGAAGCCGCCAAACGACAGACCGATGGGAATTTTGAGATAGCTCAGCACAAGGGCGAGCGCGATGCAGATGCCGCCCTCGGTCAGGCGGCGGGTGCTGGAATGGGTGGACGTGTTGCTCATAAGGGATTCCTCCTAAAAATATGGTCCCTGTCCGCGCCGCGGCACAAAAAAGCACCGCGGCGTCGACGTCACGGTGCAAAGCTCAGGCAAGATCATCTTTGCATTCCTACGCCGGCATTACCCGGATCAGGTCTGAGGGACAGCGACGGCGATACGCCGCATCACAGCCGGCTTGCGCCAGCGCCCCTTGCAGGTATGGCGATATCTTAGTCCAATGTTCAAAATTTGTCAAGGATTTGAGGCAAAAGCGTGATTCCGAAAATAGAATATCGAAATTTAGAATTTGTGTTGCGTCTTTGTTGTGCCTGTGCTACAATAAAATTAGTTAGGCAACCAAAATAATTGTGATATTTGTGATTTTCTTGCGAATAGGAGATCTGAAATGGCTGCATTCGTTGTCAACGGTACACCGGTCACGGTGGAGAAAAATCAAAAACTCATCCGCTATCTTCGCGACGAGCTGCATCTGACCAGCGTCAAAGACGGGTGCAGTGAAGGCGCGTGCGGCACGTGCCATGTCCTCATCGACGGCAAGCCGACGAAAGCCTGCATCCCGCAGACAGACAAGCTGGAGGGGAAACATATCGTCACGGTCGAGGGCCTTTCCGCCTTTGAAAAGGAGGCCTTTACCTACGCTTTCGGCGAGGCCGGAGCCGTGCAGTGCGGCTTCTGCATCCCGGGCATGGTCATCTCGGCCAAGGGGCTCATCGACCAGAATCCTGACCCCACGCGCGAAGAGGCGGCCTTTGCCATCCGCAACAATATCTGCCGCTGCACGGGCTATGTCAAGATCATCGACGGCATCCTGCTTGCGGCGAAGATTTTACGCGAGGGGAAAATTCCCGAAAAGAAGGAAGACTTTCAGGTCGGCTCGCGCGTGCACCGCATCGATGTCGCCGAAAAGGTGCAGGGCTACGGCAAGTACCCCGATGACATTTATGTTGACGGCATGTGCTATGGCGGCGCGGTGCGCAGCCAGTACCCGCGCGCCCGCGTGCTCTACATCCGCACGAAAGAGGCGGAAGCACTCCCCGGCGTCGTCTGCGTGCTGACGGCAAAGGACATCCCGGGCCAGCAGAACGTCGGCCACATCCAGAAGGACCAGCCGACGCTCATCGGCGAGGGGGAAATCACGCAGTATCTCGGCGATGCGGTGGCGCTTGTCTGTGCGCGCGACTTAGAAACACTCGAGCAGGCAAAAAAGCTCGTACGTGTCGTTTACGAAGAGCTTCCCGCGGTCTACGGGCCTGAGGAGGCATCCGCCCCCGGTGCGCCCGAGGTCATCATGGGCAACCGCGGCAATTTGCAGGCGCACCGCCACGTTGTGCGCGGCAACGCCGAGGAGGCCATCAAACATTCCAAATACGTCTTACACGAGAAGTTTGAGACTCCGTGGACGGAGCACGCCTTTTTGGAACCCGAGTGCTGCGTGGCGCTCCCGCTTGAAAACGGCGGCGTGAAGCTGCTGACGACCGACCAGAGCGCGCACACCACCCAGCACGAGTGCTCGGCGATGCTCGGCGTCGACTTTGCCCACTGCCAGGTCGAAAATATGCTTGTCGGCGGCGGCTTCGGCGGGAAAGAGGACATGTCCGTGCAGCACCACGCGGCGCTGATCGCATACATCGCGCGCGTGCCGGTCAAGGTGAAGCTCACACGGCAAGAATCGCTGCTCGTCCATCCCAAGCGCCATCCGATGTGGATGGACTTCACGATGGGCTGCGACGAAAACGGCATTATTCAGGGCGTAAAGGCGAGCGTCGTGTCCGACACGGGCGGCTTCGCCTCACTCGGCGGCCCCGTGCTCGAGCGCGCGTGCACGCACGCCGCGGGCCCGTATCACTATGAGAATTTTGAAATCGAGGGCCACGCCTACTATACGAACAATCCGCCCGCGGGCGCGTTCCGCGGCTTCGGCGTGACGCAGACCTGCTTTGCGACTGAAACGCTACTCAACGAGATGGCCGACCTTGTCGGCATCTCCCCGTGGGAAATTCGCTACCGCAACGCCATCCGCCCGGGCGAGGTGCTGCCAAACGGCCAGATCGTCGGCCCCGAAACGGGCCTTGTCGAAACGCTCGAGGCCATCAAGCCCTACTATGACGAAGCGGTCAAAAACGGCGAGCCGGTCGGCCTTGCCTGCGCGATGAAAAACGCGGGCGTCGGCGTCGGTCTTCCCGACTATGGGCGCTGCAAGCTCGTCATCGGCGAGGATGGCAAGGTCCACATCCGCGCGGGCGCGTCCTGCATCGGTCAGGGTCTCGGCACGGTGCTGGTGCAGCTCGTCGTGACAAACGCAAAGCTCACGCGCGATCAGGTCGTCTACGACGGCAACAGCACGTTCATAACGCCTGACAGCGGCGATACCTCCGGCTCGCGCCAGACGCTCGTCACCGGCGAGGCCTGCCGCCGCGCATGCCTGCTGCTGCGCGACGCGATGGAGTACCGCTCGCTGAGCGATTTGAAGGGGCAGGAGTTTTACGGCGAATACTACGCCAAGACGAACCCGCTCGGCGCAAATGTGCCGAACCCCGTCAGCCATGTCGCCTATGGCTACGCGACGCAGATGTGCATTCTCGACAAGGAGACGGGCAAAATTAAAAAGATGGTCGCCGCGCACGATGTCGGCAAGGCCATCAACCCGCTGTCCTGCGAAGGGCAGATCGAGGGCGGCGTCGTGATGAGCATGGGCTACGCCTTGACAGAGCAGTACCCGCTTGACCACGGCAAGCCCACGGCAAAATACGGCACGCTCGGCCTGTTCCGCTCGCATCAGATCCCCGAGATCAAGGCGATCGTCATCGACAAGCCGGGATTAAACCTCGCCAACGGCGCCATCGGCATCGGTGAGATCACGTCCATCCCCACGGCGCCGGCCATCGCGCAGGCGTATTACCGCTACGACGGCGAGCGCCGCCGCAGCCTGCCGCTCGACCATACGCCGTACAAAAAGTAATACAATCAGGAGAGAGCTATGAAACGAGTTCTCATCATCTATACCGGCGGCACCATCGGTATGACGCGCACGGAAAACGGCTACGCGCCGCGCGCGGGCTACTTCCGCGCCGCGCTCGACGCCATCCCTGACCTCCGCGCACCGGAGATGCCGGAGTGGGAATTCTATGAACTCTCGCCGCTGCTGGATTCATCCAACATGACCGTGCGCGAATGGAACTGCATCGCAGAGCTGATCGCGCAGAAATATGACGATTACGACGGCTTCGTCGTCCTGCACGGCACGGACACGATGGCCTACACGGCTTCGGCACTGTCGTTCATGCTCGATGGGCTCAACAAGCCCGTGGTGCTCACGGGCTCGCAGATCCCGCTGTGCGAAATTCGTAGCGACGGGCGCGACAACCTCATCACCGCGCTGCTGATTGCGGGGGAAGGCATCGTGCGTGAGACGTGCCTGTACTTTGGCGGAAGGCTATTGCGCGGCAACCGCGCGACAAAATACTCCGCCGACGGACTCATCGCTTTCGTTTCGCCCAACTATCCGAGCCTTGCCGAGGCGGGCATTTCCATCAAATATAACGAAGCCGCCCTCCTGCCGCGGCAGGAAGACGGGCTCAAGCTTCGGACGCTTGATAATATTCCCATCGGCGTCATCAAGGTATTTCCGGGCATTCAGTTTTCGCTGTTCGAGGCCATTATGACCGAAAAGCTCCGCGGTATCGTCATCGAGACGTTCGGCGCGGGCAACATCCCCGGCGACGGGAACGCGCTGCTGCCCATCATCCGCAAGGCGTTTCAGAACGGCACGGTGCTCACGGTCTGCTCGCAGTGTCCGCAGGGCGCGGTGTCGCTCGGCACCTACGAAACGTCCAGCGCGCTCAAAAAAGCGGGCGCGGTCAGCGGACTCGACATGACGACCGAGGCCGCCGTCGCCAAGCTCTACTATCTCTTCTCCTGCGGCTACGACAAGGAGAAGATCAAGCAGACAATGGAGGAGAATCTCCGCGGCGAGATCAGCGTTTCTTAAGCGCTTCGAGCGCTTCCTTCGTGTCAACGTCGCAAAGCTCCGTCTCCGGCGCTTCAAAGAGCAGCAGATCAGCTAAATGCCTCTTGATGACCGCGCTGCCGCCGACATCGCCCTCAAGCGATAAAAGCTCAGGAAAGAAGCGGGCAGGGAAGAGGCAGGGGTTGCCCCGCACGCCGTTGTGTCCCAATCCGACGATGTTTTTGCTGTGCGCGCGGAAGAACTTAAGCTCCTGCGCGACGGTCTTGCGCTTGAGCATCGGCTGGTCGGCCACCATGAAGCAGAGCGCGTCACAGTCTGACAGCGCCGCCGTGCCGAGGCGGATCGTCTCGCTCTGGCCGCGCTCGGGATGCTCATTCCGCAGAGCTTCAAAGCCAAACTTTTCGGCGGCCGCTTCTACGTTTTCGTGCTGCGTCACGACCAGCACGCGGGAAAAGCTCTCCCGCGGGATCGCCTCAAGCGCATGCTCGATAAGCGGCTTTCCGTTTACCATCGCGGCGAGCTTGTTCTCGCCAAAGCGCGCGGCATTGCCCGCCGCCATGACCACGCATCCTATTTTCAACGTGTTATCCATCTATTAAATCACCAGTCATTCGTTTCTTTTTCACCAATCGGCAGAAAAAAGCGGACAAAATGGTACATCCGCGATCATTTGTATTATATCACGCATGCAGCACTGTACACGCTGTGCGAAATGTGCTAAAATAATAGCAAAGGAGTTGCAGATTTCGAGCAAAACCGACAAAGCGGCTGCTCGGAACAGGAGGTAGACAGATGAGCAAGGTAGGAAAAAGCGAGATCCGCGTCGATGCGTTCGACAAGGTCACCGGACGCACGAAATACTATGAGGATCGGATGCCGGCCGGTGCGCTCTATGCGCGCATCAAGCATTCCACCATCGCGCACGGATTTGTCAAATCAGTCGACAAGTCCGCGGCGGAGGCCATCCCCGGCGTTGTGAAGGTGCTGACCTGCTTCGACGTGCCGGAGCACTGCTTCCCGACGGCGGGCCATCCCTGGTCGATGGACCCGGGGCATCAGGACGTGGCCGACCGCAATCTTTTGAACCGCCATGTGCGCTACTACGGCGACGACGTCGCGGTCGTCATTGCGGAGGATGAGGTCTCGGCCATGCAGGGCGTGCGCGCGCTGAAGGTCGAATACGAGGAACTCCCGTTTGTGCTCGACGTGCAGAAGGCCATGGAGCCCGACGCGCCCTGCATCCACGAAAATTTCCCGGGGAATATCCTGAAGCACACCGATATCCGCAAGGGCAATTATCAGCAGGCGATCAAAGAGTCCGGCCTCATCAAGGTCGAGGGCTGGTACAACACCCCCACCGTGCAGCACAGCCACATTGAAAACCACGGCTGCTACGCTTACGAGGAAAATGGCCGCATCGTCGTCGTGTCCTCCACGCAGATCCCGCACATCATCCGCCGCATCGTCGGTCAGGCGCTCGGGCGTCCGTGGGCGGATATCCGCGTCATCAAGCCCTACATCGGCGGAGGCTTTGGCAACAAGCAGGATGCGCTCTATGAGCCGCTGTGCGCGTGGTGCTCTACGCAGGTGCATGGAAAATGCGTGCGCATCGATTGCTCGCGTGAAGAGACATTCGTCAGTAACCGTGTGCGCCACTCGATCCGCTTCCATATCATCACGTGGCTCCATAAGGACGGCTCGATTGCCGCGCGCAAGGTCGAGTGCTTCTCCAATCAGGGCGCGTATGCCTCGCACGGCCATTCGATCGTCGCCAAGGCCATGGGCTCGTTCCCGCAGATCTATCCCTGCGACAATTTCGAGGGCGACGCTTACACCGTGTACACAAACCGCCCCGCTGCGGGCGCGATGCGCGGCTACGGCATGCCGCAGGCGTCGTTCGCGGACGACGCGAACATCGACGAGTGCGCGAAGGCCGTTGGCATGGAGCCGCTCGAATACCGCATGAAGTACATCATGCCCAAGGGCTTCCACGACGGTTTCTCAGGTAACACGAACTACTACGATTCCTTCCGCGAATGTCTGGAAAAGGGGAAGGAGTACATCGAATACGACAAAAAGCGCGAGGAGTATGCCAAGGACATCGGCCCCGTCCGCCGCGGCATCGGCGTGGCGGCCTTCTGGTACAACACGGCGGTGTATCCCATCTCGCTTGAAACGTCCTCGAACCGCATGCTCCTGAACCTCGATGGCACGGTGACGATGCAGTGCGGTGAGACGGAGATCGGGCAGGGCGCGGACACGGCCTATGCGCAGATGACGGCCGAGGCCGTCGGCCTCAAGAGCTATCACGACGTGCGCGTCGTCTCATGTCAGGATACGGACATCACGCCCACAGGCCTCGGCGCTTACGCGAGCCGCCAGACCTACGTCGCGGGTTTCTCCATCCGCCAGACGGCGACGCTCCTGCGGCAGAAAATTCTTCAGTACGCGACAAAGCTCACCCGTCAGGCGGTCGACAATATGGACATCGTTGACGGCAACATCATCCGCAAGGGCGACGGCATGGTGCTCATGTCGCTGAAAGACCTTGCGATGACCGCGCAGTACAACGCCGCGGACTCCGAGCACATCACCGCCGAGTCGACCTACACCATCCGCAACAACGCCTATTCGTTTGGCTGCACCTTTGCCGACGTCGAGGTGGATATCCCGATGTGCAAGGTGACGCTCAAGAAGATCATCAACGTCCACGACTGCGGCAAGCTCATCAACCCCGCGCTTGCCGAGGCGCAGGTCCACGGCGGCATGTCCATGGCCATCGGATTTGGCATGAGCGAGCAGCTTTTATTCGACGAGAAGACGGGCCGTCCCCTCAACAATAATCTTCTCGACTACAAGCTCTCGACGTTCATGGACCACCCGCATCTCGAGGCGCAGTTTATCGAAAATCCCGAGCCGACGTCGCCGTTCGGCACGAAGGCGCTCGGCGAACCGCCCGCGTGCTCGGGCGCGCCCGCCATCCGCAATGCCATCTACAACGCCACCGGCGTCGCCATCGACACCGTTCCCATCACCCCGCACGTTCTGTATGCCGAGTTCAGCAAGGCGGGGCTCATCCACGACAGCTGGAAGGAGGAGAAGTGAGCCATGTATGACATGAAAGCACTCTATGAGGCGGAAAGCGTCGAAAACGCCGTCGCCCTCCGCTTGGAGCATCCCGAGGCGCAGATCATCGCCGGCGGCAGCGACGTGCTCGTGCAGATGCGCGAGGGCAAGCGCGCCGGAAAGGAGCTCATCTCGATCTACGGCCTCGACGAGCTGCGCGGCGTGAGCATCGACGAGGAGGAAAACATCCGCATCGGCTCGCTCTCGAGTTTCTCGCACATCACGCGCGACCCCATCATCCAGAAGTACATCAATGTCCTCGGCGAGGCGGTCGACATGGTCGGCGGCCCGCAGATCCGAAACATCGGCACCATCGGCGGCAACACCTGCAACGGCGTGACGAGCGCGGACTCCGCCTCCACACTGCATGCATGGGAGGCCATCGTGGAGCTGACGGGGAAGGATGGCATCCGCCGCCTGCCCATCAAAGACTTTTACATCAAGGCCGGTCAGGTCGACATCCGCGTGGAGGATGGCGAGATCCAGACCGCCATCCTCATCCCAAAGGCGAGCTACGAAAACTGCTGTGGCTACTACATCAAGTACGCCATGAGAAACGCGATGGACATCGCGACGCTCGGGTGCAGCGTGAACGTGCGCCTGTCGCCCGACAAGCAGACTATTGAGCGCGCCCGCATCGCCTACGGCGTTGCCGGTCCTGTGCCGATGCGCTGCCCGAGCGCGGAGGCAGCTGCCAAGGATAAACCCTTGACACTTACGACAGCGGAAGAGTTTTCTCTCGCCGTGCTCAACGATATCCACGCGCGTGACAGCTGGCGCGCCTCCAAGGCGTTCCGCGAACACATCGCGGTCGAAATGGCCAAGCGCTGCCTGATCGAGTCTATCAAACGGGCGGGAGGTGTCATCAAATGAGTCAGTACAAGCTGGTGCGATTCAACTTAAACGGCAAGGACGTTGAGAAAATGGTCGACGTGCGTGCGTCGCTGACCGATATGCTGCGAAACGATTACCATATGACGTCCGTAAAGAAGGGCTGCGAGGTCGGCGAGTGCGGCGCCTGCAACGTCATCATCGACGGCGAGGCATTCAACTCGTGCATCTACCTCGCCGTCTGGGCGGACGGCAAGCACATCCGCACGCTCGAAAGCCTGATGGGGCCCGACGGCGAGCTGAGCGACATCCAGCAGGCGTTCATTGAAGAGACCGCTGTCCAGTGCGGCTTCTGCACGCCGGGCTTCATCATGACTGCGGTCGAGATCTTGGAGACGAACCGCCTCTACACCGATGACGAGCTCAGAAAGCTTCTCTCCGGCCATCTGTGCCGCTGCACGGGCTATGAAAATATTCTGCGCGCGGTGAAAAAGACGATGTATCGCCGCCTCGGCCTGCCGCTTCCGGAATAAGGCCGCGCCTTTACAAAATCGAAACAGGAAAAAATATTGTCTTCTTACGAAATCGGTGCTATAATCCAAATAGCACCGATTTTGTTTCAAGGCGCGAAAAAGGAGGAATCTTTATGGTCATTACGGTTGGCAGACAATACGGCAGCGGCGGACGCGAGATCGGCACGATGCTTGCCAAGCAGCTCGGCATCGCCTATTACGACGACATGCTGCTCAAGGAGGCGGCAGAGGAGAGCGGACTTTGCGAAGAGCTGTTCCGTTCCTTTGACGAACGCCCGAAGAGCTTTCTCTATTCCATCGCGATGGACCCCTATTCCTTCTCGATGAACCATGTGACGCCCAAGGGCTCCATCGAACAGCAGGTGTACCTGGCGACCTACGACACGATCAAAAAGCTCGCCGACAAGGGCCCCTGCGTCCTGATCGGCCGCTGCGCGGACTACGCGCTCAAGGATCGCGACGACGTCATCAATCTCTTCATCACGGCTCCGCTCGAAAACCGCATCAAGCGCGTTGCCGCCCGCAACGGCATCAGCGAGAACGAGGCGAAAGACCGCATCAAGAAGACGGATAAGTCCCGCGCTTCCTACTATAACTACTATTCCGCCAAGGACTGGGGCGATGCCAAGAGCTATGACCTCTGCATCGATTCGAGCCTGCTCGGCATCGATGGCACGGTCGAGCTTTTGAAGGACCTTATCCGCATCAAGGGCATCAAGTAAACGAAAAATCTAAAAAAGCAGCCGTTTCATACGGCTGCTTTTTTCCGCTATTCACGGCGGTTCAACTTGACGAAAAAGGAAAGAGCGAATTTGTGAAAAAAGTTTACGCTTTCCCCCTATGCAAAAGAGCAAAAATACGCTAAAATAGTAGCTGTGAAAATTTGAACTTGTTCCTGAAAGGGGAGATTATGAGCATGGCTCAACTCAAGTATAAGCGCGTGCTGCTCAAGATCAGCGGCGAGGCGCTGGCGGGCGACAAGCACTTCGGCTTCGACTTCGACGTCGTTTCCAAGGTGTGTGACGTCATCAAAAAGTGCACGGACATGGGTGTGCAGATGGGCGTCGTCATCGGCGGCGGCAACTTCTGGCGCGGCGTGAAAAACGGCGAGGGCTACATCGAGCGCACCCGTGCCGATCACATGGGCATGCTGGCCACGGCGATGAACTGCATGGCGGTCGCCGATGTGCTCGAGCAGAAGGGCGTCGACGTGCGCGTGCAGACGGCGCTGGAGATCAAAGAAGTCGCCGAACCCTACATCCGCGCCCGCGCCATCCGGCATTTGGAAAAGGGCCGCGTAGTGCTCTTTGGCTGCGGCATCGGCTCTCCGTTCTTCTCGACCGATACGGCAGCGGTGCTGCGCGCAGCGGAGATCAATGCCGACGTGATCCTGCTCGCCAAGAACATCGACGGCGTTTACAACGCTGACCCCGCCAAGGACGCGAGTGCCGTCAAGTACGACGCCATCTCCTATGAGGACGTGCTGGCCCAGCACCTTGCGGTCATGGACTCCACGGCCACGTCGCTTTCGATGGACAACCACATTCCCGTGCTCGTCTTTGCCCTCAAGGATCCCGAGAACATCATCCGTGCGGTCGAGGGCGAGAAGATCGGCACCATTGTTGGCGAAAACTGAGCGACCCCGCACTTGCGGTTTTACGATAAAAATTTTTGAGGAGGTATCCCCATGAATAAAGAAGATTACAAGGTTTATTCCGACAAAATGAGAAAGAGCATCGACGCGGTGAACGCGGACTTTGCCTCTGTGCGCGCAGGCCGCGCCAACGCCTCTGTGCTCGACCGCATCAGCGTCGACTACTACGGCTCTCCCACGCCCATCCAGCAGATCGCGGCCATCGCTTCTCCCGATCCGCGCCAGCTCGTCATCACCCCGTGGGACGGCACGGCCCTCAAGCCCATCGAGCGCGCCATTCAGGAGTCTGACCTTGGCATCAACCCGCAGAACGACGGCAAGTCCATCCGCCTGAACTTCCCGCAGCTCACGGAGGAGCGCCGTAAGGAGCTCGTCAAGCAGATCCATAAGTATTCCGAGACCGGCAAGGTCGCCATCCGCAACATCCGCCGCGACGCGATGGAGGCCTTCAAAAAGAAGCAGAAGGCCAGCGAGATCACCGAGGACGACCTGAAGGTTGCCGAAAAGGACCTGCAGAAGCTGACCGACGACATGTGCAAAGAGGTCGACGCCCTTCTCGAGAAGAAAGAGAAGGAGCTCATGGCGGTCTGATATGGGGCTCTTTTCCAAAGAGAACAAGGCAGGGCAGGTTGACTTGAACAACCTGCCTTGTCATGTTGC
>OFMT01002222.1_pt1 | contig 11926 bp, 8 predicted proteins | sample 1541891 | NCBI WGS metagenome assembly OFMT01 (sample SAMN04209230, study PRJEB22552) | human gut metagenome | biome: gut; material: feces | host: Homo sapiens | place: USA: Oklahoma | reverse complement strand
GCTTTTCTCAATTATATCTGAGTCATCAGAAGTATCGTCATATGATGTTTCATAGTTTTCTTCTTCCTCTACCTCTTTAAAATCATTATGATCTGAATCAATAATATGTGTTTTCGATTCATATGAATAACTTGAAATCTTTAATAAAGAGGCTTCTAAGTAATCTAGTGCGTTAGATGCATATGTATATTTATTATATGTATCCATCAATTCTTCCATACACTTAATTCTGAAATTAATAGGTGCTAATTTGAAATATTTCCGAATCATATCTTTGTTCATATCCGAAACTAGAGTTGAATTTTCAGAATAATCTAAAATCAGACTATCCTTCAACATATGAATAAAGTCTGCTGTTAATCGCTTAATATCCATTCCCATATCTGAATATTTCTGAATATCTTTGACAAAACTATCTACATCTTTTTTATATACTGAATAAAATAATTTTCCAATATCTTCAGATGTTACGACACCATAAATTTTACGAATATCATTCACATCAATATGAGATGAACAGTATGCAACACATTGATCCAATATGGATAACGCATCTCGCATTCCTCCATCAGCCAATTGAGCAATTAACGTTAATCCATTCTCATCAATTTCAATTCCTTCGTTTTTACAAACAACAGATAATCTATATTTAATGTCATGCATACTCACTTTATTAAAATCAAATCTTTGGCAGCGAGAAATAATAGTTGGTAAAACTTTATTAGGTTCTGTAGTTGCAAAAATAAAAATTACATGAGCAGGAGGTTCCTCGATTGTTTTTAACAATGCATTGAATGCTCCAGATGTCATCATATGAACTTCATCAATAATATAAATTTTATATTTTCCCTGCATTGGGGCATACTTCACTTTATCGATCAGATTTCTTACTTCATCCACACCATTGTTGCTGGCGGCATCAATTTCAATAATATCTGGATGACTCCCATTTGCAGCCATTTTACAGTTCTCACAAACTCCACAAGGAGCATCTTGGCTATTCGTACAATTTAATGTTTTCGCAAATATTTTTGCGATTGAAGTTTTTCCTGTTCCTCTAGGACCACAAAATAAATAAGCATGAGCAATACGATTTTGAACAATCGCATTTTTCAATGTCTGAATTATATGTGTTTGTCCAACAACTTCATCAAAATTCGTTGGTCTATATTTTCTATATAACGCTTGATATGCCATTCGTAAAATCCTTTCTATATGTTTATCTGTATCTTATTTTATCATAGTTTTACTTATTTTATTTATTTGAAATAGGGAAGTACAATATATATGAAAAGCAGAAATCTTACATATTTATGATTTCTGCTTCTTTTTCATATCTCTTTTCTTCTTAAAAAAATGTTTTAATAAATCTGAACATTCAGATTCAAGAATTCCTTTTCTATATTCAGGATGATGATTAAATTCAGACACTTCAAACAAATTTGTACATGTACCCACACAGCCACCTTTAGGATCTGAAGCTCCATATACAACTTCTTTAATTCTAGATTGTATAATCGCACCTGCACACATAGGACATGGTTCTAAAGTTACATACAAAACACAATCTTCCAATCTCCATGTACCTAATTTTTTACAAGCTTTTTGAATAGCCATGATTTCAGCATGAGCAATACTCTGTTGCAAAGTTTCTCGCTTGTTATATCCTCGAGCTATAATTTTATCATCTTTTACAATCACGCAACCAATAGGAACCTCATCATAGCTTTCTGCTTTTTTTGCCTGTTTGATAGCTTCCTTCATCCATTTCACATCATCCATACTCATATCCTCAAAAAATAAAAAACTACTACACATGATGGAGCTTACTTAAGGCTGCTTCGTTCCCGACCTGACCTGATTCATAAGACATCATTGTAGTAGCCAAGTTATTATATCAAATCCATTTTCAATTCGCAATAGAAAAAAGCTGTCAAAGACAGCTTTTAAGATTAACCAATTTTCTTTTTACCACCCATGTAAGGTTGTAATACTTCTGGAATCAAGATTGATCCATCTGCCTGTAAATTGTTTTCTAAGAATGCAATCAACATTCTAGGTGGAGCAACACAAGTGTTGTTTAATGTATGCGCAAAGTACTTTTCTCCATTTTCACCCTTAACACGAATCTTTAAACGACGTGCCTGAGCATCTGTTAGGTTAGAGCAACTTCCAACTTCGAAGTATTTCTTTTGACGTGGAGACCACGCTTCAACATCCACTGATTTACATTTTAAATCTGCCAAATCACCTGAACAGCATTCCAATGTACGTACTGGAATATCTAATGTTCTGAAGAATTCTACAGTATTCATATATAATTTTTTAAACCATTCCATACTTTCTTCTGGCTTACAAACAACGATCATTTCTTGTTTTTCAAATTGGTGAATACGATACACACCACGTTCTTCAATACCGTGAGCACCTTTTTCTTTACGGAAACAAGGTGAGTATGAAGTGTAAGTATATGGAAGATCTTTTTCTTCAAGAATTGTATCCTTGAATTTACCAATCATAGAGTGTTCACTTGTACCAATTAAATACAAATCTTCACCTTCGATTTTATACATCATACCTTCCATTTCCGCAAATGACATTACTCCATCAACTACTGAACTACGAATCATATATGGTGGAATTACATAAGTAAATCCTTTTTTATCAATCATGAAATCACGAGCGTAATTTAAGATTGCTGAATGTAGACGAGCAATATCTCCCATTAAATAGTAGAATCCATTTCCAGCTACACGACGTGCTGCATCTAAATCAATTCCGCTTAAACGTTCCATGATTTCAGTGTGATAAGGAATTTCAAAATCAGGAACAACAGGTTCACCGAATCTTTCTAATTCAACATTTTCACTATCGTCTTTTCCAATCGGAACACTATCATCAATGATGTTTGGAATCTGCATCATTTTTTCTGTTACAGACTCTCTTAATTTGATTTCTTTTTCTTCTAAAGCTGTTAGCTCATGAGCGATTTCAGCCATTTGTTGCTTAATCTCTTCAGCTTCTTCTTTTTTGCCCTGACCCATTAATTTACCGATTTCTTTAGAAATCTTTTTACGATTAGCACGTAAATCATCCGCATGTTGTTGTGTTTGGCGAAGCTCTTTATCCTCCATTAACACTTCATTTACTAAAGGCAATTTGTAGTCTTGGAACTTTTTCTTAATGTTCTCTTTGACAATGTCCGGATTTTCACGGACAAATTTCATATCTAACATGATATCCTCCTCTGCATAAAAAAAGAGACACTCGCACCCATAAAGGGACGATGTCTCGCGTTGCCACCCTTTTTACCATATATATACATATATGATCTCTTAACATGATAACGGTATGTACCGGATCAAACTACTAATTTCATTCAATCACTCTAAGGTGCTATTCAATTATTCATATCAGTATTTTCACCAGCCATACTGTCTCTATTTAATATATGGAATAATCTACTTATCCTTATCTTTGTTTTCAACACATTTATACCATTAAAACAAAGCTAAAGTCAACCGCTTATTCTGTGAAATAGCCTCATTAAATCGGATTTATCATATGATTCTACTTATCTACAAATCATATTCAATATCACAATTATATATAGCATTAAAATATAAGAAATCCATCTATAATCCATTCCCATGAATATTAAAAACTGAATAAACAAAAGTAACCCTAATAGAGAAAAGAAGGCATAAATTCGTTTTGTTGAATTATCATAATACAAATAATATAAGTCAATTACTGCCATTGCAAAAATAGCGCCAATACATAAAGATCCTATAATGCTTCCATGACCAGAAATATAAACACATGCCGCAACAAAGATCATACATACTAAGGAAATTTTATCTGCTTTTCTATCTTGTCTAAAACTTTCCATTTTGTATACATCTAAATTGTGAATAATATTTGTGACTTCTTCATTCGAATAATTCAAACTCTTTTTACATGATATCAATTCAGCCACAGAAACATGCAAAGATTCAGATAGGGCAGGTAACAATTGAATGTCTGGATATCCTATTCCACGTTCCCATCGGCTAACAGCTTTATCTGTGACATGTAGCTGTTGAGCTAATTCCATTTGCGTCATATTGTTTTCTTTTCTTAACTTACAGATAAACATTCCCATATCTTTTGCGTTCACATATATCACTTCTTTCTATAATAAATTTATATCCATTCTATCAAATTGGCAATCAACGTGTCGTTTATATAATGTATTTGGGTTATTTCTATCTGATTTATCATATGAAAAAGGAGCAAAATCATAATTCTACTCCTTACATGCTTTATTCTTCTGTATTTTCTTCTGATTCTGCTTCAGGCTCTTCATGATCTACCAATGTCATACGCGTTACTTTCGCATCTCCATTTAAGTTGATCAATCTTACACCTTGTGTATTTCTTCCGTAGATTCCTACATTCTCTAAAGCTACACGGATCATGATTCCATCACTCGCAACAATCATCGCATCTTCTTTACCAGTAACCGCACGCATACACATTAGCTTACCTGTCTTTTCTGTGATATTAATTGTGCTAACACCTTTTTTACCACGAGAAGTCAAACGATAATCTTCGAACTTACTACGCTTACCATAACCATTTTCAGAAACAACAAGAACTGTGTCCCCTTCACTTGATAGTGCAGCACCTACAACTTCACTGCCATCACAATTGAATCCTAATACACCACTTGCACTACGTCCCATGATACGAACTTGATCTTCATTGAATCGAACAGCTTTACCATTTGATCCAGAAATAATTACTTCGTCTTGTCCCGTAGTTAATTTCACAAAGCGTAACTCATCATCTGGTTTTAAACTAATCGCAATCTTACCATTACGATTGATATTTTCAAATTCAGATACAGATGTACGTTTCACAATACCATTCTTTGTAACAAATAATAATGTTTCACTTTCATCATCCTTAGGAACAGCTACAAGAACATTTACTTTTTCACCTTTTTCCAAAGTCATTAAATTCACAATTGGAATTCCTTTAGATGTTCTAGATCCACTTGGAACATTGTATCCTTTTAATCGATATACACGACCCTTATCTGTAAACAACAACAAGAAATCATGTGTTGACATCGAAATCATAGTATCGATAGAATCCTCTTCATTTAATGTCAATGATTTGATTCCACGACCACCACGATTTTGAGCACGATATGTATCTACAAGCTGACGCTTAATATATCCAGACTCAGTTAATGTGATAATTACATCTTCCACTGGAATTAAGTCTTCATCTTCCATATCAACAGAAGCATCACTAATTTCAGTTCTTCTTTCATCACCATATTTCTGATCAATTTCAGTTAAATCATCACGAATGATTTGAAGAACACGATCATGATTTGCCAAGATATCCTTCAAATCTTCAATCGTCAATAATAATTGTTGATATTCATTTTCAATCTTATCTCGTTCCAATCCAGATAATCTTCTTAACTGCATTGCCAAGATAGCTTTAGCTTGAATCATGCTCAATCCAAACGCATCACATAAATCTTGAGATAAACCGGCCTCATCTTTTTTAGAACTACGAATCATATGAATAACTTCATCGATATGATCCATCGCAATTCGTAAACCTTCTAAGATATGTGCACGATCTTGTGCTTTCTTTAACTCAAACTGTGTTTTTCTTACAACTACATCAACCTGATGATCAATATAATCATGAATAATATCTTTTAAAGGCAATTGTTTAGGACGACCATTTTCAAGTGCCAACATATTGATACCAAATGAAGTTTGAAGTGGTGTTAATCTAAACAACTGATTTAAAATTACTTCTTCCTGCGCATCCTTCTTTAGCTCCATTACAATACGAATACCTTCACGGTTACTTTCATCATTTAAGTAAGTAACACCCTGAATGGCTTTATCACGAATTAAAGAAGCCATTTTAGTAATTAAGTTTGCCTTATTGACCTGATAAGGAATTTCATAGAAAATAATCTGTTTCTTTCCGTTTGATAATTCTTCAACACGATACTTAGAACGAATCATAATGGATCCACGTCCTGTTTCAAATGCTTGACGAATACCTTTACGACCCAAAATGATTCCTCCAGTAGGGAAGTCCGGTCCTTTAATAACTTCCATCAATTGAGGAACTGTAATATCCGGATCATCCATTACCGCAAAAATGGCTTGAATCGTTTCTGATAAATTATGAGGTGGAATATTTGTTGCCATACCAACCGCAATACCCACAGCACCATTGATCAACAAGTTTGGAATACGACTAGGCAGCACAACTGGCTCGCTTTCTTCACCATCATAGTTTGGAATAAAATCGACCGTATCTTTTTGAATGTCACGCAGCATCTCCATAGAGATTTTTGACATACGAGCTTCCGTATAACGCATTGCCGCAGCTCCATCTCCATCTAGAGAACCAAAGTTTCCATGGCCATCCACTAATGGATATCGATACGAGAAATCCTGGGCCATACGAACCATCGCATCATATACAGCTGTATCCCCATGAGGGTGATACTTACCAATAACTTCACCAACAATACGTGCACTCTTTTTATGTGCAACACCTGAAGTAATTCCCAATTGATTCATCGCATGCAAAATACGACGATGAACTGGTTTCATACCATCACGAACATCTGGTAATGCACGTGAAACAATAACAGACATTGAATAATCTAGAAAGGCTGTACGCATTTCTTTGGATATTTCAACATCTTCTACATAGTCATATCGCTTATTTTCTTCTTCCATAAGGACCTCCTACTAGTAATCCAAATTAGCGTATACAGCATTTTCCTGAATATATTCACGACGAGGCTCTACATCCTCACCCATCAACATATCAAATACACTGTCCGCTTCCATCGCATCATCAATTGTGACACGTTTCAATACTCTATGATGTGGATCCATCGTTGTTTCCCACAACTGTTCTGCATCCATTTCCCCTAAACCTTTATAACGCTGAACTTTATATCCATCTTTAAATTCTTCACGCAACTGATCCATTTCCTGTTCCTTATACGCATAGGCAATCTTTTTTCCTTTTTGCACCTTATATAAAGGAGGTTGTGCAATATAAACATATCCACCTTCAATAACAGGTTTCATAAAACGATATAAGAAAGTCAACATCAATGTACAAATATGACTACCATCGACATCGGCATCGGTCATAATAACAATTTTGTGATAACGTAATTTCGATACGTCTACATCTTCTTGAATTCCACATCCAAAAGCAGTAATCATACTACGAATTTCCTGGTTTTCAAAAATACGATGCGTTCTAGCTTTTTCAACATTTAAAATCTTACCACGCAAAGGTAGAATTGCTTGTGTTTTCGCGTCACGACCTTGTTTCGCGCTGCCCCCGGCAGAATCCCCTTCGACAATATAGATTTCACATTCACTTGCATCTTTACTTGAACAATCCGTTAATTTACCTGGTAATGAACTAATTCCATCCAATGCAGATTTACGACGTGTTAATTCACGAGCTTTTTTTGCTGCAATTCTTGCCTTGCTGGCAATTTCTGCCTTTTCTACAATAGCCTTGGCAATATCTGGATTTTCTAAGAAGAAACGATTGATCTGTTCACCCGCAATATTTGAAACAATCTTACGAACTTCACTATTTCCTAATTTTGTCTTTGTCTGTCCTTCATACTGAGGATCCGGGTGCTTAACAGAAATAATTGCAACCAATCCCTCTTTAACATCATCCTGAGATAAACTCTCATCCTTTTTGATCATATTATTATTTTTCGCATAGGTATTAATACAACGAGTCAAAGCCATTCTGAAACCATCTTCGTGATATCCACCTTCATGCGTATGAATATTATTACAGAAAGAATAAATACTAGATTGATAGCCATCGTTATATTGCAAAGCAACTTCTGCAAGAATACCATCCTGCAATCCCTCTACATAAATGACTTTGTCACTGATTGTACTCTTATTCTTATTTAAGAATTGTACATACTCAATAATTCCACCCTCATATTTATAGTCATTACTTGGACCATCTGATGTTCTTTTATCTGTTAAAGTTAAACGTATATCCTTATTTAAGAAGGCAAGCTGACGCAGACGAGAATTCAACGTTTCATAATCATAAACTGTTGTATCCTTAAAAATCGTTGGATCTGCTTTAAAACGAACTAAAGTACCCGTTTCTTCTGTTGTTCCGATAATTTTTAAAGGCTCCACCGCATGTCCACCATTTTCAAAACGAATAAAATAGATTTTACCATCCTGATAAACAGTAACCTCTAACCATTCACTCAACGCATTAACGACACTGGCACCAACACCATGCAAACCTCCGGAAACCTTATAAGCGCCTCCGCCAAATTTTCCACCTGCATGTAATACCGTCATAATTGTTTCTACTGCGCTAATTCCTGTCTTTTCATGAATTCCAACTGGCATACCACGACCATTATCACGTACCGCAATAATATCTCCTGGCTCAATTGTCACATCAATTCGATTCGCAAAACCAGCCAAGGCCTCATCAATACCATTATCCACAATTTCCCAAACTAGATGGTGAAGTCCACGTACAGAAGTGGAACCAATATACATACCTGGTCTCAAACGAACCGCTTCTAACCCTTCTAACACCTGAATATCATCCGCTGTATACGAATGCTCTACTTGTGTAGCTTGTGTTTCTAATTCTTCAAATTCAAGAATCTCTTTTTGTAATTCATCCTGACTCATTTGTAGACCTCCTTGATTCTCCCTTGTTCTATATCATAGAATCGAACTGCACGATTCCAATGCATATTCAATCGTTCTGTTGTTGTTATAAAAATCTGCATATCGTTAGGAAGCTTTTCAATTAATTGTCGCTTTCTAAGATTATCCAGTTCACTAAATACGTCATCCAATAATAAAATTGGATATTGCCCACTCTTTTCATAAATAATTTGGGCTAACCCCAATTTAAGTGCCAGTACAAAACTTCTTTTCTGCCCCTGACTGGCCACTTCACATACAGGTTTTCCATTCAATTCAAATAAAATATCATCCCTATGAATTCCAATCAAAGTCTGATGATATTTTTTTTCTTTTTCAAAAACCTTGGCATAAGCTTCCTTCATATCTCCATCCAAATCAATAAACGTTATATACTTAGCATCTATATATTCTTTTTCATTTGAAAAGAATGGATATAGCTCACGCGCTTTCATCATCAAAGAATTCAAAAATTCATTTCTTTGTTTCATAATGATTTTTTGAACATCTATCATCTGATCCAAATAAATTTGAACTAAACACTCATCCACTTTACTCTGTTTCAAAGCTTGATTTCTCTGCTTTAAAATTTTTTGATACGAAGATAACGTAACCGTGTACGTTTTTGACAATTTCATTAACTCCATATCAATAAATCGTCTTCGATTTTTTGGAGATGAAGTAAATAAAGATAAATCGTCTGGACAAAATAAGATTGCATTTTCAATTCCAATAAAATCCGAATACTTCTTAACTGGATTTTGAAAACGAAACAAATGCTTTTTTTGATGATCCACAATCACTTTCAATTCTTCTTTTCTGTGATTAGACTCCACTGTTGCCTGAACACAAAATTCATTGCACCCATGCATAATCATACTGTCCAATTGATTTGTTCGAAACGAACGCAAATGACTTAAAAAATAAATAGCTTCAATTAAGTTCGTTTTTCCCTGTGCGTTTTTTCCATATAAAAAATGAATGCATTTTGGTGTAAAAGAAAAAGACATGGTTTCATAATTACGGAAATGAAAACATGTCAGTTTTTCAACATTCATTTCACTTCAATCCTTATTCCATTAGTTTCTACAATATCTCCATGGTAGATCTTTTTTCCACGACGATTTTCATTAACGCCGTTGACTAATACTTCCATGTTTGCTAAATATTCCTTGGCCTGTCCACCACTATAGACAACATCGCAAGCTTTTAACAATTGTGCTAATGTAATATACTCATCTTTAAGTTCAAATCCCATGAAAATACCTCTTTTCGCACTATAATTATATCATAAAACGACATAAATAGCTATGCGTACAGAGATACCGATATAAAAAGAAACCGTTTAAAACGAGTTTAAACGGCATTTTCTTTAATCATAACTACGAATTGGCACTAAAATCATTAAGACTGAAGCATCTTCCGGATTTGATACCTTGATAGGCTTCATAAATCCAGAAAATTCAATTAATACTTTTTCGCATCCCAATGCCTTGATCGCATCCAACATATATGTACCATTACATGTCAATGAAATATCTTCTCCTTCATATTCACACTTAGTCAATACTTCATCAGAGTTTCCAATTTCACTTGAATACGTCTTAACATGAGTTTCTGCAGTTGAACATTCCAGCTTAATTAAATGTACTTTATCATTACGAATGAAGTTAGTACGATCAATTGTACCTGCAATTTCATATGAATCCACCAACATCTTAGATACACAACTTGTAGGAATAATTCTTTGTACATCTGGGAAAGTTCCATCAATCAAACGAGTTTGGATAATTGTTTTATCAAATACAAACTGTGCTTTTTTAGAATCTGCATAAATATCGATTGTATCATCATCTGAAACAGAACGAACAACCTCAGTTAAAGATTTACTAGGAATTGTGATATTAAAATCTTGACTTGAATTCAATTCAATTGTTTTTCTAGCTAAACGATATGAGTCTGTTCCAGAACAATACAACATATTACCTTGTGAATTGAAATTTACCCCCGTTAATACTGGACGTTGATCTTTGTCGCTGCACGCAAATGCAGTCTGAGAAACGATTGATTTTAAATCTGTTGCCTTTAATACAAAATGATGATTAGGTTGTGTAAAATCAATATCAGGATATTCATTAGAACGAATACCATTTAAGTTAAATTGACCATTATCACTAGAAATACGAACTAAAGAGTAGTCAATGACTTCAATTTCAATATTTTTACAATCCAACTTACGAACAATTTCTAACAAATACTTAGAATCAATAATAATAGATCCTTCTTCTTCAATATCTAAATTATTCAATTCACCAGGAACAATTACAGTACGAATAGATATATTGGAATCACTACCTGTTAAAGTCATAGAATCATCTTTTAAATCTATACAGATACCTGATAATGCAGGTAGTGGAGAAAAAACACTAATAGCTCTAGAAACTATAGATAGTTTGTCATAAAAATATTTTCGATCAATTGAAAAATGCATAAAATCCTCCTTTTATTAATATATTTATATATAAATTATAATATAAGGGACTGTATAAGTGTGTAAAAATTGCACAGACCCTTTAAAATACGTACTCTACGCTAATTTTTTGGATGTGGATTCCATGAGGAATACAGTGTATAAATTAAGAATCCAAAGTGCTACGAATTTTTTCAACAGCTGTTTTAAAAGCTTCATCTTTTTGAATCAATTTCTTAGCACGCTCATACGAACTAGAAATTGTCGTATGATCACGACCCCCTAATTCTTGCCCAATAGATACATAAGATTTATGAAGCAAGTCTCTAGATAAGTAAACACAGATATGTCTTGCGTTCGCAATAAATTTTTGACGACATTTACCCTCTAAATCCTTGTAAGATAAGCCATAAAAACGTGTTACAGCCTTCTTTATCTTTTTGATTGTCAATTCATCCGATTGCGATACAATAGGCTCTTTAACTAATACTTTACGCGTAAAATCCATATCGATTACATCTGGATTAAATAGTGTCGCATTAAATATCAAGCGATTTAAAGTTCCCTCTAGATTTCTTACGTCATTTGAATATTTACCAGCTAAATAATCAATAACATCCTCACTCATATTCAGACCTTCTTCGCGACCTTCTATCTTCTTTTTTAAAATAGCTTTACTCGTTTC
>OFMT01002214.1_pt1 | contig 11941 bp, 12 predicted proteins | sample 1541891 | NCBI WGS metagenome assembly OFMT01 (sample SAMN04209230, study PRJEB22552) | human gut metagenome | biome: gut; material: feces | host: Homo sapiens | place: USA: Oklahoma | reverse complement strand
CATATCATTGAGGATTACTCCAACTGTAAGGCCAAGGAATCTGTGAATCTGTCCCATCCATTCAGCATCACGCTTTGCAAGATAGTCATTGACTGTTACTACATGTACACCCTTGCCTGTAAGTGCATTAAGATATGCAGGAAGTGTTGATACGAGAGTTTTACCTTCACCTGTTCTCATCTCAGTAATACGACCCTGATGAAGAATTACACCACCAATAAGCTGTACACGGAAATGACGCATATTAAGGACACGCTTTCCTGCCTCTCTTACTGTCGCATAAGCTTCAGGAAGAATACTGTCAAGTGATTCTCCATCTGCAATTCTTTTCTTATATTCTTCTGTTTTCGCTCTAAGCTCACTATCTGAAAGTGCTTCGAACTCAGGCTCTAAACTTTCTATTTTATTAACTATAGGTATTATACGTTTTACTTCTCTTTCGCTATGGCTTTTAAAGATTTTTTTTAATTTCATATTTTACTTCTCCTGCAATTTGTCCATTATTCGAGATAAACAATCCCAAGTTATTGTAACATCACGTTTCTTTAAATTCAAGTACAAGTTTCACCCGTACAAATCAGGCACTAGTTTCACCCGTACAAATCAGGCAAAGCAAAAAGGAGTGTCTCCAGATAAATGACCTGTATCATCTATCTGACGGCACTCCCTGTCAGTTCACATTATTGTATTACTTTGTTGTGCTGCTATACTGCTTTATTGCATTGCTGCATCTATTCTAGCACTCAGGCTCAATAAGTCCGAATGTGTTACCCTTTCTCTTGTATACAACATTAACTTCGTCTGTCTCAGCATTGCGGAACACGAAGAAATTATGTCCTAAGAGTTCCATCTGTACGCATGCTTCTTCAACGTCCATTGGTTTAACAGCAAATCTCTTTGTTCTGACAATCTTAATCTCTTCATCGTCTACTTCTTCTTCAATGAATTCTTTGCTGAGATTAACTGTTGCCTGCTGTCTCTCTATAATCTTTGTTTTATATCTTCTGAGCTGTCTCTCGATTATCTCTTCAACAAGATCTATTGAAACGTACATATCGTTGCTTTCCTGTTCAGCTCTTACAATATTTCCTTTCATTGGAATTGTAACTTCGATTTTCTGTCTGTCCTTCTGTGTACTGAGAGTAACATGAATCTCTGTATCTTCTGTAAAATACTTATCTAATTTTCCTATCTTCTCCTCTACTGCTGTCTTTAATCCTTCTGTAACCTCAATATTTTTTCCACTAATGATAAATTTCATTGTAATCAACTCCCTCAAGCGTATTGGTCATTTTCATGACCTGATTACATTATAACATATTTATTTTATTTTACAAGAATTATCACACTTTTTTCATATCTTATTTATCTCAGATAAAGGCTTCGCGAGAATGTGTAGTGATGTGCATTGATGTATAGTGATTCTGAGAAGAATATGTCAGCTTAGGCGACCAAAATCACGCACCCAGTCTCACCTGCGTTCAACCTAAGCAGAAAAAATGATACAGCTGTATTATATCAGATTATTTTCGCAATTATATCTACAATTCAAATGTCAAGAACTTTCTCAAAATTAATAAATTTAATATTTTTTTTATTTGTGTGTACATATATTAATTTGTCTACAGATGTATGATAAATAGGTGGATAACGTGAATAACTTCGTGAATAACTCTAATTATCGTGCCTATTTACCCCCTGAAAACGTGGATAACTTTTACTTGTACAACTTTTTCCACATTTTCGAACAGACATTCTGAAATTATGTTTCCAGCATTTTCTCTGATTTTGCACATGTTCATTCATATTTATAAATATTCTATAAACTTGCACCGGGCATTTTGCCAGTAAGTTTTTCAAATTATCTGATAATTAACACTTTTAAAAGCCAGTAAATAAATCCAAGCACCGACGAGGTAAATATACCATATAAGATAACAGGTCCGGCAATTGTAAATATTTTGCATCCTATGCCAAATATCTTTCCTTCCTTCTGATATTCTATAGCCGGGGATGCCACTGAGTTTGCAAAGCCTGTAATCGGAACTATAACTCCTGCTCCCGAAAATTTTGCAATTTTTGAAAACAGGCCAAAGCCTGTCAGAATTACACTTATTAGTATCAGGGTAAGGGTTTCATATAAACCCGCAATATCCTTGTCAAAACCCATATATCTGTACATGTCTGTAAGTCCCTGGCCAATTACACACACAAGCCCCCCGGTAATAAATGCTCTTATAATATCCGGCAGAGGTTTTCTCTGTGGTGTCACATGGTCTACGTATGCACTATACAACTCATTTCTCTTTTCCTTGTCAGTTTCCGATAGTACTTTTTTTATTTCCATTTCGCCTTGTTTGTAGGATAGTCTCTGACCGTCATCATATATACTCATTTTCCGCTCCTTTGCATGTAGATTTATTTAGCCTTAATTTTCAAGTCGAAGGCTGCCAGCTTAACACCCACCAAATGTAAAGCCTAACAGGGAGCCGGCAAACTTGCCTGCAGCTATGGCTGTAACTATATAGGGAAGTCCTTTTACCAGACCCACCCTGTTTATAAGAATCGGAAACACCTTAAGCACTTCCGCCAGAGCCATTGCAAGGCAGCCCACAAATACTCCTGAAAACAGGCCATAGACTATAATCCCCGTATATCCAAACGGAAGGCTTATCTGGTAAATATATATTATATTACCTATGCTTCCACCTGCCACAATCATATTTTCATATACACTGATGTACTTTGCAGTCCTTGTTCTTTCTGCAAGTCTTGTGAATATCCCAATCATAACAATAAAGGCAAATGTACCGGCAGCAACCATTCCCCCTGCCGAAAGGCCACATATTACCAAAAAGAGGTTTTTAAGAAACATCAATAGTCTTGCCCTCCCTGGAAGCATCTTCAATAATCGCCTCATTTACCTGTTTTTCATAACTACGCATCTCCACATGAATAGGTGTGGGATCCATTATAAGCTTTCTCCTGTTAAAATGATTAAAGAAAACCATTATTCCAATGGGTAGTCCTATGCAATAGGAAAGCTCAAGTATGGTCAGACTTCCTTTCTTATCAACACCCATAAACCATAGATATATACTGTCAAATATTTCAGAAACACTGACATCCACATTAAATGTCATTATTGTAAATGCAGCTCCTATAAATGATACAATTCCAACAAATACAGCCTTAAAATATTCAAATGCAGGATGCTTAACACCACTATTTTGAGTCACCTTTGCATCCTGTGGCGGAACATATTCTATTATAAAATCCTTCTCTCCCTCATTTATAACAGTAATATCCTGTCTTTTTCTATGAATCAGTTCCACAACCTTCATAAATGTCATTGCATAATTACTGTTTGATGTAGTTTCTATATTAAGTATCATTATATTTGAAAGTTCCTTTGCCACATCAAATTTGGCACAGTGAAGTTTTGCTATGTCTGAAAGCAGGACCTTTTTCTTATTTACTTCTGCATGCTGCTCTATCTTTATATATAATTCCGTACTCATATAAGCATCTCCAGTTCCCTTGTATGCTTCCACACAAGTACTCCCTTGCTAATCGCCCTGCTTTCCTCATGCCAGTAAAAAAACATAACCACCGCAAATGCAAGCATCATAACTATCATAAATACAGTCAGCGTCTTTTTCATAACTACTCCTTCACCAATATTGTCTGTCATTTCACAGTTTATATGACATTAGTATGTGGAAGGCTGTCCATTTTATTCATGAACAATACAGATTTCTAAGCTTTGCAAGAATTTTCTTTTCATTTCGCGACACCTGCACCTGACTCATGCCAAGCATTTTCGCTACCTCTGTCTGGGTTTTTTCCTGATAATAGCGCATCTCTATAAGCTTGCGCTCATTTTCCTTAAGCTCTCCCAAAAGCTTTTCAAGCAATATTTGGTTAATCACCTCTTCTTTATCATCCTCAAGCCTTAATTCAAGTCCCGTGTAGTCTTCCCTGTCAATGTACTCCGGTTCCTTTACTGCCGATGCCGCTATAACTATGTCTTCTTTTGAAAGTCCTGTCGCACAGACAAGCTCTTCAACTGTAGGCTCCCTGTTATTGGCATCTGCAAACCGCCCGGCTGCCTGCTTAATTTTCCAATTGTTTTCCTTAATGCTTCTGCTTATTTTTACTATTCCATCATCTCTGATAAAACGTTTTATTTCTCCTATTATCATTGGAACTGCATAAGTGGAAAGCCTTACATCATAGGACATGTCAAATTTGTCTATTGCTTTCATCAGGCCAATGCTTCCTATTTGAAATAAATCCTCTGCCTCATATCCCCTGTTAGCAAATCTTCTGACGATGCTCCACACCAACGCCATATTATTTACTATAACTTTTTCTCTGGCAGCTTCATCACCACATTTTGCTTTTTTAATAAGCTCAATTGAATCACATTGTGGCACTACTTATTTCATCCGTTTTAAAAATACCACTATCCGCATCGCATTCATTCTGTGCATCTGTTAAAGTCACAGGAAGCTCCGGATTGTGTGATTTACCAGCTTTTGCAATCTTCTTTTTCATTCTGACTGTTGTTCCAATTCCGGGTGTGGATTCCACCGTAACTTCATCCATAAATGCTTCCATAAATGCAAAGCCAAGACCAGAGCGTTCTAATTCCGGCTTGCTTGTGTACATGGGTTTCATGGCCTCTTCTATATTTTCTATACCCATGCCAAAATCCTTTATCTCTATATATGCTTCTTCATCTCCTCCGGCATATTTAATATGTATCTTTCCAGATTTTCCACCATATCCATGAATAATGGAGTTGGTTACAGCTTCAGAAACTGCTGTTTTTATATCAGATATTTCCTCCAGTGTAGGATTAAATCTCGACAAAAATGCAGCCACCGTCATCCTTGCAAAGGCTTCATTTTCCGGCGCACTTCCCATTATTATTGTCACATCATTTCTTTTATTATTCTCAGATAACATATTAATAAACCTCCCATTCATTGTGGTCGTGCTTATTTTTGATTATATCAAGGGCCTGTTTAACTGTGTCATACCTGTCAACTACCGTATATACCCCGGCCATCTTTAAAAGCATATCTATTTTTTCAGGTACGGCACACAAAAACACCCTGCCTCCAACACATTTCACCTTTGTATACCTGCCTATTATCATGCCTATGCCGGAGCTGTCCATAAATTCTACACCACTCATGTCAAATATTACGTTTTTAACACTCCCTCTCATAAATTTCTTTTCAAATTCCTGTCTTATTCTGTCTGCCACAAAGTGGTCAATCTCTCTGTCCGCACGAATTATAAGTGTCATACCATCCTGTTCCATATAATATTCCCTTCCGTCACATTTTTATGATTTGCTAATAAAAACAAAAAAGATGAACCATCATCAAATGGTTCATCTTTATCCTAAAGGTATTTTATAACATTAATTATTCTGATACTCCAAGTTCATTCAGCCTTGATCTCGCTTCAGATACACGTTCTGAATCAGGATAATCCTTTACAACCTTGCGGTAATATTCTGTAGCTTTTTCCTTGTTACCCTGCTTATGATAAAGCCTTCCAAAGAAATATATTGCATCTACATTATCCTTATTGAGGTCAACTGCCTCCTGCAGATACTTCTTAGCATCATCATATTTACCACTGTTATAAGCTTTTCTTCCCTTTTCAAAAGCATCTGCTGATGCCTTCTTTGTATCCTCAGAAGATATTGTATTAACAATATTCTTAGCTGTTTCATTGGTAACTTCCGACATATCAAGACCCATAACTGTTGCAAGTGCCTGTGCTTTGTCACCTTCAGTATACATCTTATATGCTTCAATTATTTTCTCATAAACCTGAGCTACACTTAATGAATCATCATTGAGTGCCTCATTGAGCTGGTTTGTAAGACTCTGTACCTGAGCATCCAGGGTTTCCTTTTCATGCTGCATGGAAGCTATCTGACTATCCCTTTCAGCAAGCTTGGTGCCATATTCACTTATCTCATTGGCCTTTTCCTGATTGGACTTACTTGATATAGTAGGCATAACAAGTACAAGTCCCACGAACAGTCCTATTATAACTCCGATAATAACATTGATAAAAGGAAATGCTCTTGTTCTCTCAGGCTTGTAGGAACCAACCTCTTTTACTTCAACAGAAGAATCCCCTTTGAATATCTTTCTCTCAGGTGTCTGGTTTTTCTTATCTGATGAAGTATCATCAGAATCCCCAAACCCACCTAATTCTTCAATGTATTTAAGGGTAGTTGTATTATTCACGTCAACTCTTGCAGCCTTCTTAAGATGCTTCTTAGCCTTATCATTCTCACCAATCATCATATAAAGAAGTGCAATAAGCTGCTGTCCTCTTACAAAATTAGGTGTAAGACTTACAACCTTTTTAAGCTGTATTATGGCAAGATCTTCATTCCCCTGCTTTGCAGCTGCAAGTGCGGAATTGTATTTCTTAATAGTAAGACCTGCATTATCAAGTGCCTGTGGGTTTGACTGAATACTGTCAATATAATAATCAGCTTCATTGCCCTCAGGACTTATGTTCTTGCTGAGTATCCACTGTGTAAGCGCCTTAACTGTTTCACCAAGTTCATAATACACAAGTCCCAAAAGGTTTCTTGCGTTTGTATTACCCTTGTAATATACAAGGCTCTTTTCAAGTGTTTCAACCGCACCACTTAAGTCTCTGACTCTTGCTTTATCTAATCCCTCATTGTACAGGCTGGCTGATATTCTTACTGCTTTTTTATACGTCTGTAAATTCTGCCCGCATCTTTGACAGCGATTCATCTGCATATTCACAGGCGTGTTACATCTTGGACAATTCATTGATTAATCCTCCAGTCATTTAATAACAATAGTTAGTCTGACATCATTTCTTTCATCAGATCTTTAACAATATCAGTTACATCTTCATATTTGTTATTAAAAACAGCGTCCTCCACCTGTTCTATATCCATACTAGGCTGGAATTTTTCAAGTTCTTCCTCAAAATTAATCATCTGTTCCTCCCTCTACACTGTCTACTAAATATTAACTGTAACTACATTAAAATGCAACATTCATTCGCCGCAGATTATGACTTATTTTGATAACTGGGCAAGACGTTTTGTAACCTGCTCCATCATATCCTGGTACTTCTTCTGCTTAGCCTTTTCTTCATCTATCTTAGCCTGAGGCGCCTTAGCCACAAATTTCTCATTGCTAAGCATTTTCTCTGAACGGATAAGTTCTTTCTTAAGTCTATCCTGCTCCTTGTTAAGTCTCTCTAATTCCTTTTCAATATCAACAAGCTCAGCAAATGGAATATAAATAGCTGCTTCAGGAATAAGAACAGATACTGCATCCTCATCAATTCCTGTCTTATCAGCCTGTACCTTAACCTCACTTGCATAACCAAGTGTTGCAAAGAATACCTTGCTGTTTTCAAATATATCTCTTACTGAAGCATTATCAGATACAACAAATACCTCTGCTTTTCTGCTTGGTGGTACATTCATCTCTGCACGGATATTTCTGATTGCCTTAACAGCTTCCTTAATTCTCTCAACAGAATTTTCTTCTTTTTCAAAATGATATGCATCTGTATATTCAGGCCACTTGCTTATCATAATTGATACATCTTCACTATCCATAAGTGTGCAATAAATCTCTTCTGTAACAAATGGCATGTATGGGTGAAGAAGCTTAAGTGCTGTTACAAGAACCTTCTTAAGTGTCCAGAGTGCAACCTCTCTTGTCTTATCCTCTTCATTGTAAAGACGTGGTTTAACCATCTCAATATACCAGTCGCAGAACTCTTCCCAGATAAAGTTATATATCTTATCTGCTGCTATTCCAAGCTCGTATTTTTCAAGGTTGTAGGTAACGTCCTTAACAACATCATTCACCTTTGAAAGTACCCACTTATCAGCATCTGTAAGTTCAGGCATCTCATCAGAATCTACGTTAACACCATTCTCTGGAAGATTCATCATAATAAATCTTGATGCATTCCATACCTTATTGGCAAAGTTACGGCTTGCTTCTACTCTTTCATTGTAGAAACGCATATCATTACCAGGTGCATTACCTGTAATAAGTGTAAATCTGAGAGCATCTGCTCCGTAGTTATCAATTATCTCTAATGGATCAATACCATTACCTAATGACTTACTCATCTTACGTCCAAGTGAATCTCTTACAAGACCATGAATAAGTACTGTATCAAATGGAACCTTTCCTGTCTGTTCAATTCCTGAGAACATCATTCTCATAACCCAGAAAGGTATAATATCATAACCTGTTACAAGTGTGCTTGTTGGGTAGAAATAATCAAGCTCTTCTGTTTTTTCAGGCCATCCAAGTGTTGAAAATGGCCATAATGCTGATGAGAACCATGTATCCAGTGTATCAGGATCCTGTCTCATTTTCCTGCCACACTTAGGGCATGTAACCTCAGAATCCTTAGAAACAACAAGTTCACCACAGTCATCACAGTAGAAGGCTGGTATCTGATGTCCCCACCAGAGCTGTCTTGAAATACACCAGTCACGAATATTGTCTAACCAGTGGAAATATGTCTTTTCAAAATATTCAGGAACAAACTTTGTGTCGCCCTTCTTAACAGCTTCAATTGCAGGCTCTGCAAGTGGCTTCATCTTAACAAACCACTGCTTTGAAACTCTTGGCTCAACTGTTGTTCCACATCTATAGCATACACCAACATTATGTGCATGATCCTCAACCTTAACAAGGGCTCCCTCTTTTTCAAGGTCTGCAACAATTGCCTTACGAGCTTCATATCTATCCATTCCTGCATAAGCCGGATAATCATCAACAATCTTTGCGTCATCTGTCATAACATTGATAACCGGGAGATTATGTCTTAAACCTACCTCAAAGTCATTAGGGTCATGTGCCGGAGTAATCTTAACTACACCTGTACCAAATTCCATATCAACATAATCATCTGCTACAACAGGTATCTCTCTGTGTACAATAGGAAGAATAACCATCTTTCCTACATAATCCTTATATCTGTCATCCTTAGGATTAACTGCGATTGCAGTATCTCCAAGAAGTGTTTCAGGACGTGTTGTTGCAAGCTTGATTGAACCACTGCCATCTGCAAGCTTGTACTCAAGATGCCAGAAATGTCCTGCCTGGTCCTCATGTTCTACCTCTGCATCTGATATTGATGTAAGGCAGTGTGGACACCAGTTAATAATTCTCTCGCCTCTATATATAAGTCCCTTATCATATAACTTAACGAAAACCTCCTTAACAGCTTCGCTGCAGCCTTCGTCCATTGTAAATCTCTCTCTGTCCCAATCACAGGATGAACCAATTTTCTTAAGCTGTGATACAATTCTTCCACCATACTGGGCTTTCCAGTCCCATGCACGTTCAAGAAATGCTTCTCTTCCTATGTCTTCCTTAGTAATTCCTTCTTTTCTCATAGCTTCAACAATTTTTGCTTCTGTAGCAATTGAAGCATGGTCTGTTCCAGGAATCCAAAGAGCATTGTATCCCTGCATTCTCTTAAATCTGATCAGTATATCCTGAAGAGTATTATCAAGGGCATGACCCATATGAAGCTGACCTGTTATGTTAGGTGGTGGCATAACAATAGTAAAAGGCTTTCTGCTTCTGTCAACCTCTGCATGAAAATACTTCTTATCCATCCATTTTTTATACAATCTGTCTTCAATATCTGAAGGGTTGTATGTCTTTTCCAGTTCTTTCTTCATCATCTATCCTCATTTCTATTCACGAATTTACATTCCTATACAAGTTTATAGTATTCCAAACAACTGTCTATGTCAAGTAATAAAGAATAATAAAACAAGAGGAACTATTCTAAGGTAATACAAATCACCTCAGAACAGTTCCCTATGTTAGTCAAAATCAATATTCATATATAGATTAGTATGTCTTCTCTCCGCAGTCTACTCCAGCAGCCTGTAAAATTCCGAAGTATGCAGGCTTAGGCATAACTGAAAGATTCTCATCTGTTCTCTCATCTTCAGGAATGATCTTGAATGCATACTGATGACCCTTATCCCAGCTTCCGCCGTCGTTGTCACAGATACTCCACTGTGTAACACTTGTTACACCAACATAGTCATCACCCTTAGTACTTCCGTAGCTTCCCTTCTTAGAATAATCCATATAAATCTGATACTGTTTCTTAAGCTTCTTAGCTTGTGCCTCTTCAGATATTCCTGAACTCTCATCAAGCTCTGTTACCTGAACCTCAAGACCCTCATCAACGATTCTCTTGATCATTCTCTCCTGAGTAGATTCACCTATGCAGTGAGACTGTAATCCAATACCATTACAGAATACAACGCCATCTGTTCCATCTGTTACATTACAAGCCTTATTAATCCATTTTACAAGACCGATCTGTGTAACCTCTGCTGTATTGTAATCGTTGTATATAAGTGATGGCTTAACAGTATATCCATACTGTGCCTGATACTCATTAAAGTACTTCTCAATAGCCTTGTGTGCATAGTAGTATGAAAGGTAAAGATAATCTGTACCCATTGTAGCATACCAGTAACTGTCGTTAGCAGGAACACGTCCGTTCTCACGGAATGACTGTTCAACCTCAGCAGGACTTGAATCAACTGTTATTGCTGCTCCACCATTCTTGCTCTTTCTGATACCACCGTTAGTTCTAAAGCACCACTTTCCATTACTTTCAGTATTCTCTGAACCACCTGGTGTAAGAAGATCCTCTACGTTTGTAGCTGTTGTATTCTCATCAAATGTATACTTGAAGTTGTTACTGCCTTCTCCGTTTGTTGCCTCATTAATTACGTCGTAAGCGTATACAACATCACCATATCCGTGTGAATAAATATACTTGATAACCTGACTTATGTAGCTGTTAAGTCTCTTCTTCATTGTCTCAGCATCAGCAAGCTTGTGATAGTTTGATGTATCCCATCCCTTAGCAGCATACTCTTCAACATCATAATCTGACCAGTTGTAATCCTGAAGGAAGAAATACTCACGAACCTGTGAATGCCATACAAATGCATGATAACGAAGTTTAAGATTGTTAGCCTTACAATAGCTTAACACCTTCTCAAGTGTCTCATAGTCAAGAATAACCTCTCCTTCTCCGCCTGTTGCATAATAGTTATCAACATTAGCCTTGCTTATTCCTTCCGGATGCTCTGTAGTAATATCATCATTAACAATGCTTTCCATCTTAGTCTCATTACCCATTGTTACACTGTTGAAATGATATTTTACAAGAGATGCCTTCTCACCACTTCTAAGACTTCCAAGGTTTGTACTGATACCATTCATGAAGTAATCACTGTACACATCCTTGATCTTAACACCTGCAGGCTGTTTCCAGAGGCAGTTAGCATAATTATCATAATCAAATGTTGGTGTTGGTGTTGCAGTTGCATTAGGATCAACTGTTGGTGCCGGAGCATTAGAAGGCTGTGAAACCTGTGGCACATTTGTTGGGTTAGAAACAACAGGTGTTACTGCCTTCTTAGCTCTAACAGTAATCTTACATGTAAGCTTAACCTTCTTGGCACCATTCTTAAATGATGCTGTAACCTTTGCCTTACCCTTTTTCCTGGCAATAACCTTAACTGATTTTTTCTTAACAGCAGAAAGCTTTGCTACTGAAGTCTTGCTTGACTTCCATGTTACCTTCTTCTTAAAGTTTTTTACTGTGATAGTCTTCTTCTGTCCAACTGTCATAGAAAGATTCTTGTTGCTAAGCTTAGGTGCTTTCTTAGCAGCTGAAACAGTATCGACTGAAAATGAAGGTGCTGCAGCTGAAACTGTCAAAAGCATTGCCATAGCAGCACAAAATTTTCTAGAATTCTTCATTCCATAAACCTCCTCTTATTAATTAAAATTATTCTCTTTTGCTGAAAACAGCTTACCTAAAATTATAATAGTTT
>OFMT01002210.1_pt1 | contig 11962 bp, 8 predicted proteins | sample 1541891 | NCBI WGS metagenome assembly OFMT01 (sample SAMN04209230, study PRJEB22552) | human gut metagenome | biome: gut; material: feces | host: Homo sapiens | place: USA: Oklahoma | reverse complement strand
TGTGCAGCCTGCTCCTCATCGTCCCACAGATAGCCGTCGGACACCTGAATCTGCGAGGACTGCGCCAGTGCAAGCCCATATCCCTGTTCCTTGGCCGCCTGCCAGTACGGGGAGGTCATCTGTGCATTCTGCTGGTCGCCATGCAGCACCATCAGGAACGGTTTTCCCGCCTCCACTGCCTCCTCCGCCAAGAGCGGAGCAGCGGATTCCTGCGCCATTTCCTGACGCTCTCTGCACAGCTGGGCAAGGGTTTCAAATTCACTGCGGGCACGCAGTTCCTGCAAATCCTCATCCTCCATCAGATATTGATAGTCGTACCAGAAGCCTTTGGTATAAACTGCCTCTTTGAGCAGTCCCATCGCCTCGTCGATTCGTCCGCTCAAAGCCGCAAAGCAGTAGGTAAAATTATAAATCTGCGCCTGATTTGCGTTTTCGACGCGGCTGCCCTCTTCCTTCATCAGTTCGTAAGCCTGCTCCGGTCCCTGTTCATCCAACAGCTCCAATGCCCGGTTCAGCAGCTGGGTATAGGTCATCTGTGTCATCTCCTCGTGATTTTTTCTCTGAGTGTTATCATACCACACTCGCAGCAAAAAGAAAAGCGCGTCCCAAGGCCAAAAAAATCCCCCGCAGCTTTCACTGCGAGGGATTCTAACATCAGAGTGGCCTTATTTCTTAGCAACCAGCTGACGGGTGTGCTCTGCAACCTGTTCTGGGGTTACATCGGTGCGTTTTGCAACGCCGGTGTCGATTGCAGCTTTTGCTACACCGCTTGCAACAGCAGGAGCAACGCGTGCATCAAATGGAGATGGGATAACATACTCTGCATTCAGCTCTTCTGGGGTAACCAGATTTGCGATTGCATAAGCAGCAGCCAGCTTCATTTCTTCGTTAATCTTAGTAGCACGAACATCCAGAGCACCACGGAAGATACCTGGGAATGCCAGTACGTTGTTGACCTGGTTCGGGTAGTCGGAACGGCCGGTACCGATAACAGCAGCGCCTGCTTCTTTTGCAAGAGCTGGGTCAATTTCTGGAGTTGGGTTTGCACAAGCAAAGATGATTGGATCTTTTGCCATGGTCTTAACCATCTCAGGGGTCAGAACGCCAGGAGCGGAAACGCCTACGAATACATCTGCACCGCTGATAACGTCAGCCAGAGAGCCTGCGCGTTTTTCTTTGTTGGTGATCTTGGACATTTCAACCTTAACATCGTTAAGACCTGCGCGTCCTTCGTAGATAGCACCCTTGCTGTCGCAGAGGATTGCGTCTGCAATGCCTGCGGTGAGCAGCAGTTTGGTGATTGCGATTGCAGCTGCACCAGCACCGCTGACAACAACGTGAATATCTTTGATATCCTTGCCAACAACCTTCAGTGCGTTTACCAGACCTGCCAGGGTAACGATAGCGGTACCGTGCTGGTCATCGTGGAAGATCGGAATGTTGCAGATTTCTTTGAGCTTGCTCTCGATGTAGAAGCACTCAGGAGCTTTTATGTCCTCGAGGTTGACACCGCCGAAGGTTGGCTCCATCAGCTTGACAGTCTCGATGATTTTGTCTGGGTCTTTGGTATCCAGACAGATTGGAAATGCATCCACGCCTGCAAACCGTTTGAACAGCACAGACTTTCCTTCCATAACTGGAATCGCAGCCTCCGGTCCGATGTCGCCAAGTCCAAGTACAGCCGTACCATCGGATACAACAGCAACGGTATTTGCCTTGCAGGTATATTTGTATACGTCAGCCGGATTCGCATGAATCTTACGGCATGGCTCTGCAACACCTGGTGTATAAGCGGTGCTTAAGTCATCGCGGTCATTGATTGCGACCTTGGAGACAACCTCCAGCTTTCCGTGATTTTCTTCATGCATCTTCAAGCTCATCTGATTATAGTCCATCTTTGTTTCCCTCTGCTTTCTTATTTCATTTATTTTAGTTCATCTTTACATGATCAATTTCGTCATTGCAGTTTTTGATTGACTCTTTTGCAGCGTCAATCTTCTCTACCAACGGTGAAAATTCCGGATCCATCTGCGCACCCTCTTTTACCTTATTGTAGAAGATCTCACCGATTGCCTCATATGTCTCCTTGATATTTGCCTTTTCCTTGCTGATCTTTGCTTTCAGCTTTGTAACCTCCACTGCGTCACCAGCTTCACTCTTCACTGTCTTTACAAAATCCTTAAATGCCATTTTCATACCCTCCTACACTTTTTCTATTTTACTAACAGGTACTGCCTGTCTTTTTATACAACTTCAAACCATACATCTGTCCAAACAGATTTACCACTGCACAAACCAGATTTGCAATCAGCACATACAGGTAAATCGTATAAAGTCCGATCTGCTTATGCATCTCCACTCTGGAGAACATATTGGCGATATCTCCGGTCTTCGAATGTCCAATCAAATAAAGCACCAGTGTTGCTACCGCCAGTATCGTCATCGCAACGGAGATTGGGAAGAGTGGTTTCTTCTTTGGATTGATTGCTGTTACCGTACCTACCAGAGATAACACCACTTGTACCGCCATCAGCAGTCCCATCACATACAGAAAGATGCGGATCGATGGACTGAAATCCGCCGCAACCAGATTATCGCTCAAAAGCACGATATCGGTCTGAGTCTCATCATACAGAGTCTGCAGAATATAATAAAATCCTCTTGCTGCTACAATCATCGCAACCACTGCGGAAGCAGCTGCCATAATCGTCATGATCATAGACATGCCGGAATAGAAATTCATCTTCACATCTGCGGCTGTCTCCGGCTGCGCGTTCTTTGCTTCTACTGGTTTCGGTTCTGGCTTTTTCTCTGCCTGCGGCTGTTTTGGCTGCGCCTTCTCCTGTGCCTGTCTCAGCTCCTTTTTTTCCTGTTGTCTTTCTTTTTTGCTCTTACTCATCTTCTCCATCTCCTCATATATCTACCATTTTTACATCATGTCAAACAAACTGAGCTGTGTTCCAATCGTCTTATTCTTATACTCACGCGTGAACCGAAGCAGTTCTTCCTTATCATACTGGATTCCATGCGCCTCGCAGGTCTCACGGATGCACGCCATAATCTCGGTATAATTTTTTGTCTTCAATGTCTTCTCGTCTGCGTAAACTGCCTCATACTGATCGTAGATATCCGGGAAATTCTTATAGAGCTGCTGATAAAACCGCTCCCGGTTTCCCTCTCTTAAAACCGGACACATTTTGTCCGTCAGGATTCCATATACGCCCGCTTTCACACAGTACGACAACAACCCCTGTATGTTCTCCATGTCATCATTGATAAACGGCAGGATTGGTGCCAGGTTGACGATCACTGTGATGCCCCGCTCCGTGAGCTGCTGCATCAGCGAAAACCGCTCTGATGGAAGCGACGTTCCAGGCTCTAACTTTTTCGCGAGCGAATCATCATAGGTACTCAGCCGCACGATCACGATGCATTTGGTCTTACGGTTGATCTTATCTAAGATATCAATATCCCGCAGTGCAAGCATTGAATGTGTATGTAATACCAATCCAAAATCAAACCGCTCGATCTGGTTCAGACACCGCCGCACCAGTTGCAATTCCTCTTCGAGCGGAATATACGGCTCCGACGAAGAACCGATCTGTATCATGCTCCTTGTCCGCTTTTTCTTCAATGCATACTCCAGCATATCCACAGCATGGGCTTTTACCTCGATATCTTCAAATTCGTGATCCATCCGGTGGCAGGTACTGCGTGCATCGCAGAACACACACGAATAACTGCATCCCCGATAGATATTCAGACCATTCTGCGGAGATAAAATTGCTTTTACTTCCTTGTAATGCATAACTTATCCTCTGTCTTTCCCTACTATATAAAATCGAAGCTCACCTGTTCATATTCAAGATCCTGATAAACAAGTTCCTCCTGCTCGACTTTGCTTGTATAATCGACAACTACGGTCAGCTGCTTTCCGCCTGCCATCTGTTGTCCTAAAATATAATTGACATCGAATCGTCCGGTGATTGCTGGTGTTGCCCCACGTGCCGGCACGATCAGCTGTACATGATTTGCCGCAAGCAATGCGAAGATCGGCTCCCAAATATACACATCCTTCGCCGCACCAAACGGGTTATCAATAAAGATCGTCTTTGTTCCTGTATCCTCATTTCCAATCCGGTACATACCGGAAATGTAATTGATGATGGAAATCAGGAATTGGATATAAATACCCTGCGACTGTCCGGTACTTCCAACGGCCTCCTCGTATTTCAGATAACGGCTCTGTTCTTTGATTCTTTCCCGCTTATACAGACTCAGCTTGATCGCATTCATATCGGTTACAATCACACTGAACAATTTCTTTAAAGTCAAACTGTTCCTAATAAATTTCATCCGGTCGCGATCCTGCTCATAATCATCTGCCTGTGCCACGATGCGGTCTACATAATCCGACATCCGCTGTTTCAAAAACTCATCCTTCACATATGGCACCTGTAAGCCTACCATCTGGATCACTTCATCCTCCATGATAATCCGGGAAAGCTTCGGTAATTTATCCAGCTCCGTCCGCACATCCAAACACCGTTGCAGGCACTGCTCCTCGAAGTTTGCTTTGAGCCCCTCCATATCGGTCAGACTCTTCTCCACACGGTCACGTTCCAGACGCACATATCCAACCATAGACTCCAGATTGTCCACCAATGCCTTTGCCTCTGCATAATTCTCTGGAATCCGCACATCGTCCCGGATCGTTCCCGCAAGCTCATACGCATGCATCTCATCAAACGCCTGTGCCGTATTGCCCTTAAATTTGAGCAGCTCATTTTTCGCACGGTCAAGCTGTTTGCATGTCCGGTCGAAATTCATAAGCTGGGATTCAAACATCTCCCGTAATGTCTCTTTATCCTCTAACATCGGTGTCGCATCTTCCAGACTGATCTCATGTGTCGTTACGATCCGCTTGACATCCTTATACAGATCTGTCATATACCGCTGCCGTTTCTCATAGGTACGATACTCTTCGTCGCACGCCTTTGCTTCCGCCTCCAGCCGTGCCAGCAATGTCTGCCCGCTTTCAAGACTGGCAATGATCTCTGACTCACTTGCATCCACTTCCTCGTAAGAACCATATCCATTCTGGATATTCTCGATTGCATATTGAATGCTTCCATCTAACTTATCTGCTTTGGAGCGGATCTCGGAAAGCTGCCGTTCCTCTTTCTTTAACTGTTCCTTCGTCTGTGCAATATTCTCCCGGCATACGGTAAGCACCGCATCATCCGAGAAATACAGCAGATTCCGGCTTTCCAGATCTGCCAGTTCTTTAAAATCAACACCTCTGCGCTCGATTGATTTTCTGGATTTTTCCATCGAAGCAAGCAATGTGGCGATCACGAGCTGCTTATCTTCCATCGCACGCATATCGCCGCGGTTCTCATCAACCATTGTCCGGAATCTCGCCCGTAAATCCTCATCCGAAATCGTTAATACTTCGTATTCCTGATCGACATTATAATAAGACTCATAATTATCTTTCCATTCACGTACAAGCGTATCCAGCTGTTCCTGCATGAAACGTATTTTCGCTTCTGTTTGCTCTGTATCAAGCCGGCTGTCTCCGCCCTGTGCCACGAACGATGCTTTCTGTTCTTCCAGACGCTCCAGTGCCTTTTCTGCCTCTGCCTGCCGCTGTTCCTGTGTAGCAATCACAGAGGTTAACTGCTCCACGGTATATAACCGGTTCACATCCTGTATGCATGCTTCGTATTCCTGCTTACAATTTTCCTGTTTTTCTTTCGATGCCGCAATCTTCTTGCGGATTATTTCGAGCTCATCCATGCATGCGGTAAGCTGCGTCTCTAATTCCGTCGCCGTCTTTCTTGCATCTGCCAGACGTTTTCCTGCCTCCAACAGATCCCGGTCAGACAGACGGATTAAAAATGCCTGATCCTCCCGGTATGCAGAAAGCATCTCCTCCTGCATGGCAAGCTGATCGCCAATCTCTGTTTCCCGCTGCCGCTCCTTTGCGACCAGTGTGCTGATCGTCTCGGCATCCAGCAGATACTCCGGTGTTGCCGACACCGCAAACACATTGTCTCCGAGATGCATCGCCATCTCTTCCATCCGGTCACGGTCGTAAATATAGACTGGAACTTCGCCTGTATCAATTGTGCGGATATTCGGATCTTCTGCCAGGGTATCGTAGTCCTCTGCCACAATCCCATAAACAAGCTGTGGATTTGCTGAAAGTACCGCCGCCTGCTTGTCCGCCGGCAGAGCCGATACATAATCCATTCCGTACATAGCTGCACTTCCATGCCGTGTCTCAATATAATCCAATACCTTCTTGGCAGCCTCGGATACTCCGATCAATCTGCCCTCCGCCAGTCGCTCCGCATTCTTGGCGCATTCCACACCCTGCTTTTTCAGTGCCTCTATCTTGAGCACCGCATCACGGATACGATCTGCCAGCACATCCGACAGTGCTTCCATCTCGGATGCCCCGTAAATTGTCTGTATCTTATGCAGTTTTTCTGCTGCTTCCTCAAATGCCTGTTCCTTCGTCAGAAGCTCCGCAAGCTGCTTCTCATTTTCTGCCTGCTGCAAGCGAAGCTGCATCAGCCGTTCCTTCTGCGCTTCTTCCTGTTTCCTGCAATCTGCGACAAGCGCTTCCTCCTGTGTCTGCTGTTCCTGCAAAGATGCCAGTAACTCTTTGGACTCTGCAAGCTGCTCATCCACTTTCGTAAACCGGATCTCATTCATCTCCATACGGATTGCGGAAAGCTGTTCGGATAACTGCCGGATCTGCGTCTCAGCCTCCTGCTTGCTATGCTCATACACTGCCTGCTGCACCTGCATCTCAGCAAGCATCTTCTCATTATATTTCTGCTTTGCGACCTCACGCTTTAATTCTTCCGTATCGGCTGCAATCTGGTTGCGCAGGTTCGTCATCTGCACATCCATGCGCATCTTTATATTATAGGCATAGGTATATAACTGTGTCTCATCAAAGGCTGACGCATTCATCTGCGCCTTTACCCACGCCTCCAGTTCATCCTTTTTCCTGCGGTCATCCACATATTCGAGATACTCGTTAATACTCTCTTTTTTTGCGAACTCCGCCTGCTCAGTCTCCAGACGGCTCTGTTCCATTTCAAGCTGTTTTTCCGCCTGTTTAATCTGTCCGTAAAGCTGTTCGAGATATCGTTTATCCCGTGCAACCTTCAGGCATTCCATCCGTTTTCTCTGGTCGTCCTTTGCCGCACGCTTCCCATTGCGCGTCTGCTCCAGCTTTTCCAGCGTCTCGGCATCATTTTTTACAAACTCTTCTCCAGTCACGCAGATATCCGCCAGAAGCTTCTCCATATTCGTCTGCTCCTGATACAGACTCATAAATGACGCGACTTTATCCCGCAGCACCTCGATCAGCTCCGCCTGATGGTCATAGCTTGTAATATCCTTTTTCTTCTTAGCAAGGATCGTAAGCTGCTCCTTGATATCCATGAGCATCTTCGCCATTGTGTCAGAATCCTCGCCGTCACGCATCGTCTTTACTGCATACGCTTTCTCGATGATGCCCTCGATCAGCAGATCCTCCACGACCTTTCGCGTCGTCTTATAATTCGTCTCGAAGTAGGTACGCACATGCCCCTCGGTCTTATTGATTCCTCGGATGATCTCCCACTGGCTCTCATGCAGACCATATCCGCTGATAAACCGCTGGTATTCACCCTTCCGGTCAAAGATGCAGACCTTCAGTGACATATCACGATGTTCTAACTCTTTCAGATAATTCCGCAATCCCTGAAACGTGATGCGCTCTTTGTCCTTCGACAACGGCAGATTGATAATATCATTTTTATTGTACTCCCGGTAGAAAATACAGTAATTGAAATACTCAATCGCTGCCACATCCTTCTTCGCCGTCTCGCCCTCAACATCCTTCGCTTTGCGCGCGCAAAATCCCGTCGTCATATAGCGATAGCCTTCCTTGCGATCCTGCTCATCCAACTTCCATTCGACGAGAGAATGGATGGTTGTATTTCCATTTCCGGTACGAAACAGCTTTTCAATCGGCTGTTTCTCATCGAGTGTACAGTTTGGAATCATGTTCTGCATCAAAAGCAGCATCAGCACACTCTTTCCACCACCATTTGCCAGATCGTACAAAGTGTTCTTTCCATACATCCGCATGGTAAAATCATCGTAGTACTGCGTTCCAAAATTATATTTTACATTGTTGACACGAATACGGTTGATACTAGGCATTTGTCTCTCCTCCCAGTACTTTGTAGATTTTTCCTTTGTACTCCTCGAAATAGTTCTCCACGATCGCATGAAAACGGTCAGTTGGATAATAGCGGTCTTCCACCGCGATAAATAATTTCTGTTCCTGTAAGAAATTAAACGTCAGTTTCACATATCCGGTACGGGACGCACGGCTGGCACGGTTCTTGTCCTTCTCATCTGAAGTCACAAGTGGAAGCTCATCCCACAAAAGCGCCAGTGACTTGAAACTGTCCGCTTCCACATCACTCATGGAATACACAGACAGATCCTTTGTAATTGACGCAAGATACGTTGTTACCTGCTCTAAAATATCTTCGAGCCGCACATATTCCTTCACCTGATACGATGCGGAATCCTGATAGAACAGTAACAGGAAATTGTACATGATAAAATATACCATATACAGCTCCCGGTTTAACCGTAGCCCAAGCAGACGCTTCATATCATCGTTTGTATATCCAAACACGCGGTTTCCCTCACCGGCAGTCAGATAGACCGCATCCTGATATTCATATAAATTCAAATTCAGTTTTTTCATCATCTTGGTTACAATGTCGTACACAGCAGCATTTGCATAAAATTCTTCATACAGATCCCGTGTGTCCGGATTGCTTCTGGAGATTTCCTGCCCGGTAATCAACGCGGCATATACATCCAATGCTTTTTCCAGATTTCGCTGTTCCATTACTCGGCTGCCTCCCTTTCAAAATTCATATCCGTTACCACAAACGGCTCGACGGCTTCTATATCCTGCATCTGTGGTTTGATCTCTACCTCATCCGTTCCAAATGTGATTGTGAATCGAATATCTCGAATGCGTTCCTTTTCTTCCTCTGTCAGATGTTCGACGACCATCTCTTCTAACATCGTTTCCTGCTTCTCGAGCATTTCATCAACCCGATACGACCGCTTCCCGGATAAATGTACCAGGAACGCATAGTAATCGCGGTTTGTATAGATTTCCTCGCCAAATTTTATTTCAAGGATTCCATTGTATTCCTTCAAGGTAACACGATTCCACTTCTTCAACTGATCGCAGAGCTCGTAGAACAGGTGGGCGAAGTTTCGTCCGATCTTCTCCTCCAGAATCTCGTCCTCATACTTGAAATCTGGTGTCAGTTCCCGCTTTTCAATCTTCTCTGTCTCCTGCTTCTCATCACTTCGAAGCGTCAGGATATTGTCGATGTTCCGCATCGTGAAATACTTATCCATCCGCGGCGCAAACAGCGGTTCCAGCACATGTGCCAGCAGATCCGGCTGATCCAGCTTCATGATCGTATTTAACGCCTGCTTAAAATCAAAGACTGGTCTTAATTTCCGTAATTTCGCCCGGTTGATGATCTGATCGGACAACTGTGACAGCTCGGTTGTCTCACCGATCAGGCGGCTATGATTGTAGATTGTTTTCTTTAACTCTGTCTCCAACTGGCTGATCTCCGAGAGTGCCTTCGAATGCAGGGTCGGTGAACCTCCATCGGTATCGCGTTCAAACTCTGCCTTTTCAATCGCCTTATCGACCAGCGCCTTGTTCTTCACAAATAATTTCTGCTCTTCGGTAAACCACTTTGCCGTCGTGTCCATGAAATGTTCATACGCCTTTGCACCCTCGAACACATCCACTCCAAGCAGCTTTACGACCTGCTCCTTCTGCTCAATCAGCGAGATCACCTGACTGTTGATCCGACGAACCACATCGATACCGCCCTTGAAGTTGTTCGCATTGATCATCTTCTCAAGCAACAACTGGGATACATTGATCTTGCTCTCGTCTTTGATTTCCTTCGTATCCAGATAGAACTCAATGCCCTCTGGCGTAATCGTATAATAAACCGTCCCCTGCGCGATATGACTGTCAATCAGCTTCACGCGTGCGACCTTGTTTTCCCGCACTTCCGGATCATAGAAATGAAACTCAAACGCCCGCCCGTCATTTTTAATCTTATCAAAAATATAGGAGATCAGTTCGCGCAGCTCTACCAGTTCCTCTTCCAGCTTGAAATCCCGCGTCAGAAGTTCCCGCAGGAAATCCTCATATTCTTCATACGTGACGTCCTTTTCGTGGAAATTGTTTTCATTGATGAAAAACCGCAAGGACGCCATCGTGATATATCCCATATCTAAAAACGCATACTTACCTTCCTTGTACTGTGTAAAAGTCGTCTCATTCAACACGAAAAACGGATAGTACTTTTTCAGATTCTGCATCCGCGCACTATGTTCTGCAATTATATCGTTGATCATTACGTGTTTTAAAGCCATGCGTTTTCTCCTGGTTCGGCAGTAGTTTACATAAATGGGCATACTGCCGCATAATTATAATAATTATAATACATGCAGACACAGGAAACAAGAGAAATACAGAAGAAAAACGTTGAAAAAAGTCGCCCTACATGATGTAGAGCGACTCGCATCTAGTCTTTTTTAAAGAAGTTACTTATTAAGCCTTACCAACAGATCCGAAAAGTTCCATCTTCTCTTTTACTGTTGCCTTGATAGCTTCTGCACCAGGTGCAAGGAGCTTACGTGGATCAAATCCCTTACCCTCGAGATCCTTACCAGCTTCAATGTACTTTCTTGTAGCTTCCTGGAATGAAAGCTGACACTCTGTATTTACGTTGATCTTAGATACACCAAGTGTAATTGCCTTCTTGATCATATCAGCAGGAATACCTGTACCACCGTGAAGTACGAGAGGCATAATGCCTGTCTTCTGCTGGATAGCATCCAATGTCTCGAAAGAAAGTCCCTTCCAGTTTGCCGGATACTTACCATGGATATTACCGATACCTGCAGCAAGCATGTCTACGCCAAGATCAGCGATTGTCTTACATTCTTCAGGATCTGCACACTCACCCATACCTACAACGCCGTCTTCTTCTCCACCGATAGAACCAACTTCACACTCGATAGAAAGACCAAGCTGATGAGCTACGTTTACGAGCTCTGTAGACTTAGCAAGGTTCTCTTCGAATGGATAGTGAGAACCATCAAACATGATAGATGTGAAACCAGCCTTGATACACTTATAACATCCTTCGTATGTTCCATGATCCAAATGAAGTGCTACTGGAACTGTGATTCCAAGTTCCTCGTCCATAGCCTTAACCATAGCTGCAACTGTCTTGAATCCTGTCATATACTTTCCGGCACCCTCAGATACACCAAGGATAACTGGGGAGTTTAATTCCTGTGCTGTTAAAAGAATTGACTTTGTCCACTCAAGGTTATTGATGTTGAACTGACCAACTGCATAATGACCAGCTTTAGCCTTTTTCAACATTTCTGTAGCTGAAACTAACATTTGTAATTCCTCCATTTTTCTTTAATTTTATCCTAGATAAGCATATTATACTATACTATCCGAAAAAATAAAAGACTATTGCTTACAATAATCTAAAAATTTCTCTTTGATTTCTTCCCGGTCTTTTCCCATAACCAGAGAAAGCTCACTGTATAAGCCCTCCTCGGCGAGCTTCATATACCGTTCATCAGTTACCGTCACTTTCTTGCCATGTGACTCACGATCTTCTTTCCGGATCAGAAGTGCCTTGATTACCTTGACACACTGGCGCAGATCACAGCTTTTCATTGCCTTTTTGTAACTGTCATCCCGCATCCGCTCACTCTCTACCTGCAATGGTTCGATTTCCTTGACCTCTTCCATCAAAGCTGCCGCCTCATCGGCTGTGATCACACTCCGAAGCACAAC
>OFMT01002201.1_pt1 | contig 11987 bp, 4 predicted proteins | sample 1541891 | NCBI WGS metagenome assembly OFMT01 (sample SAMN04209230, study PRJEB22552) | human gut metagenome | biome: gut; material: feces | host: Homo sapiens | place: USA: Oklahoma | reverse complement strand
TCATTGGCAAGACCTGTCTTACATGAAGGGCACCAGTTGATTGGCATCTGCTTCTCATATGCAAGTCCAGCCTTAAACATCTTAACAAATATCCACTGGGTCCACTTATAGAATTCAGGATCAGTTGTATTAACTTCCATATCCCAGTCATAAATTGCTGATATTTCATTAATCTGTCTCTTAATATTCTTAACATTCTCTGCTGTAGATTTTCTTGGATGTACACCCATCTTAATTGCATAATTCTCTGCTGGGAGACCAAATGCATCCCATCCCATTGGATGGATAAGATAATATCCGTTAAGCATTTTGTAACGGCTCCATACATCTGATATAACATATCCTCTCCAATGTCCTACATGAAGTCCATTACCTGATGGGTAAGGGAACATATCAAGACAATAGTATTTAGGCTTTTTGCCATCATTTACATTCACAGGATGTTCTGCCCAGTGTTTGCGCCACTTTTGTTCAATTTCCTTATGGTTATAGGATACTGCCATAACTAATTCCTCCGTATAATTAATTATTCACACCAATTGCTGCCGGTGAAACATCACCAGCCGGTGCTGTTACATTAACTGTAATCTGTTTTACTATCACGCCGTTCTTTCCTGCACCTGCTGCGGAAACAGATATAACTGCACTTCCGGCACCGGCTGCCCTTACATTACCTTCGCCATCTACTGTTACTACAGCAGGATTTGAAGATGAGTATGTATAAGCAAGATTCTTTGTTCCAGTAGCATCTGCCGGTACTAAAGAAACTGCTATCTTTCCGGTTTCTCCTACATTAAATGTTGTCTTTGAAAGAACTGCATTAATATCTGATGCATATTTCTTAACTGTAATAGTACAATATGCCTTAATCTTAGTACCGTCCTTAGTCTTTGCCCTTACTGTGGCAGTTCCAAGACCATTAGCTGTTACATTACCATTCTTATCAACTGAAACAACGTTTTCATCAGATGATTTAAATGAAAGGTCTGTAATTGAAGCTGCTGCAGGTTTAAAGTCACTGAGTGAAAGCTTAAATGATGCGTCATCCTTACTTCCCCCAAGGAAGAGTACCTTGCTTGTTCTGTTGAGGGTAATCTCTTTAAGACTTACCTTTCCAAGAACCCTGTACTTAACTGTGAGGCTTGCCTTTCTGTTAATCTCATCAGTCAGTGAATATTTTACAACATATATTCCTGATTTTCTAGTATTAATCTTCTTAACTTTTTTTGGAGTTGCACTTTTGTTAGTCTTATACTTAACAGTATAGGTTACCTTCTTAATTGAATCAAAGCCTGTTGTGTTTAAAGCAGTTATTTTCTTAATAGGGTCAACTCGAGTTGCATAAGAAATCTTTGTGCTTCCCTTATCACCCTTTTTAAGTTTAATAACCGGCTTTTTCTTGTTATATGGGTTTGAAGGATTAGTATCATCTGTAGGATCCCATCCCGTATATCCCTTAAGCTTGATTCCATCAGGCTTACCAAGTGGTCCGGGATTCTTGCTTTTATATATTGTAACAGGAGTTCCTGATGGAACATTATTATATATCCATCTTGCATCACCCACACAAAGTCTTACACAACCGTGTGAAGCAACCTGTCCCAACTTATTGTACTGGGTATATGACAAAGTATTTGGTGCATTATTCTTATAATACCAAACGGAATGAAACAGAATATGTCCTGTAATTCTTGTACAGTACTGTCCATACACAGGACCTTCAAGAACGTGCCATCTTATTTTCTCTTTAAGTGGAAATGTTCCAAGAGGTGTTGCAGCACCTACTGAACAAACCATAGCCTTAACCGGCTTATACTTGCCTTTTTTATTAGCTTTATAAATAGTTACACAGTTCTGCTGTTTATTAATACGTATTGCATAACCGCTTGCAGCCTTTGACTCACTTGCATGTAAAAACATTCCAAGTCCCACAAACAGCACAAGGGCTATTATAGAAACAGCACATCTCATTCTCTTATTCATCTCTTAATACCTCTCTTTTAAGTCTTTTCAACAGTACTTAATCTTTTTCTAAATATTTACTATAACAATTTGTTAAAAACATGTCAAGCAAGATATATTCAACCCAATCATTTCCTATTGTTAAGTCTCTTCTGTGCTTCCACAACAAAGAGGGGTATAATAGAAAATAAAACAACCATCCCCCATTCTCTCATATCAAGGGCTGTTGTCCCCATAATATTTCTCATAAATGGAAATGCTATGGTTATCACCTGTAAAAATGCGCATACCACAAATGATATGTTCATCATTTTATTCTGGAACATACGTCTTCCAAGGACAGAATATTCACTTTTAGAATTAATGGCATGTATAAGCTGCGACAGGGCCAGTACAGCAAAACACATTGTCTCACCGGTTTCATGCCCTTTTCCAGCCCCGGCCATGTAAGCAGCCAACGATATACTGCCAATCATCATTCCTTCAAGAATAGTCTTAAGGCCCATTCCGCCTGAAAATATTCCCGCCTTGGCAGATACCGGTTTTCTCCCCATAATATTCTCATCTCCCGGTTCAACTCCAAGTGAAAGAGCAGGAAGCGAATCCGTCACAAGATTTATCCACAAAAGCTGAACAGGATCAAGAGGCGCACCATATCCCATTAATATAGCCGCAAATATGGTAAGGATCTCACCAATATTGCAGGAAATCAGAAAATGAACTGCTTTTCTTATATTATCATATATTATCCTGCCCTGTTTTATTGCCTGGGTAATGGTCACAAAATTATCATCCTCAAGAATAATATCAGAAGCATCCTTTGCCACATCTGTTCCTGTAATACCCATGGCACAACCTATATCTGCCGCTTTTAGGGCTGGCGCATCATTTACTCCGTCGCCGGTCATGGCAACAACCTCACCATTTTCCCTGTACGCCTTTACTATCCTTAATTTGTGTGCCGGACTAACCCTGGCAAACACGTTGTATCGGCCAATATTTTTCTTCAGATCCTCATCTGACATGGCATCCAGCATAACACCTGTAACTATTTCATCACCCTGTTTTGATATATTAAGGTCCCTTGCAATTTTCCCTGCTGTAAGCACATGGTCACCTGTTATCATAACAGTTTTTATACCGGCTCTCTTACACAGGGCAACAGCCTTTTTTACTTCCTTTCTTGGCGGATCCATCAGGGAAGCAATTCCTGCAAAAACAAGTCCTGTTTCGTCAGGAAGCTTAGTCTGGGATACATATCTGTAGGCAGCTACGATAAGTCTTTTTCCTTCAGAGGCCTTTTCTTCTATTAAAGCTCTGATTGCTCTTTTCCTACCGGCATCAAGGGGTATTTCCTCATTTTCACTTAAAAAATGAGTGCATTTTTCAAGAAGGAAATCCGGAGCTCCTTTCGTTATCATAAGCCTGCCACTTCCATCATCACAAAGAACACTCATCATTTTTCTTTCAGAGGTAAAGGGAAGCTCGTCAATACGTCTGTATTCTTTTTTCAGTCTGTCCACATTCATGATTTTCTCTGCTGCCTTGTAAAGGGCATTTTCTGTTGGCTCTCCGGTCATTCCATCAGGGGAATTATTGCACAGAGCAAAAAGCTTAAGTATAAAACCGTATTTGCTGCCATTTTCAGTAAATGATACCTTTCCGGCGTAATCATATACTCCTGTAACTTCCATCTTATTGCATGTAAGAGTGCCGGTCTTATCTGAACATATAATTGTTGTACATCCAAGGGTTTCCACTGCCGGAAGTCTTCTTATGATTCCATTTTGTCTGGCCATATCAATAACGCCCCTGGCTAACATTATTGTAACTATGGCAGGCAGCCCTTCAGGAATCGCAGCTACAGCCAGACTTACAGCAGTCATAAACATAAATGCCGGTTCTCTTCCATCTATAATGCCTGCCACAAATATAATTCCACATATTATAAGTGCTATTATACTCAATATTTTTCCGGTCTCCCCTAATTTTTTCTGCAAAGGAGTTTCCGGTGCTTTTTCATCCATAAGTAAGCTTGCAAGTTTTCCAAGCTCTGTATTCTTACCAGTGGCAGTGACCACAGCCCTTCCGTGTCCGTAGCTTGCAAGGCAGCCCGAATAAATCATATTATTTCTGTCATTTAAGGGTATATGTACGCCAAGTTTTTCTTTACATTTTAAGACAGCTTCCGGTTCTCCTGTAAGGGAGGATTCATCAATCATCAGACTCTTGCTTTCTATAATTCGTGCATCAGCTGGTACAAAATCACCTGCTTCAATATTTATAATATCTCCCGGGACAAGTTCCCTGCTGTTTATTTCAGACCATTTGCCATTTCTTAAGACCCTTGCCTTGAGAGCACACATTTTTTTCAGGGCATTTAATGAATGCTCTGCCCTCACTTCCTGTATAACACCTATGGCACCATTCATTATTATGATAAATAATATTATTGCCGGCTGCACATAATCGGGCTCTCCCTCCATATATGACACTCCAAATGATATGGCTGCTGCCACAACAAGTGTATATATCATAAAATCCTTAAGCTGCATAACAAACTTATGGAATATAGATTCCTTCTTTCCATGTGGAAGTTCATTATATCCGTATTCTGATAGTCTGTTTACCGATTCCTTAGCACCGAGTCCTATTTTTGCTGATGTCTTATAATCCATTAAAACTGTATTAACATCTTTTGAGTACATAAAAATCCCCTCCACAAATCATTTCTTTTCAAGTCGAACGCAGGCAAGACCCGGTGCGTGATTCTGGTCAGCGTAAGCTGACATCTTCTTCTCATAATCACTGCACCATACACTCCGTTTCGGTCGGTGCAAAACCATTGACTAGCAGACAATGTGCGCCCTCGTGGAGCGTTTATCCCAGTGGGAGTACAATCTCCCACTGAGATAAATTTGTTATTAGTCACCACTTGCCAAGGTGGGAGTCTTCTCGACTGAGATAAATATATGATGGAGGGGATTTAATTATTACCGGTTATTTAATTACCGGCTATTTAATTAATGGTTATTTAATTATCAGTTATGTAATTATCAGTTATATAATTACTGCTTATGCATTTACTGCTTATGTATTTACTGCTTATACATTTACTGCTTATGCATTTACTGCTTATATAATTACTGCTTATATAATTGCCTGTTATGTGATTTTATAAAATCATACTAAGCTGTATACGTTTTTTCTCCATGTCAATTCCAATTACCTTAACTTCAACAATATCACCAACACTTACTACTTCAAGCGGATGCTTTACAAACTTCTTGTTGGTAAGCTTTGATATATGAACAAGTCCATCCTGGTGAACTCCAATGTCCACAAAGGCGCCAAAATCTATTACATTTCTGACCGTTCCCTTAAGAATCATTCCTTCATTAAGGTCCTTCATTTCAAGAACATCAGTCCTTAAAACAGGCTTCGGCATATCTTCACGTGGATCTCTTCCCGGTTTTTCAAGTTCCTTAATAATATCTGTAAGTGTTTCCTTACCTACTCCAAGCTCGTTAGAGAGTCTGTCCCTGTCCTTTGCAATAAGTGAAAGTCCTGTAAGACCTCCTGCGAGATCACTGAGGTTAAATCCAAGCTTTTCAATGAGTTTTTTTGCTGCATCATAGGATTCCGGATGAACACTGGTTGTATCTAATGGGTTACTTCCATCATTTATTCTTAAGAAACCTGCACACTGTTCATATGCTTTAGGTCCAAGCTTCGCAACCTTAAGAAGCTGCTTTCTTTCTGTAAATTTTCCATTTTCTTCTCTATAGGCAACTATATTTTTTGCAATAGCCTTTGATATACCAGAGATATACTCAAGCAGGGCAGCAGATGCTGTGTTAACATCCACTCCAACCTTATTAACGCAGTCTTCCACAACTCCGCCTAATGCGCCCTCTAATTTTTTCTGGTTCATATCATGCTGGTACTGGCCGACACCAATAGATTTTGGTTCTATCTTAACAAGCTCTGCAAGGGGATCCTGTATTCTTCTTGCAATTGATGTTGCACTTCTTTGTCCCACATCAAAGTTTGGAAATTCTTCTGTTGCAAGCTTACTTGCAGAATATACAGATGCTCCCGCTTCATTTACAATTACATATGAAACTCCCGGAACATCCTTTAACATATCAACAATTATCTTTTCAGATTCTCTTGAAGCAGTTCCATTTCCAACAGAAATGAGGCTTATACCATATTTCTTAATAAGGGCTTTTACAGTTCTTTCTGTTTCAGCAACCTTATTCTGTGGCTCTGTAGGATATACTACTGTAGTGTCAAGAACCTTTCCTGTTTCATCAACAACAGCAAGCTTACATCCTGTACGGAATGCAGGGTCCCAACCAAGTACTACCTTTCCGGCAATCGGTGGCTGCATAAGTAGCTGCTTTAAATTCTTGCCAAATACATTTATGGCGCCATCTTCTGCATTTTCTGTAAGTTCATTTCTTATTTCACGTTCAATGGCCGGTGCAATAAGACGCTGATAGCTGTCTGCGATTGCTTCTTTGAGGTATGGCTCTGTATATGAATTGTCCTTTACAATAATCTTCTTCTCAAGATATCTTATTATACGTTCGTCTGATACAGTAACCTTTACTGTAAGTATCTTTTCCTTCTCACCACGATTAATTGCAAGAACCTTGTAACCGCTCATTTTCTTAATTGCTTCTGTGAAATCATAATAATTCTCATATACACTTTTAAGCTCAGGGTCTTTGGCTGTGGATACAATACTTCCGTCTTCCTTTGTTATCCTACGGATTTCCATTCGGTAATCAGGTTCATCCGAAATGCTCTCTGCAATAATATCAAGCGCACCTGCAATAGCATCCTTTTCAGTTAAAACTTCCTTTTCCTCATTTATATATTTCTTTGCTTCCTCTTCAATGGAAACAGTTGTCATCTGAAGTCTGATAATATCCGCAAGACCTTCAAGCCCCTTTTCCCTGGCTATAGTTGCCCTTGTTCTTCTCTTAGGTCTGAATGGTCTGTAAAGGTCATCAACAACAACCTGTGTTTTAGCTTCAAGAATTTTCTTTTCAAGTTCTTCTGTAAGAAGTCCCTGTTCCCTGATAGATGATATAACCTGTTCCTTCTTCTCTTCAAGATTACGAAGATATGTAAGTCTTTCATCAAGATTACGAAGCTGCTCATCATCAAGAGAACCATGTTTTTCTTTTCTGTATCTGGCAATAAAAGGAATAGTATTACCCTCATCAATAAGACTGATAACAGCCTCTACCTGCCAACTTTCTATTCCAAGTTCTTCCTTTATCTGATCTACAATATTCATATCCAAGCCTCCATCAAATTTTTGCTATTATACTTGAACAGTTTAACTAATAATGGAATATTAGTCAATTTTTTCAAAGGCTTGATTTCTGTTTCCCCATCCATGCTTATATATCATTTCAAAAGTTTTTTCCAAAGTTCTTGAAAGTTAATCCGTTTTCGTTTAGCATAAAAGTATCAAATATATAATAGTATTACTTACCACTTTCAGAAGTAGGAGTCTTCTCGACCGAAATAAGCGAAAGTGCGCCTGTAATGGCATTGAACCTTTTGCACAAAGCAAATCACAAGCAACAACCAATGCCCACAAAGGAGAAAAGCATGTACAAAAACAACAATTTATCAGTAGACAACCAATGGATAAAAGATACCATAGCTGCCATGACCTTAGACGAAAAAATAGGTTTAGTCCATGGCAATGCCCTGTTTAAAAACAAGGGTGTGGATCGCCTTGGCATTGAGCCTCTGATTATGTCAGATGGACCAATGTCTGTAAGATTTGATTTTAAGGATGACGAATGGTTTCCTATAGACAGGGATATGTGTTACGTTTCCTGGCTTCCATCAGGTGCTGCACTTGCTGCCACATGGAATACAGAACTTGCCAACAAATCCGGCCAGGTACTTGGAAGTGAAGCTCTTGCAAGAGGCAAGCATGTCATTCTTGCTCCCGGAATCAACATTCACAGAACCCCATTATGTGGACGTAACTTTGAATACATGAGCGAAGATCCATATCTTACCGGCAAAATTGCCACTTCTGTCATAAAGGGTGTTCAGAACAATGACGTAGCTGTCTGTGTTAAGCATTTTGCCCTTAACAATCAGGAAAAATACCGTATGACAATTGATGCGAAAGTAGAAGACAGAGCACTTTATGAGATATACCTTCCTGCTTTTAAGGAAGCCCTCACTGAAGGAAATGCCTATTCTCTTATGTGTTCCTACAACAAAATAAATGGAACATATGCCAGTGAAAACCATAGGCTTCTTACTGAAATTTTAAGAGACGAATGGAACTATGACGGAGTTGTAATCTCTGACTGGGGTGCCGTTCACAGTACTGCTCCTTCAGCCCTGGCAGGCTGTGACCTTGAAATGAGCGTAACATATAATTTCGATGATTATTTCTTTGCAAAGCCTCTTAAGGAAGCTGTACTTAATGGCGAGGTTCCTGAAAGTGTCATTGATGAAAAGGTTGCAAGGATTCTACTTCTCCAAAAGCGTATTAAGCTTTACGAGGGAACAAGAAAGCGCGGAGAATATAGCACTACAAAGCATCACCAGATTCTCCTTGAAGCAGCCGGTGAAAGTATCGTTCTTCTTAAAAATGACAGAAATATACTTCCACTTGATACAAAAAAATGTCCTAAAATCGCTGTTATCGGAGATGCAGCCAAAAGACCTCTTGCCTGTGGTGGTGGAAGTTCCGAAGCTACTCCTTTATTTGAGATTACTCCTCTTATGGGAATCAATATGGTTACAGGTTCCCACTGCATTGTAAAATATGCTCCCGGATATTATGTTGATAATGAAGAACATGTTACCGGTGATGTTGACTGGCAGGCAACAAGTCTTGACGCCTGTGATGATGAAGATAGTGTAACTGACACTGATGCAGCCACAGCAGATGGTACACTTAATTCCCCTGCCAAAGGCAATTCAAAGGGCATAATTAATTCTAAGGTCAAAAAGGAAGCCTTGCTTAATGAAGCCATAAACCTTGCAAAGGAATGTGATGTAGTAATATATGTTGGTGGACTTAACCGCGCTTACGATACAGAAGGCTTTGACAGAACATCCTATGATCTTCCATATAACCAGTATGAAGTAATAGATGCACTTCTTAAGGTTAAGCCTGATATGGTTATATCCATTCTTTCCGGTTCTGCCATAAACCTTTCACCATTTAATGACAAGGCATCTGCCATTCTCTGGAACAGCATGGCCGGAATGCAGGGTGGTCTGGCACTTGCACAGACAATATTTGGTGATGTTAATCCATCAGGAAAGCTTCCGGTATCATTTCCTGTGCAATTAAGCGACTGCTCTGCCCACAGTACAGGCAGCTATCCATGCGATGATCCAAATGTAGCTGACGACCAAAAAACCTGCACCTACTCAGAAGGAATATATGTAGGCTACCGTCACTATATTACCAACAATGTTAAGCCTTTATATTCATTTGGCTATGGACTTTCATACACATCATTTGAATACAGCGGCTTAAATATAAATGAGCTTAACAACAATGAATATGAAATCAGCTTTAAGGTTAAAAATACAGGGGATGTATCCGGCAAGGAGGTCTGCCAGCTGTATGTTACGGCAAATGAGCGCACTGTAGATAGTCCTGCCATAGAATTAAAAGGGTTCACCAAGGTCAATCTTAACCCTGGTGAACAAAAAGAATGTATTATGACTGTTAATAAAGATGCTTTCTCCTATTACAGTGAAAGCAGCCACGGTTTCATATGTGAACCGGGAAGTTATACTATAAGCATTGGAAGTTCCTCCGATAAGCTGATATTAAGAAAGGATATTAACATTTCCGTCAACGACTGACACGTTATAACTTATCCTGTTAAGGTCGTTATCATATAAAACAAGACTTGTATTATATGAAGCCTTATCAGGATATGCCTTGAGAATAATATCATTTACCATATCATAGTCAAATGTTCCTTCTACGCTGTCATTTCCATAAGGTATTACACAACCTGCCTTAACGAAACATGGAATACGTGTGTAAGGAACATTTTTCATGCTAATCCATCTTCCGCCCTCATACAGGGTATCATCAAATATGTCGTACCATTTTCCTTCCGGAAGATATACCTCTCCCATGCTCTGAGCATTGAAAACAGGCGCTACAAGAATATATTCACCAAGCATATACTGAGTATCCAGGTCTTTTACTGCCCTGTCCTCCGGATATTCAAGAATCATACTTCTTACAAGAGGAATCCCTGTTTCATGGGCTTCCATTGCATATCTGTATATATATGGCATAAGCCTGCTTTTAAGCTTCACAAATGTCCTTACAGTATCTACTGCCTCGTCACCGTAATTCCATGGCACCCTGTAGGAACTGCTGCCATGCAGTCTTGAATGTGAAGACAGGAGGCCAAATGCGACCCATCTCTTATATACATCCTCTGTAGACGTGTCTTCAAATCCACCGATATCATGGCTCCAGAAGGAAAAACCGGACATCATAAGAGACAGTCCACCCCTAAGACTTTCTGCCATTGATACATAATCAGATGTACAATCGCCTCCCCAGTGAACCGGAAACTTCTGTCCTCCTGCTGTAGCACTTCTGGCAAACAATACAGCTTCCCCTTCACCCTTATACTCCTTAATTGCATCATATACCGTCTGATTGTACAGGTAAGAATAATAGTTATGCATCATTTCAGGTGAAACATCCTTGTAATACTTTACCCCCTCAACAGGAATTCTTTCGCCAAAATCAGTCTTAAAGCAGTCAACTCCCATTTCAAGAAGCCTTTTAAGATGACCCTTATACCACGAAACCGCATCCGGATTGGTAAAATCAACTACAGCCATACCTGACTGCCACATATCCCACTGCCATACATCGCCATTGTTCTTTTTAATAAAATAACCCTTTTCTTTTCCCTGACAGAAAAGCTCAGAATTCTGCGCAATATAAGGATTTATCCAGACGCAGACCTTTACACCCTTTTTCTTTATTCTGCCAAGCATTCCCTCCGGATCAGGAAAAAACTCCTTATCCCACAGGAAATTACACCAGCTCATACCCTTCATCCAGAAGCAGTCAAAATGAAATACTGAAATTGGAATACCTCTTTCGAACATTCCATCTATAAAGCTCATAACTGTATTTTCATCATAATTTGTAGTAAATGATGTGGACAGCCACAAACCAAATGTCCACTTTGGAAGTACCGGTGGTCTGCCTGTTAATGCTGTGTATTTTGTTATGACATCCTTTAAGGCATTATTTGCAGGTGTACTGTTTGCAGGCGTACTATTTACAGGTGTACTGTTTGCAGGTACCCTGCTATTTTCAAAGCTGTCATTGTCAACTGCATTTTCAGCCACGCCGCCGCATATTACCATGAATTTTATCTTTTCTCCCTTTACAGAGAAATTCACTTTTCTCACCAGCTCACTTGCGACTTCAAATTCCACTCTTCCGGTATTGTTAACAAAGACACCATATCCTCTGTCAGACATATAAAATGGAATGCATTTATACGACTGCTCTGTAGAGGTTCCTCCATCTTCATTCCACATATATACTGACTGTCCGTTCTTCACAAAAGGTCCGAACTTCTCACCAAAACCGTATATGTGCTCATTTACCGAAAGATTTGTTCCGGCGCATATGTAATTTACGTCATCTGTGCGAATATATGCATCCTTTCTGTTATTTTCCCTGACATACATGAAATCACTACTTTTAATCTCAGTAAGATACCTTTTTCCATAATAAAATGTACAGTTCATGGCAGAATCAATAATCATCTGTGCCTGTCCACTCACTATTTTGATATATCCGTCTTCACATGTAATCTCATCAGGAAGCAGATCATTTCTATTTATTTCAAATGATACCTCATCCCTGCAGCCTCCCTCAAAATGAGACACACTTATCTCAAATACCTCTTTTACAGGTATATTTATTCTCACAGTAAATGATACTCCGCCAAGTGTACAGC
>OFMT01002197.1_pt1 | contig 12005 bp, 5 predicted proteins | sample 1541891 | NCBI WGS metagenome assembly OFMT01 (sample SAMN04209230, study PRJEB22552) | human gut metagenome | biome: gut; material: feces | host: Homo sapiens | place: USA: Oklahoma | reverse complement strand
CGGCGGCTCCCTCCACGCCATGGAGGAGCTGGTGAAGCTGGCGGGCGGCACCGTGGTGGGCCGCGTGGCCGTGCTGGCCGAGGGTGACGCCGCTGATCGCGACGACATCAAGTTCCTCGCCCCCCTGCCGGTGTTCAACGCCGACGGCACCGTCAAGTGAGCATACATAAGTAAAAAGTGTGGCAGCTGTGGGGCTGCCGCACTTTTTTTATAGCTGGGAGGGTAGACATTTTTTATAAGCTGTGGTAATATTTAGAATTAACAAAACTAATGACAGCCAAGTGTAACGCAGGGAAAGGAGCCTATCGCATATGTCTGTAAAGGAAAGCTATGCCGGAAAGATCAACCGTAAGCTCAACAAAAAGCTGCGGGTCATCGCCGTGGCTGCCGGACGGGAGCCGGCGGATCTGGTGCTGAAAAACGCCACCTACGTCAACGTATTCTCCAACGAGCTATGCCACGGGGACATCGCCGTGGCGGAGGGGCTTATCGTGGGCATGGGCGCATACAACGGCATCGCGGAGGTGGATGTCAGCGGCAAGATCGTGCTGCCCGGCTTCGTGGACGCCCACATCCATCTGGAGAGCTCGCTGGTCAGCCCCACGGAGTTTGCCAAGGCCGTGCTGCCCCACGGCACCACCACGGTCATCACAGACCCCCACGAGACCGCCAACGTCATGGGTACCGACGGCATCGAGTATATGCTGCAGGCCACGGAGGATCTGCCGGTGGATGTGCGCTTCATGCTGCCCTCCTGCGTACCCGCCACGCCGCTGGACGAGTCCGGCGCCAATCTGGACTACCGCGCCATCGACTCCTTCTACGACCATCCCCGGGTACAGGGTCTGGCGGAGATGATGAACTTCGTGGGCACCATCAACGGCGACCCGCAGGTGGTGGAGAAGATCGTGGCCAGTCAGGCACACCACAAGAAGATCGACGGCCACGCCCCCGACCTGAAGGGCAACGACCTCAACGCCTACATAGCGGCGGGCGTCTACTCCGACCATGAGTGCCACGATCTGGCAGACGCCATCGCCAAACTGGAGCGGGGACAGTTTATCATGATCCGCGAGGGTACTGCCGCCCGCAATCTGGAGGCGCTGGCTCCCCTGCTGTGCGACAAGTATGTGGAGCGGTGTATGTTCTGCACCGACGACAAGCACCCCAACGACCTGCTGGAAAAGGGGCATATCGACTACATCGTCAAGAAGGCCATTGCGCTGGGCGCCGACCCCATCACCGCCATCAAGGCCGCCTGCCACAATGCGGCACGGTACTTCCTGCTGAATAACCGGGGCGCCATCGCCCCCGGCTATCTGGGCGACTTCGTGATCATCGACGACTTTACCCATTTCAACATTGAAAAGGTGTTCAAGAAGGGTGAGCTGATGTACAGCGACGGCGTGCTGAAGGAGTTCCCCACGCCGGAGATCGACCCCTATCTGGCCAAGCGCGCCCACGACACATTCCATGTGGCGTCCCTGTGTGCGGAGGATTTCATCGACCGCCGCCCCCACGCCGTTATCGGCATGGTCAACGGGGAGATCACCACCACCGACGGCGGCTACACTGACCGCATCGATGTGGACTACGATATCCTGAAGATCGCCGTCATCGAGCGGCACAAGAACACCCACCATATCGGTCTGGGCTATATCCGGGGCTACGGTCTGAAGAAGGGCGCGGTGGCCACCAGCATCAGCCACGACAGCCATAACATCATCGTGGTGGGTACCAATGAGGAGGACATGGCCTTCGCCGCCAACCATATCGTGCGCAACCACGGCGGCATCACCGTGGTGGAAAGCGGCGAGGTAAAGGGCGACGTGCTGCTGGCCATCGCGGGCATCATGTCCGACGACAGTCTGGTCAACGTGAACCGCGATCTGGAGGCCGCCAAGGCCGCCGCCTACGCGCTGGGCGTGTCCGACGGCATCGACCCGTTCATGACCCTGAGCTTCATGGCCCTGCCGGTGATCCCCAGCCTCCGCATCACCACCCGGGGTGTGTTCGATGTGACCTCTCAGCGGTATGTGTGAGACAACGAAACAAAAAGGAAGGACGCCCTCCCGGGCGTCCTTCCTTTTTGTTTTGTCCGTGCATCAGAACGAGGGACTGTTGTAGTGCCGCGCGGCATTGGTCAACCGCTGGTTGCTACTCCCGATGGTGATGGCGCTCCACTGCTCCTCCGTGCCGCCGTAGTAAACGTCGGACAACGCCGTGTTATAGAAGGCGTCATCACCAATGGCGGTGACGGCGGCGGGGATGCTGATGCGCTTCAGCGTCTTGCAGCCGTAGAAGGCATTCCTCTGGATCTCCGTTACGCCGCCGGGGAGGGCGATCTCCGTCAGGGCGGTGCAGCCGTTGAAGGCATCCAACGCAATGAGCGTGAGGCTATCCGGCAGGCTGACGGAGGTAAGGCTCCATGCGTCGGCAGCAAAGGCCTCATAGCCGATGGCCTTCACCCCCTCCTTCACCACCACCTTTTCCACCGCCGGCATATAGACCGCCCACGGCGCCGCGTAACGGGAGCCGCCGCCGCTCATGGTCCCGATGGTCAGGGTAGCGTCCGTGGAGAAGCTCCAGTCATAGTTGTTGCCCCACGGGAAGCTGTAGCCTGCCACAAGGCAGACATTGGACAGTGCTGTTGTGCCGACAGAATACGACGTCACCTTTTCCCACGCGCTGCGGGTTCCGCCAAAGAATACATGGAGTTGCTGGGCCATGGCGCTGCTGTCAGGGAACGAGGGGTAGGAAAGCGAGGTGAGGGCCGCAGGGATATAGATGCTCTTCAGCTGGGTGCAGCCGGAGAAGGCGCTCTGTTCGATGGCAGTCACGTCCTCTCCCAGCATGGCAACCAGCAGCGGGCAGTTCTGGAACGCCTGCTTTGGAATGGCGGTGATGCTGGTGTAACGCAGATCGGCCACCCGCAGGCCGCTGTCGGCAAAGACCCCCTCTCCAAGGGCGGTCAGATTGTTGAATTTCACGGACGTCAGCCCCTTGCAGCCGGTAAAGGCGTTCGCGCCGATGGTCTGGACGTATGTCAGCTTATCCGTTCCATACGAATTAGCTGGGAACGCCAGCGCCGCGCAGCCGTAAAACGCCCGCTGGCCCACGGTCTTGAACGTGCCGCTGGACACCGTTTCCAGTGCTGCACAGCCCTCAAACAGGGAATCGCTGATGTCCGTCAGCCGTCCGATGCCGGCGCGCCGCAGCGCAGAGCAGCTCTTGAATGCAGAGGCGCCAAGGGCGGTCAGGCTGTCGGGCAGGTCGATGGCCGTCAGGGCCTTGCAGCCCTCAAACGCCGACGCACCGATGGCCGTCACGCCGCCGGGGATCGTGATGCTCGTCAGGCTGGTACACCGGATGAAAAGATACCCGCTGATGGAGGTCAGGCCGGTGGGCAGCGTGACGGAGGTCAGGCTGCTGCAGCCCCAGAACACGCTGGAGTCCAGAGATGTCACACTGTCGGGCAGGGTAATGGAGGTCAGACCGGTACAGTCCTCGAACGCACTGTAACCAATGGCGGTCACGCCGCTGGGGATCGTGATGCCCGTCAGACCGCTGCAATCCTCAAAAGCACCCCAGCCGATGGTGCTGAGACTGTCGGGGAGGGTGACAGCAGTCAGCGCGGTAAGGCCGCAGAAAGCATACTTACTCGCGGAGGTGACGCCCTCCTCCATCACGAGGCGTTGAATACGGTCGGCATGGGCCGCCCAAGGCGCCGTCGAGATCCATGTATAGTCGGTGGTGTTTGCATACTTCATGCTATAATCCGGCATGCTGCCGGTGCCGCTGATGGTCAGCACGCCGTCGGGCGACAGGGTCCATGTCAGGTCCTCACCGCAGCTGCCGCTGTCATAGGCGCCGTTCAGGTATTCGACGACGGTGGTGCTGGGGATGCCGGTGTCCGCACCGGCAATGGCGGCATCCCAGTCGACGCCCTTGCCGCGGAACTTTATCTTCCGCAGCGCGGAGCAGCCGCGGAACGCATTGTCGCCCACGGAGGTGACGCTGCCGGCGATGCTCATCAGATCCAGCGCGGCGCTGTCGCGGAAGGCGTTGGCTCCCACGGAGGTGATGCCATATGAGACGATGGCGACCGTCACCTTATCCCGATAGGGGTACCAGTCGGTGGTGCGGGCCCCGTTGGGGAAGTCCGGCATAGCCCCGCTTCCCTTGATGGTCAGCAGGCCCGATTTCTCTGTCAGCGCCAGCTCCCACCGGAGACCGTTGGACAGGGTGCCGCTCTCGTACAGATTCCTCTCCGTATGGAGCTTGGTCTGGGCGGGCAGGGCATTTTCACTGCCCGTCACCTGCTCCCACGCGTGGCCATCGTCCCCGTAGTACACGTCGGTCAGCGCAGTGCAGCCGGTGAAGGCTCCTTTGCCGATGGCAGTCAATCCGGCAGGCAGCATATCTACTCTTTTCAGTGCAGTGCAGCCGGCAAAGGCGTTGGTGCCAATGGTAAGCGCACAGTCCTGGTCGATATACATCCCGACAGTGCGCACCTTCTCCCGCGCCGCGTACCACGGTGCGGGGGAAGCATCATCGTAGTCCGTCATCCGGCAGGGGGTGCCGTGTTCTGTGTTAAAGATGGTAAGCATTCCCTCTTCGGGATCCATATCCCACGACAAATTATCGCCGCAGGTACCAAAATAGTAAGTTGTGGCGGTCACGCCGACGCGGTCATAACCGCGGCTGATCTTCGTACGGTTCAGTGCACGGACAGTATAGTAGTATGCCTGTCCCTGCTCAAAGGTCTCATCGCAGTATCCGGTACTGCTGACCCGATCAGCCAATACTTCCCATTTACCGCCGTCTACTCGGCGGTAGACGCGGTAGCTCTGCGCATAGGCAGCAGGCTGCCATGTGATCATAACGCCATGCCTGTTGGCATCCGCACCGGTCAGAACTACGTCGTCCGGTACGCTGTATAAGCCGGCAGTCTTGCCATTTTCATCGCAGCCGAGGCTCAGGGCGCTATCCCGCACACCTCGAACCGTATACACATAATCCACATCCCGCGCTGCCGTGGTATCCACGTATCTGGTACCCGGCACAGACGCGGCAAGACACGACCATTCTCCTTCGCCGGAGCTCTTGCGATAGACCGCGTAGGAGGTGGCGTTAGCTGCTGCCTGCCATGTGATGGTGATGCTGTCCGCGCCAGCACGGGCCGCAGTCAGCGTCACATCGGCGGGAATACCGCTGGAAACACCCGTCCGGTCAAAGCCCGGGCTCAGCGTGCCGCTGGCCGCACGGCCACGAACGGTATAGTCGTAGGCCACGCCAGCCTGCGCCTTGCTGTCGGTGTAGGAAGTCTCGGTAACACCGTTGGCAATGATAGTCCATTTTGCGGTACCAATCCTGCGGTAAACGGTATAGGATGCAGCACCATTGGCCGCACACCATGTGACGGTAATACCGTCTGCACCGGCACGGGCCGCAGTTAGCGTCACATTGGCAGGTGTCTTATTCACCGTGGCGCTGACGCCCTTGCCATCGTAACTTGGACTAAGAGAGCGTCCATCCGAGGCCACACCGCGGACGGTATAGGCATAGGTGATACCGGGTGTCACCGCGGCGTCTCTATACTGTGTACCCTTGATCGCTTTGCCGATCGCAGTCCATTTCTTGGCGCCGGGAGTTTTGCGGTACACCGTGTAGGTCTGTGCATTGGCAGCCTTCTGCCATGTAACAGTGATGCCAGTACCCTCTACGGTGGCTGAAACGAGCGTTACGTTGGCAGGAATACCGGCGGTAACGCCGACTCCATCGTAGTGCCGGCTGAGTACACCGTCACCGCCGCGGCCGCGAACGGTATAGGTATAGGACACGCCCGCCCTGACCGTGCTGTCGGTGTAGCTGGTCCCCTTGACATTCTTGGCAATGGCAGTCCACTTTTTGGTACCTGTCACTTTTCGATAAACCATGTAGCTGCACGCGCCGTCAGCCGGCTGCCACGTGACCACGATCTTCTGTCCGCTGATACGTGCAGCCGTCAGCACCACGTCGTCAGCCGTCTTCGGTACAGTAGCTGTAACGCCGTTTTTGTCAAATCCTTTGCTTTGAATGCCATCTGCCGTGCGCCCGCGAACTGTGTAGGTGTAGGTTTCTCCAGCGGCTGTTGTGTTATCCGTATAGGAGGTTGCCGTGACGCCCTTTGCGATAACAGACCAGCCCGTCCCGGCGGTCTTGCGGTAAACCGTGTAGGTCTTGGCATTCAAGGCGGGCTGCCATGTGACGGTGATGCCGCTGCCGGTGATCCTTGCGCTGGTGAGTATTACATTCTCCGGTTCCTTGCTGGCAACAGCTGTCACCCCGGTGTGGTCATAGCCGGCACTCAAGGTCTTTCCATCGGCGGCCAGGCCGCGCACAGTGTATGTATAGGTGGCACCGGGAACGACAGCGGTATCCTTATAACTGGTGCCAGTGGCAAAACTGTTGAGCTTCTCCCATTTTTTCATACCCGCTGACTTGCGGTAGACCACATAGGTCTTGGCATATCGCGCCGTCTGCCATGTGACGGTGATGCCGCTGCTGTCCGCCGTCGCACCCGTCAAAGTCACGTCGTCAGGGATCTTGATGGGGATCGTGGCGGATACGCCCGTTTCGTCCTTGGTGGGACTGCGATAGGCGCCGTTCACCCCCTCCACCGTATAGTAGTAGGTGACGCCGGGCTCCACATCGGTATCCCTGTAAACCGTATTGGTGATCCCGCTTTTCAGAACCTGCCACTGCGCCGAGCCGGACTCTCTGCGATAGACCGTGTAGCTTGTAGCGCGGCTGTCCGCGTTCCAGAAAACGCCGATCGCGACATCGTCGTTGGTAGGCAGAATGGCCCTGATCCCGGTGATCTGTCTCGGTGCGCCGGGGCAGTCCGCGGAGGAGAGCGTCAGCTCCGCACGGGTATATACGGATTTTGTGTCGTCGTCCAGCGTGTAGTAGATATCGCCTATCCAGTAGCTGCTGCCGGCTGTCTGGCTGATGCTCCCCCGCATGAACAGGTCAAACCCGCCGTCGCAGTTGGTGACGTCCACCAGATAGTTCCCGCCTTGGAAGCTCACCGTATTCCACATATGAGGACCGCCGGCGCTTCCGAGGATCAACCGCGCTTCCACGCTGCCGTACCAGCCGTACTGTTCCTTCGTCAGGTCGCAGAGGTACTTGAACGCCTTGGAATAGCCCTCACAGATCACATTGGTGCTGGGATCGTTGTCAAAGACCCACAGCAGCTGCCACGGGTTCTCGCCATATTGGGCGCTACCTCCGCTGGCCGCCGCGTAGTTATAGGTGTTGTGGGCACAGATGTAGTCCTTATAGGCCTCCAGCTTCTCGTAGTCTCCCTTGCCGCTGTTGGAGGATACCACAGATTTTGCCACACGCACCGCGTTCGGCACATTGGGAATGTTGGTGGTATACTCGTTGGAGCCACGGAAATCTTGCGCCACCTTCAGGCTGATGGTGTAGCCAGAAGATGCAAAGGACCCGCTCAGCGCCTTGCCGAACCAATACATTTCGTAGGGCAGATCCACCATCAGCGCCGTTACCACTCTGCGGACCGAGGATGCGGACAGCGAGGTCGGCACGGAAAAGCGGGTGCCGCTGCGCTGGCCGTTGGCCACCTTGATGATCTCCGGCTTCATGGCGTTATACACCTGACGCTCCGAGGGGGTCAGGTTATCGCCGGCGCTGTACTTCGGCTTTGTAACAATGCCGTTCGTGCTGCCGCGATAGTCGGTGATGTCCATACCTGCCAACTGGTAGAGATACCCGTCCAGCAGTTCCGTACTCTCCCGTTGGGCGGTTGGCTTCGGCTCCTCCGCCCACGCGGTGGTACACAATTCCATCGGCAGCACACCGATCGTCAACACCACAGCCAGCAATACTGATACGATTCGCTTTGTCATATGATTCTCTCCCTCTTTCCGCCGTGCAGACGGTAATACATACACATGGTCAATTATATCACCTGTCCGCGCAAAAACAATATGCGCGCTGCATAGTATCAGTAATTTTTCAGAGAATGTACCACAAATCGGCGACCTCCCCTCCGATTTGTGGTTGGGAACGGATACCGGTCACATGGCGGGCGGGCCGCCCTGCTCTCTCGCCGGTGATACCGCCAGCGCCGCAAGGCCCCGGCGGCACAGCACGCACCCTGCGGCGCACACCGCCGCCATGACCGCAAGGGCGTACCAGCTTCCCGCCCCACCGCCCAGCAGTCCCAGCGGGTCGTTCATCGCATTGAACGCGGCATGGGCGGCAAAGCCGGGCAGGATGCTCCCCGTGCGGCTGCGGAGGAAGCCGAGGGCCAGCCCCAGCAGGAGGGCATAGACGATCTGGATGGGTGTGCCGTGGATGATGCCGAAAAGCGCGGCTTGCAGCACCACCGCCGTCCAAGGGGGCATGGCGCGCAGCAGTCGGGTCTGGATGATCCCGCGGAACACCAGCTCCTCCGCCAACGGCCCCACGACCACGATGGAAAGCGCTGTGAACAGGCCGGTGGACGCGATAGGCGCCATGTCCGCGTTGTAGGCGGCCAGCCATGCCTCCGGCAGCAGAGCCAGCGCCAGATTGATCGCCACGAAAAGTCCCAGCGCGGCAAAGGCGCTGAAGGCCGCCGTCCAGCCGGAGCAGCGGCGCAGGCCCGCCGCCTTCCCCAGCGGCTTGTGCCGCAGCCGGAACCACAGCAGCAGTACCGCCACAACAAACACGTTGGCAAGCAGCGCCACCGCCGGCGCCCCGGCAAGAAGGCGCTCCGCCGCCAGCTGCGCTGCCTCCGCGACGTCCATCTCCTCGTGCGCAAGCGCTGTCCTGACGGCGACTGCGGCGGTATAGACGACGCCCGTCAGGAACTGCGTCATGATGAAAAACAGCAGGTACAGCAGGGACTTCCCCAGCGCGGCCAGAACGCCTTTTACAGAATACGAGCGTGTGTGTTCCATATACCCTCCTTTTTATCCGCCAATGTACCAAGACCTCTCCTTTTTGTACAATATAGCGGATATGCTCCCACTACGTCCAGCAACCTCAGGTTGCATCGGACATTTGCGGGGTGAAACAGCGCAACCTCAGGTTGTCATCGCAAAACAAACAGTCCACGGCAAAGCCGTGGACTGTTTGTTTTATAGCTTTATGTCGCAGGCCATGCTCATGACGGCGCGGCCGCCCACCCGCACGGTGGCGGCGTCGCCCGATGCATACAGGCGGCTGCGGATCTCCGAGGGACGGTGCATATGCTCGCCCTGCAAAAATATGTTCTCCCGCTCCGGCTGCACCATGCCGTGGCGGTAGAGGTAGTAGGTCAATGCGCCGTTGCTGGTGCCGGTGGCGCACTCCTCCGGGATGTCGTACAGCGGCGCATAGTTGCTGCAATAGGCGGTGCAGTCATCGCCGAGGCAGAACATATGGACGCCGGTAACGTCATACTTCTTGGACAGCGCCGTTACCGCCGCCTCGTTCTGGACGGCGCGCAGCAGGGTGTCGTGGTCCCGGACGGGCATCATGATATCGGCAAGGCCGGTGGAGACGATGGCGGGCAGCAGCCCCTCCGGGCAGTCCGCCGATGTCAGGCCGTAGGCCTCGTACAACGCCGGCAGCTCCGCCGCCGTCAGCTCCCGGATCCAGCGGGGCGGCGCCATGTCCATCCACACCGTATCGCCCTGCACCTCGATGGCAAGCTGGGCGGCCTTGGTGTGGGCGGTGACAGTGCCGTCCCCGATGCGCCCCAACGCCCGCAGCAGGGCAAAGGTGGCAATGGTGGCGTGACCGCACAGCTCCACCTCCCCCGCCGGTGTGAAGTAGCGCAGCGTCACGCTGCCGTCCGGCTCCATGGCGGCAAAGGCGGTCTCGGAGTGCTTGAATTCGGCGGCGATCTGCTGCATCACCCCGTCGTCCAGCGGGTGCTCCGGCAGCACTACACCGGCCTGATTGCCGCCGAACAGGCGGGCGGAAAAAGCGTCCATCACATAGGCTTCCATAAAAATACCCCCACAGATTTTTTAATCAAGATAATTATAAACTGTCTTGCCATTCATGACAAGAGTATTTGACAGAACGACTTTTTTTCGTTAGAATAGAATTATATATCCGAAACGGAAATCAAAAAGAAAGGAACCTCATCCAAAATGCTCAATGAGCGAAGTCTGCTATCACAATTCCTGCATTTCGTAGCCGCTACGGTGGCATCCCTCATGGTTTTCAGCCTGTACTCCATCGTGGACGGGCTGATGGTGGCCAAGGGCGTAGGCGAATACGCCATGGCGGCGGTGAATCTGGCGGTGCCGTTCACCAACGTGCTGTTCTCCATCGGCGTCATCTTCGCCGTCGGCACCAGCACCATCATTGCCATCTATCTGGGGCAAAACCAAGGCGAGAAGGCCAATAGCCTGTTCTCACAGAACACTGTGCTGCTGACCTGCATCGGCCTGACCATCACCGTCCTCGTCTTCGTATTTCTGGAGCCGTTCGCCGTGCTGCTGGGTGCAAAGGGCGTAACGTATCAATATACCATTGACTATCTCCGGGGCCTGGCCCCCTTCGCGCTGTGCTTCATCGTCTCCTATAACATGGAGGTGCTGATCAAGACCGACGGCTATCCCCGTCTGGCCATTCTGACGGTCATCACCGGCTGTCTGGCCAACTGTGTGCTGGACTATATCGCCATCTTCGTGCTGGATCTGGGCGTGTGGGGCGCGGCCTTCGCCACGGGACTTTCCCAGCTTCTGACGTGCATCATCTATCTGCGCCACTTTCTGGGCGGACACAACACCTTCCACTTTGTGAAGTTCAGGATGGACTGGAGCATCTACAAGCGGCTGATCCCGCTGGGCTTTGCCGACGGCGTGACGGAGCTGTGCAACGGCGTGATGATCTTCCTGTTCAACCGGGTCATCCTCCGGTGCCTCGGTGACGACGGACTGGTGTGCTACACCATCATCGCCTATGTGAATACCCTCATCATCAACACCATGCTGGGTATCTCCCAGGGCAGCCAGCCGCTGGTCAGCTACCACTACGGTAAGGAGGATGCGGCGGGCTACAAGAAGCTGCTGCGGTACGGCTTTACGGCGGTGGGCATCATGACGGCGGTGATCTTCGCCGGTGTGATGATCTTTGCCCCCCAGATCGCCGGGATCTTCCTCGGCGCGGAAAAGCCGGAGCTGCTGGGCAGCGCGGCCGGCGCACTGCGGCGGTACGGCCTGTGTTACATACTGCTGGGAAGCAACATCCTCATGGGCGGCTTCCTGACGGCGGTGGAGCGGCCGAAGGCGGCTATCTCCATCTCTGTGGGCCGCGGACTTGCGTTCCAGGCCGGCGCGCTGCTGCTGTTGGCGGCAGCCGTGGGCGGCACGGGCATCTGGTTTGCACCGGCGATCTCCGAGGCGCTGTGCGCGGTGATGGCCGTGTGGTTCCTCCGGCGGTTCCTGCGGAAAACCGCGGCATAACGAACATAAAAAGTATCCCACGGCTGTGCCGTGGGATACTTTTTTGCTCTCTATAAGGCGCTTTACGCCTGCGCGGCCTTTTCCGCCATCATCTGCCGCACCACCTCGTCGATACGGTGGGCAACGCGGCGGAAATCCTCCGCCGTATAGCCCTTGGTGGTCATGGCGGCGGTACCGATGCGGACGCCGCTGGTCTGGGACGGTGGGCGCTTGTCGCCGGGTACGCAGTTCTTGTTCAGGGTGATGCCGCACCCGTCCAAACGCTCCTGCACCTCCCCGCCGGTCAGACCGGTGTCCGTCAGATCCAGCAGGAACAGGTGGTTGTCGGTGCCGCCGGTGACCACATGGTAGCCCATGGCCGTGAAGGTCTCCGCCATGGCCTTGCAGTTGGCCACCACATTGTGGATATAGGTGCGGTAGGCCGGGGTCAGCGCCTCCTCCGCCGCCACCGCCTTACCGGCGATGACGTGCTCCAAGGGGCCGCCCTGCATACCGGGGAACACGGCGCTGTCAATTCTCTTGGCCCACTCCGCTTTGGCCAGGATCACA
>OFMT01002196.1_pt1 | contig 12012 bp, 11 predicted proteins | sample 1541891 | NCBI WGS metagenome assembly OFMT01 (sample SAMN04209230, study PRJEB22552) | human gut metagenome | biome: gut; material: feces | host: Homo sapiens | place: USA: Oklahoma | reverse complement strand
CTCTTTCGTGTTCCTTAACGCCGCCTTTCCTCGTGCGACAGCTTTATTATTATATACCCTTTTTCTGATTTTGTCAACCCTTTTTCTTGTAGAAGATTTTTACTGGATTTTGTCGATAAATTGTGTAATTTATACAAAACAGGTTATTTTTAACCGATTTTTCCGAAAAATGAGGGGCTTTTTATGCTGAAATGGAGTCAGAATTGTTTTTTTTGGGGGAAAACTCTTTGTGTAAGGTTCGGCAAGGCTGGGGCACATTCCCAGCTTGCCTTGGGAATCGCAATTGCCCCTGAAACCTTGACTCTTATTATAACCTTCTGATTTTGAAGGCAATTGCGATTCTTCCGATTTTCTCTTAGATTTTTGTTTTCTTTCATGGTACAGTTTGATTTGCTTCGCAAACGTGGGCTACTCGCCCACACCTCGGCAGCATTTTTGAAAAACTGCTGCACCGAAAAACATTTCATTTGTGCTTCGCACAAACCTTTCACATTGCTTTTTCCATATCGCTATGCTATAATAAAACAAATATCAGAAAGGAGCATCTGCTTATGCATCGCTTATTCCAGCCCATCACTTCCCTGAAATATGTTGCTCAAAAACGTGCCAAGTTATACGACAAATTGGACATTACAACGCCCTACGACCTGCTCTATCACCTCCCCCGTCATTATATGGACTATCGAAATCCCATTTCGATTGCAGAAGCACAAAATCAAACGCTCGCCGTTCTTCGGGTTCAGATTCTGCAAAAACTCGCTCCGCAATTCATCCGCAGTGGTTTGACCGTATTCAAAGCCATCGCAACAGATGACACCGCTCAAATCACTGTTGTTCTATATAATAATCATTTTGCCATGGATGCCCTCACCATTGGAAGCACCTACTATTTATATGGAAAAATCGGCGGAAATCTACTCCGCAAAGAAATCTACTCCCCCCACATCATCCCAGCATCCAGCAATCAACTGATTCGACCCATTTATGCACTGACCACCGGACTGACTGCCAATATGATTGAAACAAATGTTCGGCAGGCTCTGAATCTCTTGGAAGAAGAACCATTTGAATGGATGCCGGGCTGGCTGTTGACACAATATCATTTACCATTATTAGCAGATGCTCTACCGGAAATTCATTTTCCGCATTCCATGGAAACGCTGGAACAGGCTCGCCGCCGACTGGCATTCGATGAATTATTGCAGCTGCAAATTGGAATGCGAATGCTGCGAAAACGAACGGAAACCGCTGCTGCGATTCCCATGCAGCCGATTTCCATGCAGCCTTTTTATGGTGCGTTGCCGTTTTCCATGACACAAGGGCAGCAAAAAGCAGTTTCTGAAATTTTAGATAGCCTCTGTCAACCTGTTCCCATGAATCGCCTCTTGCAGGGCGATGTCGGCAGTGGAAAAACAGCTGTTGCAGCTGCTGCCTGTTATTTCGCTGCAAAAAATGGCGTACAAAGTGCCCTGATGGCACCAACAGAAATTCTCGCCGGACAGCATTATGCCACCTTGCAACGATTTTTAGAACCGCTTGGTATTTCTGTTGGTCTGCTGACTGGCTCGATGAAAGCCAAAGAGAAAAAAAAAGTACGAACTGCGGCACAAGATGGCAGCTTAATGGTGTTGGTTGGCACGCATGCCATCTTTCAAAAAGAAGTGCAATTCTCTAACTTGGCTTTGGTCATCACGGATGAACAGCACCGCTTTGGCGTCGAACAACGCAGCCAACTTGCTGAAAAGGGAACGTGTCCGCATAAATTAGTCATGTCGGCAACGCCGATTCCCCGTACACTGGCGTTAATGATTTACGGCGACCTAGACCTCTCTATTCTAGGAGAACTGCCCAACGGCAGAAAGCCCATTGAAACCTATGCTGTTACTGGAAAGCTGCGAGAGCGTGCTTATAGTTTCATTCAAAAGCAACTGGAACAGGGACGACAAGCATATATTGTCTGCCCGACCATTGAAGAGGGCGACAACAATTTACAGGCAGTGGAACAATATGCAAAACAGGTTCAAGAGGGGGCGTTTTCTGCTTACTCCGTTGGATTGCTGCACGGAAAACTAAAAGCCAATGAAAAAGATGCTGTCATGCAAGCGTTTCGGGACAATGAAATTCAAGTGCTTGTCTGCACGACTGTTGTAGAAGTTGGCGTTGATGTTCCAAATGCCACCGTTATGATGATTGAAGATGCGGAACGGTTCGGGCTTTCCCAGCTGCACCAGCTACGGGGGCGTGTGGGCAGAGGCGATGCCCAGAGTTATTGTATTTTAGTGACTGACCATGTGACAGATGCCTGCCGGCAGAGAATGCAGATTATGAGCCGGATGCGAGATGGATTTCAGATTGCAGAGGCAGACTTGAAACTGCGAGGACCGGGAGATTTCTTTGGTGAACGGCAGCACGGACTTCCGCCATTAAAGGCAGCGGATATGATGAAAGACATGGAATTGATTCGGGAAACGGAACAGGCAGCCGAACAATTGTTGCAGGATGACCCGACTTTGCAGCAGCCGGGAAATCAGGGATTGCGATTGGAAGTCTTGCGACTGTTTGCAAAAACCGGAGAAAATGGGGTAATCTTATAAATAGGCTGCAAAATACGAGCCGCAGGCAAAATAAAAGTTTTTTGATCCAACAATTTTTCAAAAATGTTGGCGAGGTGTGGGCGAGCAGCCCACATTTGCGAAGCAAATTAGATTTTGCAGTCTGTTTTTCCTGCTGCAATTGCATTTCTTGAAACTTACCAATTCGCAATTTTATGATTCATAAGAAATAAGTTGCAAATTCGGACAAGGCAACGGGGCAATTGCAGCACGCTGGCAGGCAAAAGCAGGGGTGGAACCCCCTTTTGCCGGATGCGAAAGACTGTTTTCCCTAAGAGAAGTTCTCCTAGGAAAACCACACGAATCCGGTTCGGCAAGGCTGGGGCACATCCCCAGCTTGCCTTGGGAATCGCAATTGCCCCTGAAACCTTATCCCATATTTACAACCTCTCGATTTTAAAGGCAATTGCGATTCTTCCGATTTTCTCTCAGATTTTTGTTGTATTTCATTGTGCAGTTCTGTTATTTGCTCCGCAAATGTGGGCTGCTCGCCCACACCTCGGCAGCATTTTTGAAAAACTGCTGCACCGAAAAACTTTTCAGTTGCCTGCGGCTCGTATCTCGGCAGCCATCTCCAAAAATTTAACCGTTCTTGTCTTTTTCCATAAAAATTTTCCAATCACCTGAAATGGAATTTATGAATTCCCTATTGACTTTTTTGCCGTTCCACGGTATCATTTTAATAAGAACCTTATAAAAAATCGGAGGAATCGGAACACTATGAAAACACTATTGATTCTTTTCGGAAAGCTCATGGTCAAAATCCTGAAGCTGCTCGGAAAGAATGCCGGAAATCTGCCGGGCTGTGTCCTCTGGACACTCACCAAACACCGCTGCGTCAGTCTGTTTACGGTTGACTGCCCTATTATCGCCGTTACTGGTACAAACGGAAAAACATCCGTCACCAACTATGTGGCACAACTCTTTGAAAAAACAGGGGCAAATATCATCACCAACCACAGCGGAAACAATCTAGATACCGGCATCTGCTCCCTGCTACTGCAAAACTGCGACTGGCGGGGCAACGTCAAAGCAGACTACCTCATCTTAGAAACAGATGAATCTCATGTTCCGGTTGTCTATTCTCAACTGCATCTGGAAACATTAGTCGTTCTGAACTTCTTCCGGGATCAGCTCGACCGAAACGGCGAAGTCGAAACCCTCATTCGGAAAGTAAACGATTTCTGCAAGACCTTTACCGGCACGCTGATTCTCAACGGCGATGACCCGAACACGGCTCGGCTCGGACGGGCAAACCCCAACAACCACAATGTGAAATATTTTCATGTCGAACCGTACGCATTCGCCACACAGGAACGATTTGAAGCCGGAGAAGGAAAGTTCTGCCCCTTCTGTGCAACTGAATTGGTTTATGATTATTATCAGTATTCCCACATTGGAAAGTTCCACTGTCCAAAATGCGGATACGGCACAGAAACACCGGATACCATTGCAGAAGATGTGAACTTAGATGTTCCCTCGTTCCGCATCGGTAACCGCACCTATACCACTGCTCTGAACAGCATCTATCATATCTATAATATGACTGCGGTTGCAGCCGTTGCAAAACGGTATCAAATGGATTCGGATATTCTGCAAGAAGTTCTCTCTCATTACACCGTTAACAACGGACGCATGGAAGCGTTCCAAATGGGCAGCAACGATGTAACCTTGAACCTTGCCAAAAATCCAGTCGGAGCAAATATGACGCTGCGTGTCATGAATGAAATGCAGGGCGAAAAAGAACTGTTATTTGTTCTAAATGATAACATCGCAGACGGACTGGATGTTTCTTGGATTTGGGACATCAATTTCAGCACCTTCCGCAATGTCACCCGTGTTGTCACCTCCGGCACACGTGCCTATGACATCGCCGTTCGCATCAAATGTTCCGGTTATGATGCACGAAATATTGTTGTTCGTCCAGACTTGGATGAAGCAGTTGCAGAACTCAATACCACACAAGGAAAAAAATTCGTCATCGCCAACTATACCGCTGTACAGCCGACTCGCTCCGCTTTACAGCGGTGGATTGCCCATCATGGAGGTGCTGCACATGAAACCAATTAAAGTCTTGCATATGTATGCAGACATTCTCGACCTTTACGGGGACAGTGGAAACATGGAGATTTTAAGCTACCGCTGTCAGATGCGGCAAATCCCGTTTGTGTGCGACCACTACCGTTTAAACGACCCCGTTCCGAACTTTTCCGACTATGATTTGATTTATCTGGGCGGCGGTGCAGATATGGAACAGCGGATGCTCTCCTCTGACCTGCTCCGCTGTAAAGATGGCTTGAAAAAAGCCTATGCAGACGGTGTATTTTTCCTGATGATTTGCGGCGGTTATCAGCTGATGGGGAAATTTTATCGAGATGCAGACGGCAACGAACTGCCGGGGCTGGGCTTATTCAACTATTACACCATCGCTCCCCACAGTCGCCGAAAGCGTTGCATTGGAAATATCATCATCCGCACACAGCTTACCGGCGAACCGCTGGAAGTTGTAGGATTTGAAAACCACGGCGGACAGACGCATGACGTATCCAGCCCGTTTGGAACGGTCTTATATGGAAACGGCAATCAGTTCCAGTGTCAAGAAGAGGGCTACTGTGAAAAAACAGTCATTGCAACCTATCTGCATGGACCATTGCTCTCCAAGAATCCAAAACTATCCGACTATATTTTAAAAACTTGTCTGGAACGAAAAACGGGAACAGCTGTTCAGCTGCCGCCACTGGATGATACTCTGGAACAAACCTGTCACGACCATTTATGCGAACGGCTACTGAAAGAAAAAAATGCCTGAACATCCGCTGACAAAATCCTGCAAGAACCCCCTTGACAGCGATTTGTCTGCTATGCTATACTCAAATCAACGCAATCTTTTTCCACGATGCGAACCCCCCTATCAACAATCTTACAAACAATTTTCCCCAACCATAGAATAGGAGAACCCAACTATGCACATCTTACTCATTGGTGACGTGGTCGGAAATTCCGGCTGCTGCTTTTTACAGGAACGGCTGTCCCAGCTGAAACGAACTCATCAAGTGGATTTGACCATTGTCAACGGTGAAAATTCCGCTCAGGGCAACGGCATCACCAAGCACTCCATGGAACAATTATTTTCCGCTGGTGCGGATATTATTACAACCGGAAACCACTGCTTTCAACGGCGAGAGGCACTCTCGATTTATGAGAAAGAAACTGTCCTGCGTCCGCTGAACTTTCCGGACAGCTGCCCCGGTCACGGCTGCACCATCTGGGACAATGGTCCTTATCAAGTCGCTGTCATCAATTTGATGGGCACTGCCTATATGGACCCCCTTGACAATCCGTTTACTGTGATTGAAGAATTTCTGCCGGCCCTGCCAACAAAGAACATCATTGTAGACTTTCACGCAGAGGCAACCGCAGAGAAAAAGGCAATGGGACACTTTCTCACCGGAAAGGTTTCTGCTGTCATCGGCACGCACACCCATGTACAGACCGCAGACGAAGCCATCTTGAACCACCACACCGGCTATTTAACCGATGTTGGCATGACTGGCGGTGAATATTCCATTCTTGGTGTTACCGTCAAGCCTGCCCTCGACCGCTTCCGCTTCCGCTTTGCACAGCGGTTCACCGAAGCCCCTGCCCCCTGTTTTGGAAATGGAGTTCTGCTCGAATTAGATACATCCTGTGGCAAATGTACGAAAATCGAGCGTCTAATTTTTCGGTAATGCACAAATTTTGAAGAAAGGGCTTGCTTTTTTGCTGCTGCTATTGTATAATGGTTATGCGTTACGCTAAACAACCGCAAAAAACAATGAAGGATTGAAAATTTATTATGACTGGAGGACGTTTTTCTATGGAAATCTTAAAAGTATCATCCCACTCATCCCCGAACTCTGTTGCCGGTGCAATTGCCGGTGTCATCCGTGAAAAGAAAATGGTAGAAGTACAAGCCGTTGGTGCTGGTGCAGCCAATCAGGCTGTCAAGGCAATCGCCATTGCAAGAGGCTACCTCGCTCCGATTGGCGTTGACCTCGTTTGCATCCCGGCATTTGCAAATATTTTAATTGATGGAGAAGAGCGAACCGCAATCAAGCTGATCTGCGAAGAACGCTAAACACTGCCGAAACGGAACGCTGCCGCCTGCCGGCAGCGTTTTTGCGTATCGGCTCTTTTTTTGCGTAACGAGCCCCCACAAATACCATCACAACCAAAAGAAAGAGATGAGGATTTTTTATGGACACCGTCCGATTATGGATATTCGGATTTTTTGCAGCAGCGATTCTGTTGCTGCTCTTACACCTTTGGATCGCTTCAGGCATTGCTGCCCTGAAAGAACTGCGTCCCAAATGGAAAACCATTGCCCTGCCGCAGTTTTCCCCAACCTTGCAAAATCTCCTGAAAAAGCCGAAGTTGCTGAAACGCACCGGAACGGCTCAGCAGATTTTATTTCATACATTATTTCCCTGCTTGCTTGCCGGTGGACTTGCTCCGATTTTCCGGCTTTCCCTGCCGGACTGGATTACAAACGCTGGCTTTGCAGCGATTTTATTAGTAGCAACAGCAGTTGGTTCGCTCTTGATTTTTATTCTCAGTGCAGCACTTCCGCTGCGAGTTTGTAAAGACCCAGAACGGCGGCTGACCAGCCATCAGAAAGCATTTTCTTTTCTGCTCTGTCTTTTAAAACCGCTTGAATCTGTGATTGCCGCTTTAATTTCTGCCGTCTGCGGAAAAGATGCGGTTGCAGAAACTGTGACCGAAGAAGAAATTCTCTCCATTGTAGATGCCGGAACAGAAAACGGTCTGATTGCCACCCAGCAGAAAGAAATGATTGACAACATCCTTGAATTCGATGATGTGGATGTTTCCGATGTCATGACCCACCGGAGAAACATTGTCGGGGTTGAAATCAACACGAAAATTAAAGATGTCGTCTATTTAGCAGTCAACGAAAGCTATTCAAGAATGCCCGTCTATCGGGAAAACATTGATAATATTATTGGTGTGCTGATTGTCAAGGATTTATTGGCATTGGTCGGAGCAGAACACGTGGAGCATTTCAACATTCAGCATTTCATGCGAGAAGTACTCTATGTGCCGGAAACAGCAAAATGCAAGAATGTTTTAACCGACATGACCCGACATAATGCCCAGATGGCAATTGCCGTAGATGAATATGGTGGAACTGCTGGAATTGTAACCGTAGAAGACATTCTGGAAGAAATCGTGGGTAGCATTCGAGATGAATATGATGAAGAAGAGGCGGAGCAGGAATTGCGGATGGTTTCCGACCATGTGTATATTATTCAAGGTTCTGCTGACCCAGAAGATGTTCTGCCGAAGTTAGGAGCTAGTTTGCCGGAAGGAAAAACATTTGATACCATGAGTGGATTTTTAGTTGACTTATTGGGACGCATTCCGGATGCAGAGGAAACGCCAGTGGTGACTTATGATTCGATTCGATTTACCGTTTTGCTGATTGAAGAGAATTGGATTGCAAAGATCAAAGCAGAAGTTGGCGTATCAGAAGAATCGACTGCAAATGTGCAGGCGGAATCATAACAAAAAAGCCTCCCATAAAAGGGAGGCCTTTTTATGCATTGAAAACATGATATGGTGGTTATAAAATTCGAGCCACAAGCAAATAAAAGTTTTTTGATCCAACAATTTTTTAAAAATGTTGGCGAGGTGTGGGCGAGCAGCCCACATTTGCGGAGCAAATGAAACTGTACAAGAATCCGCAAGTAAAATCTAGGAGAAAATCGCAAAGAATCGCAATTGCCTTTTAAATCGAGAGGTTGTAATGAAAATACAAGGTTTCAGGGGCAATTGCGATTCCAAAGGCAAGCTGGGGATGTGCCCCAGCCTTGCCGAACCGGATTTGGGTGGCATTCCTAGAAGAACTTCTCTTAGGGAAAACGGTCTTCAGCGTCCGACAAAAGGGGGTTCCACCCCTGCTTTTGCCTACCAGCGTGCTGCAATTGCCCCGTTGCCCTGTTCGAATTTGCAACTTGTTTCATAAAAATCATGAAATTGCGAATTAGACAGCTTCAAAAAATGCAATTGCAGCAGGAAAAACAAATCTCAAAAATCAAATTTGCTTCGCAAACGTGGGCTGCTCGCCCACACCTCGGCAGCATTTTTGAAAAACTGCTGCACCGAAAAACTTTTTCGTTGCCTGCGGCTCATACTCGGCAACCAATCTTGCTATCTTGCTTTATAATTATGAAAAAATGGCTCGCTGCAATCGCTCTGCTGCCTCTGGCATCTTCTCTTCCGGCACATTGGAATAATTCAACACCAAAGTATGTGCTTCTGCCTGCTCCTGCTGAGCATAATAGGAAGACAGACATGCAACATGCAATCCTTGTCGCTCCACACGCTGCACCAACTCTGCATCATCTGCCTGTGTCTGAATCCGCAACAAAAAATGCAAACCGGCTTCTTCTTCTAGAATCTCTGTCATCTCCGGCGGCATTACTGCTCGCAGACAGGAAATTAAGGTATCCCGTTTCTGTCGATAGCGGTTTCGCATCCGGTTGATATGCGTTTCAAAATAGCCCTCTGCCAGAAAATGAGCCAACACCAGCTGTTCAAATCCGGAAACCGTACACGCATAAAAGCCCAGTTTCTCATAAAACTGCTCTGCCAGTGGTGGCGGCAATACCATATATCCAATTCGGATGGTAGAGGAAAGGCTTTTGGTGAATGTATTCATATAGATGACCCGTCCGGTCGTATCCATGCTTTGCAGGGTCGGCAGTGGTTTTCCAGTCATCCGAAATTCAGAATCGAAATCATCCTCAATGATATATCGGTTTTTCTGTTCGGTTGCCCAGCCCAACAGCGTATACCGCCGGCTCACTGGCATGACAATTCCCGTTGGATAATGATGGGAGGGCGAACAATGCACGACATCTGCTCCACATACCTGTAACGCCTCCACCGATACGCCGCTTTGGTCGATCGGTACAGGCGTAAAAGCAACCTGATGGCTGCGGTAAATTTTCGCAATTTTTGCATAACCAGGGTCTTCTGCTGCATAATGGCGGTCATATCCCAACAGCTGTATCAATAATCCATATAAAAAGTCTGTCCCTGCCCCGATGATGATTTGTTCCGGTGCAACCTGCATTCCTCGAAATGCTGCTAAATGGTTGGCGATTGCCTGACGAAGCTCTGACCGTCCGCCTGCTGGTGCATTCTGCATCAAATCCTGCTGATGCTGTGTCATACATTTTCGCATCAGCCGATTCCAAATTGAAAATGGAAAGTTATCCGGTTCGGTGTGATTGCTGACAAAATCGGCAAACCAAACCGGAGCAGCTTCCGGAACAAACAGGGCAACATCTGCTGCAACCTGTGGCTTCTGACTGCGAACATCTGCCACATAAAAGCCCTTTCGTGGTAAACTATATAAATATCCCTCTGCTACCAACTGACTATAAGCACTCTCCACTGTCATGACGCTAATACCCAGATGCAACGCAAAAGAACGCTTGGATGGCATTTTTGTTCCGGGCGGCAAAATGCCCGAAACTACGTCATTTCGGATGCATTGATAGAGGTGTTGGTATAGGGATTCTGACCCGATATTCGTAAACGAATAGGTGAGCATGCGAACGCCTCTCTTTCCATCTGACCTGACTGAAATGGTTTTAATTGAGTATTTACAACAGGTCAGTTTGCGATATACTTAGAGTATAGCAAATTTTTGCAGATGCGTCAATGAAAAAGACGATTTGCTTGGATTTTATCAGAAAAAAGGAGATTTTTCACCATGGAAAACCAGACACAAGTAAAACTGAACAGAGAACTGGCTCAGATGCTCAAGGGTGGCGTCATCATGGACGTTACCACACCAGAACAGGCAAAGATTGCAGAAGCAGCTGGTGCTTGTGCCGTTATGGCACTGGAACGGATTCCAGCTGACATTCGTGCAGCTGGCGGTGTTTCCCGTATGAGCGACCCGAAGATGATCAAGGGCATTCAGAATGCTGTTAGCATTCCGGTTATGGCAAAGTGCAGAATCGGCCATTTTGCAGAAGCACAGATTTTGCAGGCAATCGAAATCGACTACATCGACGAAAGCGAAGTGCTCTCTCCGGCTGACGATGTACACCACATCGACAAGACTGCATTCAAAGTTCCGTTTGTTTGCGGTGCAAAGGATCTGGGCGAAGCTCTGCGGAGAATTGCAGAAGGTGCAACCATGATTCGGACAAAGGGCGAACCGGGTACTGGCGATATTGTACAGGCTGTTCGGCACATGAGAATGATGAACAAGGAAATTGCACGGCTGACTTCTATGCGGACAGATGAACTGTACGAAGCAGCAAAGCAGCTGCAAGTTCCGTATGATCTGGTTTGCTATGTACACGAAAATGGCAGACTGCCAGTTGTAAACTTTGCAGCTGGTGGCGTTGCAACTCCGGCTGACGCTGCTCTGATGATGCAGCTGGGTGCAGAAGGTGTATTCGTTGGTTCTGGTATCTTCAAGTCCGGCAATCCGGAAAAGCGTGCTTCTGCAATCGTAAAGGCTGTTACCAACTACAACGATGCAGCAATGCTGGCAGAACTTTCCGAAGACCTGGGCGAAGCAATGGTTGGGATCAACGAACAGGAAATTGCCCTGCTGATGGCAGAAAGAGGAAAGTAAACGATGAAAATAGCAGTCCTTGCCGTACAGGGTGCTTTTGCAGAACACGCAAAGCGGGTACAAGAACTGGGAGCGGAAGCAGTCGAACTGCGACAGAAAGCAGATGTGCTGCAAAGCTATGATGGCATTATCCTGCCGGGCGGAGAAAGTACCGTACAGGGAAAATTACTGAAAGAACTGGACATGTTCCAGACCATTCAGGAACAGATTCAGGGCGGTATGCCAGTACTGGCAACCTGTGCTGGGCTGATTCTGCTGGCAAAAGAGGTTGCAAATGATGCACGGCGGTGTTTCTGCACATTGCCAGTAACAGTACAGCGGAACGCTTACGGGCGACAGCTGGGCAGTTTTCACACAGTTGCACCGTTTACCGGACTGGGTGACATTCCAATGACATTCATCCGTGCTCCGTATATTGCAGCGGTGGAAGATGGTGTGGAAGTGCTGTCAACGGTAGAAGAACGAATCGTTGCAGTTCGTTATCAGAACCAAACTGCGGTTGCATTCCATCCGGAATTAGATGCAGATTTGCGGATTCACGAGCAGTTCTTGCATCAGTGTCAATAAAAGCATTCTGAAAAAATAAAACAATAAAGCGGATGTTCCTTCCACAAGTTTTTGAAAACCTGTTGAAACGGAGCATCCGCTTTTTCGATGTTTGTGGAAAAGAAATAGGCTGTAAAATACGAGCCGCAGGCAAATAAAAAGTTTTTCGGTGCAGCAGTTTTTCAAAAATGCTGC
>OFMT01002193.1_pt1 | contig 12030 bp, 6 predicted proteins | sample 1541891 | NCBI WGS metagenome assembly OFMT01 (sample SAMN04209230, study PRJEB22552) | human gut metagenome | biome: gut; material: feces | host: Homo sapiens | place: USA: Oklahoma | reverse complement strand
TCTATATGGTGAACAAGATACATAGTTTAGTCCTATATTATGACAGAACTCTACTGATGATGGTTCTCCACCGTGCTCTCCACAGATACCAAGTTTAATATCTGGTCTAGTACTTCTACCTTTTTCTACAGCCATTTTAACTAATTGTCCTACACCTACTTGGTCTAATTTAGCAAATGGATCGATTTCATAAATCTTATTTTGATAATAAGCATCTAAGAATTTTCCTGCATCATCTCTAGAGAAGCCAAATGTCATTTGAGTTAAATCATTAGTACCAAATGAGAAGAACTCTGCTTCTTTAGCGATAGCATCTGCGGTTAAGGCTGCTCTTGGTATTTCTATCATAGTACCAATATGATATTTCATATCAGAATTATATTCTCTCTTAACTTCTTCAGCTACTTCTACAACGATATTTTTAACAAACTTAAGTTCTTTTTCTTCTCCTACTAAAGGTATCATAATCTCAGGTGTAATATCATAACCATCTTCTTCTTTAACCTCAATAGCGGCTTCCATTAAAGCCCTAGTTTGCATTCTAGCAATCTCTGGATAAGTAACAGCAAGTCTACATCCTCTATGACCCATCATTGGATTAAATTCATGTAATTCTGCTATCTTATTCTTTAAGTGTTCTACAGTAACATTCATATCTTTTGCTAAAGCAATTATATCTTCTTCTAAAGTAGGTAAGAATTCATGTAGTGGTGGATCTAAGTATCTAACAGTCATTGGAAGATTCTTTAACTCTTTATACATAGCTTTAAAATCACCTTTTTGGAATGGGATTAATTCATCTAAAGCTTTTGTTCTATCTTCTACTGTCTCTGATAGAATCATCTTTCTAATCTTAGGTATTCTATCTTCTTCAAAGAACATATGCTCAGTTCTACATAGTCCTATACCTTCTGCTCCTAGTTCAATAGCTTTAGCAGTATCTCTAGGATTATCAGCATTAGTTCTAACACCTAGTGTTCTATATTCGTCAGCCCACTTCATTATTCTACCAAAATCACCACTTACCGTAGCCTCTTTAGTAGGAATATCTCCTGCATATATTTTACCAGTGTTACCATCAAGTGAAATATAATCTCCCTTATGGAATGTCTTACCACCTAAAGTAAATTCTTCCCTTTCTTCATTAATATTAATAGCACCACAACCTGCTACACAGCATGTACCCATACCTCTAGCAACAACGGCAGCATGAGAAGTTCTTCCACCTCTTACGGTTAAAATACCTTGAGAGGCAACCATACCTTCAATATCTTCAGGGGTAGTCTCTAGTCTTACAAGTACTACTCTCTTCCCTTTACCACCTTTACCTAATGCTTTTGCTTCTTCAGCAGTAAATACTACCATGCCAGCAGCAGCACCAGGACTAGCAGGTAATCCTTCACCAATAGAAGTACTCTTTTTTAATTCTAGAGCGTCAAATGTTGGATGAAGTAATTGATCTAGACTCTTAGCATCAATTCTAAGTACAGCCTCTTCTGGAGTAATCATACCTTCATCTACTAGATCACAAGCAATCTTAATTGCAGCTTGAGCAGTTCTCTTACCATTTCTTGTTTGTAAGAAATATAACTTACCTTCCTCAATAGTAAACTCCATATCTTGCATATCTCTATAATGATTTTCTAGCTTTTGAGCAAGTTCCATAAACTCTTTATAACATTCTGGTAAATCTTCTTCTAGTTTAGTAATAGGTTCAGGAGTTCTAACACCTGCGACTACATCTTCTCCTTGAGCATTAATTAAGTATTCTCCATAAATACCTTTTTTACCAGTTGCAGGATCTCTAGTAAAGGCAACACCAGTACCTGAAGTATTACCCATATTACCAAATACCATTGATTGTACATTAACTGCTGTTCCCCAATCTCCTGGTATATCATTCATTCTTCTATAAACGATAGCTCTAGGATTATCCCAAGAACGGAATACTGCTTTAACAGCTCCCATTAATTGTTCTCTAGGTTCTTGAGGGAACTCTTCACCATTCATGTGATCACTATATACTTTTTTAAATCTATTTACTAATTCTTTTAAATCTTCTACTGTAAGTTCAGTATCATAATGAACACCTTTCTCTTCTTTTAATTCATCTATTATCTTTTCAAAGAAAGATTTATTTACTTCCATTACTACATCTGAATACATTTGAATAAATCTTCTATAAGAATCATAAGCAAATCTAGGATTACCAGTCTTTTTAGCAAATCCTTCTACTGCTACATCATTTAATCCTAGATTAAGTATTGTATCCATCATACCTGGCATACTTGCTCTAGCACCACTTCTTACTGATACAAGTAGTGGACTTTCTATATCACCAAACTTCTTTCCTTGTAATTTTTCTAGTTCTTCTAGTGCTTTAAAGATTTGAGATTCTATCTCTTCAGATATTTCTTTACCATTATCATAATAATTAGTACAAGCCTCTGTTGAAATAGTAAATCCTTGAGGTATAGGTAATCCTAAATTAGTCATTTCTGCTAAATTAGCACCTTTACCACCAAGTAAGTTTCTCATATCCTTGTTACCTTCTTTAAAGGCATAAACATATTTTGTCATCATATCATCTCCTCACTTTATTATAATAACAAAGTCAAGTTAAAATTTCAATATGATTACACATTTTTTACATATTTTTTTATCACTTTCAGCCTATAGTCTTCCAGGGTCATTTATAGCCTATAGTCTATAAATGATATATCAACCATATCTATCATATATAAGCCATTAATACATACAAAAAGAAGTTACAATTAATGTAACCTCTAACAATTAAATACCTCTTCCATAATTATGAACTATATCCATATCTGTTGGAACCATAGAAATGAAATTAAATAAAGCTGTTGGTAAATCTTTAACTTCTACTTCGATAGTTCCTGTTGTTCCTATACTATCATCATTTACTTTATTTACTCCTGGTATTTTGTTTACCATTTCTACATTACAAATTTTAGGAATAAAGTATTCTATTCTAGCATTATCTTTATTCAAGGTAACTTCTATTGATAGAGCATGTCCTCTATCTCTAACCATCATTATAAGTGTTTTTTCATTTATGATTACCATATCAGTAATACCGCAATCTAAATCTATTGGGAACATCATAAATAATTGTTCGAACATTGGATTTCTAATGCCTCTTAAACTTATTGTATTGTTATGTTGATTATCTTTTTCATTTAATAAGGGTATTGATTGTAAAAGTCCTTCATTATTAATAATACGAGAGTGCATAAGATGCAGAATTTCATTTATTGTACTCGCTTTTTTTAAAGGGCTAACACCACCACCACCAAAATAGTATCCAATATAACTTCTTTTTACATCATCAATAAAGCTTGGTTCCATATTACTTATATATTTTTGATAAAATGATTTTAGTTTTTCTATATCAAAACCGCAACTATAAAAATTTGTTTTTATATCTTGTTCTAAGTAACATACTTTATTAAAAATACTTGATTCTTTACCAAAAACATCTAAAGCAACACACTTTAATTCACTTAATATATAGATAAGTGAATCATTTAATTTATCTGTGTATTCACTAATTGATGTTTCATCGATATAACCATTTAATGATTGTGGAGCTATATCATAAATTTCTTTTTTGATTTTAGTATCAACTGAAAAAAAGTGTTGTAATTTTATTATTTTTTCGTTATCCATATCATCACATCCTATGTTCATTATATCACATTAATAATATTTTTACTATAATTTAACGAATTAAAAAAAGAAGTTACAATTAATGTAACCTCTTCTAAATTATCTTTTACTAAATTGTGGAGCTCTTCTTGCACCTTTAAGACCATATTTCTTTCTTTCTTTAACTCTTGGATCTCTAGTTACAAATCCATTTGCTTTAAGAATTCTTCTATATGAATCTTCGTTAGCAGCATTATCTTCATCATATACTAGTAATGCTCTTGTGATACCAAGTCTAATAGCACCAGTTTGTCCTGAAAATCCACCACCAATAACTTCTGCTTTAACATCAAATGTGTTTTCGTTATTAGTTACTACTAATGGTTGTTTTAAATCCATTACTAATACTTCATATGGCATGTATTCGTGAACATCTCTACCATTTACAGTTATTTTACCAGTACCTGGAGTTAATGTAACTTTAGCTACTGAACCTTTTCTTCTACCAGTTCCATAAAAACTTCTTTTTTCTTTAGCCATTATTTGTTACCTCCCATTTCTAATACTTTTGGCATTTGAGCAGCATGTTTGTGATCTTCACCAGCATATACAAATAATTTTTTGTACATTTGTCTTCCAAGTCTATTATGAGGAAGCATTCCTTTTACAGCTCTTTCTACCATTTCTACTGGATAATCTTGTCTCATTTCTTTAGCAGTTCTTTCTCTTAAACCACCTACATATCTAGAGTGATCATAATAAATTTTTCCCTCTAGTTTGTTACCAGTTAATGCTACTTTATCAGCATTTACAATGATAACATAGTCTCCACAGTCAACATGTGGTGTATATGTTACTTTATGTTTTCCTCTTAATATAGTAGCGGCTTTACTAGCTACTCTTCCTAGAGGAATGTCTTTAGCATCTATAACATACCAAGTTCTGTTTACTGTTTCTTTTGATTGCATAAATGTTGTTTTCATTCTTTTTCTTCTCCTTTTAATATTTTATAAGTTCGTTTTTGTATATTAGATGGTCCCAATATCTAATATCCTCCAACAAAATGTACCGATTATGATTTTACTATTATTTTATGATTTTGTCAATATTTTAGAGCTTTTTTCTTTATTTTTCTCAATATTTTTTTAATTTTTTATCTTTTTATTAATAAAAGACTAACTTTTTATATTTTTAACTTATATATAGCATGTATGGTTGATGCTTTATCTTTAGACAAAGTATTTGGCTAAAGATAACCCTCTAGAACAATAGAACTAGAGGGCATATATTAAACTAAAACTCAAATTCAGTATGATCTTTATCTATAAATCCTAGAGTACATTCTACTCCCATACTAGTTAAAATATCACTAAATTCTTTTTGTAATTTTAAAATACTTTCTTTATTTTCCGTAAAACCATCTAATGGAATAAAAGCATTCTTAATATTTTCATCAACTTTACTATTATCACCTTGCCTCCAAGTCCATCTTCTAGTCTTAACATCATTACCACTTACATAGATTACTTCTCCAACATCAGGATTATCATAGTCTCCTCCTCCAAATGGAACAAATCTATCATCACTATTAGCAAATCTTATCTCAATATCTCCTCTAAATCTATCAATATCATGAATGCCAAGAGGGATTCTATACTTTAATGATAAAGCATTACCTAAATCTACTATTGGATTGATATTAGGTATATGTTTAGACTTAACTGTTCTACTTACTAAGGCTTCAATAGAACACATATATTTATTAGGATTAATATCTAATTTTCTAAAGGCTTCTCGATATAATTCTATTTCTGGTAATTCTTTTACTTTCTTATCTCTATATTCTTCTTCAATACTATTTATTTCATCTTCTAACAGCTTTTCTATAAAATCATATTTCTTAGTATTATCAATACCTCTAGCTATAATAACACCAAAACAAGCATTATCTACTTTATCAAAAAACTTTTTATCAACTTTAAATTTCATTTTACATCTCTTCTTTCTCTATTAATTTATTTATCATAATTATCTAGAAATTCCTTAAAAGTAATTGCAGTATCTTTTGGTAATATTTCTTCTAGTTCTTCTAGTGATGCTTCTTTCATTTTGGATATAGTTTTATATTTCTTAAGTAATTTATTCTTTCTTACTTCTCCTATTCCTTCGATATTATCTAGTACTGTTGATAATGCTCCCTTACTTCTTATTTGTTTATGATAACTTATTGTAAAGTTATGTACTTCAGTTTGCATCTTTGTAAGTAAAAGAAATAAGTCACTTCTTTTATCGATAGGTATTTCTACTACTGGGTCAAAACCTAACAACACATTAGTAGCATGTTTATCATCTTTCTTAAGACCACATACTGGAATATCTAGTCCTAATTCATTAATTACTTCTCTTGCTACATTAATTTGTCCTAAACCACCATCTACTATTACAAGACTAGGTTTTACTAGTCCATCTTTTAGTACTCTAAAATATCTTCGATATATTACTTCTCTCATTGTACCATAATCATCATTCTTATCATTAGTTATTTTAAATTTACGATAATCATTCTTTGAAGGCTTACCATCTACAAAGACTACCATTCCTGATACATTAAAAGTACCAAATAAATTTGAGTTATCAAATAGTTCTATTCTATCTACACTATCTAATTTTAATTTATCTTTTAATTCTTCTAAAGCATTAGTAATCTTATCTTCATCTCTCTTAATATAAGTCATTTGCTCTTCATAATATATTCTAGCATTATCATAGGCTAGATCTAGTATTTTTTTCTTTTCACCTTTGATAGGAGTCACAAACTTGATATTAAATACTTCTTCAAATACTTCTTTATTTAAGTTATCTGGTACTAATACTTCTTTAGGCATAGATACATTCTTATTATAGAATTCGGATAAATATCTAGAAAATTCTTCTTCCTCTGTATCAATCATTGGAAAGATATTTCTATTTCTATCTAGTAGTTTACCTCCTCTTATAAAGAGTATTTGTATACTAATATAGTTATCTTTAGTATAGTAAGAAGCTACATCTATATTAATACTGTTATCTAAATCTACTTTTTGTTTTTCAGTAGTTATATTGATATAGTTTAATAGTTCTTTATATTCTAAAGCCTTCTCATAATCTAAATTATCAGAGAATATCTTCATTTTTTCAGTAATTCTATCAGTAAGTACTTTAGTATTACCATTTAAGAAAGATATAATTTCACTTTTCATCTCTTTTATTTTATTTTCATCAACTTCATGAGTACAATATCCTAAACACTGTCCAATATGATAATATAAGCATTCTCTTTTTTCATAAGTCTTACACTTTCTTAATGGATAGATTCTATTCAATATTTCTACTACTTTACGAGCCGCTCCTACATTAGGATATGGGCCAAAAAGATTATTCTTTACTTTCTTTACATTAATTCTTCTTATTATTCTAAGAGTTGGTACTTTATCACTAGTTAGTTCAATATATGGATATGATTTATCATCTCTATATAATATATTATACTTAGGATTATATTTTTTAATTAGATTTATTTCTAATAATAAACTTTCCATCTCCGTATTTGTTACTATGTATTCAAAATGATCTATTTCTCTTACTAACATCATTGTTTTACCTGTATGTTCTCTTTGAAAATAAGAAGATAATCTATTTTTTAAGTTCTTACTTTTTCCAACATAAATAACAATGTTATCTTTATTCTTCATAAGGTAACATCCAGGTAAATGTGGTACTAAAGATAGTTCTTCCTTAAACATATAAATCACCTTCTTATTATATAATAAAAAGTCCTTAATGGACTTAATTTTTATTATGGCGGAGTAGGAGGGATTTGAACCCTCGCAGCAGTTTCCCACTCTATACCCTTAGCAGGGGCACCTCTTCAGCCACTTGAGTACTTCTCCTAACTGAAAATAATTATTCAATATTCAGTTACCCAATCAAATGGGCTTCACAATTAGATAGTCTATCAAAGTTACCCTGATTTGTCAATATTTATTTTCAACAAATCAGGATAATTATGATTTGATTTAAGATTATGATTTAATACATATTTTTGCTAGATATGATTTTTAATCATCCTCTTCGCTTTTTTCGTTTTCTTCATCTATTTCTTCTTCGTGCTCTATTTCAGTTATAGGTGATCCATCAGGATTAGTATCCTTTACTCTTGCCATTGTAGCTACAAATATATCCTTTTCGCTGTCTACATTCATAAGCTTAACACCTGTTGTTATTCTTCCAAGCTTGGATATTCCACTTACAGCAAGTCTTATTACTATTCCTTCATTGGTTATAAGGAGAATTTCTCTGTTCTCATCTATTATTTTGGCGCCAATAACTACACCACTCTTCTCTGTTATCTTATAACATTTAACTCCTTTACCACCTCTGTGCTGCACACCAAATTCTTCTATATCAGTTCTCTTGCCAAGTCCTTTTTCTGATACTATAAGTATATCAGAACCCTGGGATGAAACCTGCATAGCAACTATTTCATCATCAAATGTAAGGTTCATACCAATAACACCCATAGAATTACGTCCTGTATTTCTTACATCTGTTTCTTTGAACCTGATACACATACCATTTTTGGTAACAAGAATAATATCATTGGTATTATCAGTTATTTTAACCTCAATAAGTTCATCATCGTCTCTGAGATTAATAGCCTGTAATCCCTTCTTTCTGATATTTATATATTCATTTATCTTTGTTTTCTTAACTGTTCCATTCTTTGTAGCCATAAAGAGGTATTTATCATCTTCATATTCCTTTAATGGAATTACAGCTGTTATCTTTTCATCAGCAGTAATCTGGAGAAGATTAACTATTGCCGTTCCTCTGGCAGTTCTTCCTGCTTCTGGTATCTCATATGCTTTCAGCCTGTATACTTTACCTTTATTTGTGAAGAACATAATATAATGGTGGGATGTAGTCATAAATAATTCCTCAATGTAATCATCGGCAATTGTCTGCATTCCCTTAATTCCTTTGCCTCCACGATTTTGGCTTCTAAAGTTATCAACTGTCATTCTCTTAATATAGCCAAGGCTTGTCATAGCTACAACTGTATTTTCACAAGGAATCATGTCTTCCATAGATATATCGAACTCATCATATCCAATAGCAGTTCTTCTATCATCGCCGTATTTGTCTCTGATTATAGTTATCTCATTGGATATAACTGTAAGAAGTTCATTTCTGTCACTAAGTATTTTCTTATACTCAGCTATTCTTATCATGATTTCATTATATTCATTTTCAGTTGCTTCTCTCTCTAAACCTGTAAGCTTTCTAAGACGCATGTCAATAATACTCTGTGACTGTACATCTGACAGATCAAATCTGTCGCAAAGACGCTGTTTAGCTTCTGCAGTTGTTTTAGATGATCTTATTATTGATATTACTTCATCTATATTATCAAGTGCTATAAGCAGACCCTTTAATATATGTGCTCTTTCTTCTGCTTTATTAAGATCATATTTTGTTCTTCTTGTTACAACGTCTTCCTGATGAAGAAGATATAATTTGAGCATATCAAGTATGTTAAGTATTTTAGGCTCGTTGTTAACAAGAGCAAGCATTATTACTCCAAATGTGTCCTGAAGCTGACTATGCTTGTAAAGCTGATTAAGAACAACATTTGGATTTACATCCTTTCTAAGTTCTATAACTATTCTCATTCCTTCACGGCTTGATTCGTCACGAAGAGCTGTTATTCCATCAACTTTTTTGTCTTTATGTAATTCTGCAATTTTCTCAACAAGCTTTGCCTTGTTTACCATATATGGAAGCTCTGTAACTATTATCATGTTTTTGCCGTTAGGCATTGTTTCAATTTCTGTTACAGCACGTACTCTTATTTTTCCTCTTCCTGTTCTGTAAGCTTCTTCTATTCCTCTTGTTCCAAGTATTGTAGCTCCAGTTGGAAAATCCGGTCCTTTGACTATTTTAAGAATATCATCAATTAAGGTTTCTTTATTTTCTTTTTCATTTTCAATAATTTGTAATACTGCATTAATTACTTCTGTAAGGTTATGTGGTGGTATATTTGTTGCCATACCAACTGCAATTCCTGAAGTACCATTTACAAGAAGATTTGGAATTCTTGAAGGTAAAACTGTAGGTTCCTTCTCTGTTTCATCAAAGTTAGGTACAAAATCAACTGTATTTTTATTGATATCTGCAAGCATTTCCATAGATATCCTGCTAAGTCTTGCTTCAGTATATCGCATAGCAGCTGCAGAATCACCGTCTACTGATCCAAAGTTTCCATGTCCATCAACAAGTGGATATCTTGTTGACCACTCCTGTGCAAGATTTACAAGTGCTCCATATATTGAGCTATCTCCATGTGGATGATATTTACCCATTGTATCACCGACAATACGTGCACATTTTCTGTGTGGTTTGTCAGGACCATTGTTGAGTTCTATCATGGAATACATAATTCTTCTCTGAACAGGCTTAAGTCCGTCCCTTACATCAGGTAATGCTCTGGATGCAATTACAGACATGGCATATTCAATATAAGATTTTTCCATTGTTTTCTTTATATCCACATCATTTACTTTATCAAAAATATTCTCATCCATTATTCGTCCTCCAGACTGCTATTAACTATAATTCAAACTATATATCCAGGTTTTTAACAAACTTAGCATTAGCTTCAATAAATTCTCTTCTTGGCTCAACTTTATCTCCCATAAGAGTTGTAAATGTAAGATCAATTTCTGATGAATCATCCTCATTTATTGTAACTCTGTGAAGAATTCTCTTTTCAGGATCCATTGTTGTATCCCAAAGCTGGTCAGCATCCATCTCACCAAGTCCTTTGTAACGCTGGATGGAATTATTACCATCTCTTCCAATTTCCTGTAAAACTGCATCAAGCTCTTCATCTGAATAACAATACCATACCTTTTTATTTTTCTCCAGCTTATAAAGTGGTGGCTGTGCAAGATAAACATATCCATCCTTAATAAGCTCAGGCATAAACCTGTAGAAGAATGTAAGAAGTAAGGTACTGATGTGTGCACCATCTACATCGGCATCTGTCATGATTATAATTTTGTGGTATCTTAATTTGCTAATATCAAAATCATCTGATATACCTGTACCAAATGCTGTGATCATAGCCCTTATCTCTGCATTAACAAGAATTTTGTCAAGTCTTGCCTTTTCAACATTAAGTATCTTACCTCTGAGAGGAAGGATTGCCTGGGTTGCTCTGTTTCTGGCAGTTTTTGCACTACCGCCGGCTGAATCTCCCTCAACAATATATATTTCACAGTTTTCAGGGTTTCTGTCACTACAGTCAGCAAGTTTTCCAGGTAAACTCATATTTTCAAGAGCACCCTTTCTTGCAGTTTCTTTGGCACGTCTGGCAGCTTCTCTTGCTCTCTGGGCAAGGAGTGCTTTTTCACAAATGATTTTAGCAACTCCCGGATTCTGCTCAAGATAATATGTAAGCTGTTCACTTACAACACTTTCAACAGCTCCTCTTGCTTCACTATTGCCAAGCTTCTGCTTAGTCTGTCCTTCAAACTGAGGTTCCTCTATTTTAACACTTATTATTGCAACAAGTCCTTCTCTTATATCATCACCTGTAAGGTTTGCATCTTTTTCTTTAAGTATTTTCTGATTTCTTGCATAATCATTAAATGTTTTTGTTATAGCATTTCTGAAACCGGTCATATGAGTACCGCCTTCAGGAGTATTTATATTGTTAACAAAGCTATAGCAGTTTTCGTTATATGAATCATTATGCTGGAATGCTACTTCTACAAACACATTATTTTTAATACCTTCACAGTAAACAACATTTTCATAGAGTGCTTCATGATTCTTGTTTACATACTCTACATATTCCTTGATTCCACCTTCATAGTGAAATACCTTTTCCTGTTCTTTTCCATGTCTCTTATCAACAAGTTTAATTCTGATTCCTTTTGTTAAAAAGGCCATCTCTCTGAGTCTTGTCTTGATTATATTAAAATCGTATTCTGTTGTTTCGGTAAAAATGGTCTTATCAGGTTTAAAACTAACCTCTGTTCCTGTATGATCAGTTGGACCAATCTTCTTAAGAGGATACATTACTTTTCCTTTTTCATATCTCTGTATATACTTAAATCCATCATCAGAATGTATTACAACTTCAAGCCAGTCTGACAAAGCATTAACTACAGATGCTCCAACTCCATGAAGTCCTCCGGATACCTTGTATCCTCCACCGCCGAATTTTCCACCAGCATGAAGAATCGTAAATACAACTTCTACCGCAGGTATACCTGCTTTTTTATTAATGCCTACAGGTATTCCACGTCCATC
>OFMT01002168.1_pt1 | contig 12150 bp, 10 predicted proteins | sample 1541891 | NCBI WGS metagenome assembly OFMT01 (sample SAMN04209230, study PRJEB22552) | human gut metagenome | biome: gut; material: feces | host: Homo sapiens | place: USA: Oklahoma | reverse complement strand
TTTTATGGGTACCGATCCTATTGGAAAAAGGAACTTTCAGCAGTCATTTTCGCTTGTTTGTGGGGCTGCTGTGTGCGGGAATTATTATTGCTTCATCATCGGCATTCCGCGCCCTGCTCCAGATTGTTGATGATCGTTTCGCGCAAGCGTCCAATTTGTCTGAGTTAACAACCGGACGGACAGATTTGTGGAGAAATTATATTCATGAATTTCTAAACAATCCTATAACACTGCTTTTTGGTGAGGGCTACACGAGCATTAACCTGAACAACAAAGCATCTCACAACACGTTGATACAGGTGGTTTATCAGTTTGGCCTGATAGGAATGCCGCTTCTTATTTCATGGGTTGTTATTTCTTTGCGGAACCTATTTACACAATTGAATGCGGGCCATGTGAAATGGAAACATGCGCTGCTGATGTGTGTGGGAGTTGTGCTGCCGTGGATGGGCATTGATATATTGCAATTTGATGAGTTCTTTTTGCTTCCTGTTTATGCAGTGATCGGAATTGCCTATTCGACACGCAGCACGGAAAACAAAAAACTTGAATCATCAAAGGGGGAGATATAGAACGTACGACCAAAGGAATTGTCATGATAAGCAGTGTGCTCACTGCAATCTTGGTACTCCTTTACCTATGACTATGACTGGCTCACGAGCGACCTGAAAATATCCGCGGGCGGCAGTTTGAGGATTGCCCATAACAAGATCTCCTGAAAAAACGTCTTTGTTCTGTATTTAAAACAGGGGAGGTGCATCGGAGAGAATGCAGGGAAAAGGCAACTGCGTATCCCGTTCTCCGGCTTTACAACATTTGCCCGGGTGTGGCATCATGCGGGCTAAAACGAATTCGCAAATAGGGGGGGATGTCTGTGTCAGACGCCAGAGAACAACCGGCGGTGCAGCCGCCAAAAAAACGCATGAGCCGCGGCACGCGTGTGCTGGTCATCATTGTGTGCATCCTGCTTGCCATTGCGCTGATCCTGGCCGGCACGGTGCTGATCCTGTCGGCGGTCGGACGCAATGCGCTGACGAACGACGACGGGGTGAACATTGCCCGCGATGATGTGGAGGCGCTTGGCTCTGGCACGGTGCGTTACAACGGCCAACTCTACCGCTACAATACCGACATTGTCACGATCCTGCTCATGGGTGTGGACGAGGAGGCCAAGCAGGATACCGGCGGCGTCTATGGAAACGCAAACCAGTCGGATGCGAATATCCTTGCGGTGCTCGACATGCGTAACCAGGAGCTGACGCTTGTGTCCATCTCGCGTGATGCGATGTGCACGCTTGACGTTCTTGACAGCACCGGCGCACACGTCGGCACGGCCACGGCGCAGCTGGCGCTGGCCTATTCCTACGGCGACGGAGCAGAGCGGAGCTGCGAGCTGACGAGCGCGGCTGTTTCACGCCTGTTTTATGACCTGCCGATCCCGGCCTACGGATCGATCTATATGCAGGGTATCCGCCAGCTTGTTGACAGTGTTGGTGGTGTGACCGTTACGCCGGATGCGAGCTTTTCCGGTTTCACCGCCGGACAGCCCGTGACGCTCACCGGTCAGCGCACGGAGAATTATATCCGCTACCGCGCAGACTCGACCGAGGGCAACAACCAGCGCATGCAGCGGCAGAAGCAGGTCGTGCTCGCGCTGGTGAACAAGATGCTCGCGCAGGTCAAGGAGGACCCGGCGAGCGTGCTGGCGCTCTATAACGATGTTCGGCGCAATATCACGACGAACATCAACACCGCCATGATGGTCTATCTGGCGCAGCAGGCAAGCGGGATGCATTTCTCAGGTGATATTGTCAACGTGCCCGGCACATCGGTTATGGGCGCGCAGAAGCACGCAGAGTATCAGGTCGATCCCGATGCGCTGTTGGAGATGGTCCTGGATATTTTCTACGAGCCGGTGGATGGTTGACTGAAAACGGTTATTTTTTGAAAATAACCCTTGCATTTTACACCGTTTCGGTGTAAAATTATACTACTATTAGAAGCTGTAAGTTTATGAATGGAGGAGTTACATAATGAAGCGTTTTGTGGCCATTCTTCTGATACTCGTGCTTGTGTTTGCACTGTCGGCGACGGCGTTTGCTGCCAGCAATGTTACCAGCCCGGAGAAGGGCAACACGAATCCGAATGTCAATCCCGATTCCGGCAAGACCTCTCCGCAGACCGGTGAGTCGTTCAGCATCCTGTGGGTAATCCTGGCGGCCGTTGCTGCGGTCGGAGCGGTGCTGTTTTGCGGCAAAAAGCTGGTTCGCGCCAAGTAAGATGGCATAACTATGATAACAAAGCTCCATGATTCGTTCATGGAGCTTTTGTTTTATGAGGTGAACGATGAAAACAAAAAAGATCCTTGTGCGCAGTGTGCTGGTGCTTGTGGCGCTTGCAGCGCTGTGTGCGTGCGCGTGGTGCGTGTGGTACATCATTCAGTACTACCAGGGGCAGTCCTTCGGCGACCGGATGCGCACCAACGCCCCGGATGATGCCGGCAGCTTCCAGCTTGGACGCGTGAAGATTCCGGTCGATTTCGACGAACTGCAGGCCATGAATCCGGATATTTATGCCTGGATCACGATCCCGGATACGGACATCAGCTACGCTGTGCTGCAGCGCGCGGGTGAGGAGGAGTATTACTCCAAGCACAGCGAAAACGGCGCATACTACAGCGGCGGCAGCATCTTCAGTCAGGACTATAATCAAAAGGACTTCAGCGATCCCATGACCGTGCTCTACGGGCATAACCTGCGCAACGGGCGCATGTTTGCCCAGCTCAACGACTTTTCGGATGCCGAGGTCTTTGAGGCGCACCGCTATATCTATATCTATCTTCCGGACCGGATGCTCGTTTATGAGATCTTCGCGGCCTATCCGCACTCGAACGAGCACCTGCTGCTGTGTCACGACTTTGCGGATGCGGACGATTTCACGGCGTATTTTGATGCCGTGCAGGCGCAAAAGAGTCTGCAGTCCAACTTCCGCACCGACGCCTGGCCCGAACCGAGCGACCGGGTGCTGACGCTCTCGACCTGCTTCCGTGGGGACAATCACCAGCGCTACCTCGTGCAGGGCAAGCTCGTGGCAGAGGCCTACGCGAAATGACTGCATAGGAAAACGGAAAACCGGCAGAGCGGACGCTCTGCCGGACTTTGCATCCGGGATGCCCAGCCGTGCAGATCGTTTTTCTGGCGCTCCATGTTTTCGATGGCAATGTCATGAATCTGCTATATGATAGCAACTCTAACTCGATAAATAAAATGAAGCCTGTGCAACTGGGGTGCAAATGGGCCATAGGGAGTACGTTTTCTGTAAAAATTACGGTTCTTTTCCAAGTCGGAGCTGGCTTGCGTTGCCGGCTCCGACTTGTTTTCCGATAAGCTGTGCACGTATGCCGTGCGCAGGCAAAACAGGCATTCATAACTAGGACGTTATGAATGCCTGTTTGTATTATATATGCGATTGTGCGCCAAAACTGCGCAGAAGCTATCCGATACTCTTTGACGGGCCGATGCGGCGAACCGTCCGCTCGTCAGAGCGACTCTGCTGCACTTACTTCAGATTGACTGCCAATGCGCAGAAAAGTTCCATGCCGGTCTGCATGACGCTTTCGTCAAAATTAAAGTGCGCGTTGTGCAGCAGTGCGGTGCAGCCCTTTTGCTCATTGCGCGTGCCGAGCCAGTAAAATGCGGCGGGGAACTCCTTCGCGTAGTAGGAAAAATCCTCTGCCCCCATCATCGGGTGCGGCAGCTCGATCTGATGGTCTTTGCCGACGACGTGATCCATAACAGATCTCGCGTAATCGACCATATCATCGTCGTTGCGCAGACCCAGTACGCCTCGTTTGACCTGAATGTCACATTCCGTGCCGGTCGCGTAGGCGACGCCCTGTGCAACGCGCTTGAGATTGCCGATGATATAGGTTCGGGTCTCTTCTTTCTGGCAGCGAATGGTGCCGGCAAGATGCGCGCTTTCTGCGACGATGCCCTTGGCGGTCCCGGCCTGAAAGATGCCGATGGAGCAGACGCACGGGTCGAACGGGTCCGTATGCCGCGACATAAAGCTCTCCATCGCGGTTACAAATTTTGCCCCGGCAGAGAGCGCGTCGATGCACTCGTTGGGGCGGCCGGCGTGGCCGCCTTTCCCGGTGAATGTGATGTCAAAGGAATCGGTGGAGGCGGCGACAGGCCCCTTCTTCAGCGCGACAAAGCCAGCCGGATAGTCATTGGAGACATGCTGCCCGAATGCAGCGACGATTTTGTCGGCAAGGCCGGTGTTTTGAATTTGCGGCACCATTTTGACGGCGCCGCCGAGACCGGGCCCCTCTTCTGCGGGCTGAAAAATCAGCAGGATGTCCGTCGGGAGCTCGTCCGCGTATTCCTGGAGGATTTTTGCCGTGCCGAGCAGCATGGCGGTGTGCCCGTCGTGCCCGCAGGCGTGCATTTTGCAGGGAACCTGGGAGCAATAGGGGAGGCCGGTCTCTTCCTGCAGCGGGAGCGCGTCCATATCTGCCCGCAGGGCGACGATCCGGTCGTGGTTTTGCCCACGGATGAGTCCCAGAACGCCGAGTTCAGACGGGAGGATCGCAATGTGCTCCCGCTCGAGGAAGGACTTTACCAGCTTTTCCGTTTCGCCGGTGTCAAATCCGGTTTCGGGATGCTTATGGAGCGTGCGGCGCAGTTCAATGACCTCCGGCAGGATCTCGGCGGCCCGTGCCTTCATGGCGGTGTGCAGGGAGGTGTGGAATGCTTCGTTCATGATGCAGCCTCACACCTGACTCAGTAGCCGATCGCGGTGCCGATCACCAGCATAATGGCGCCGAGCACGGACACGATCAGGAAAATGGGCAGGACAAATTTCAGGTAGGATTCGAACTTTTCGTTTGCGGCAAACACATAGGCCATCATGCTGGCAGACGTCGGCCAGATCATGTTGGACAGGCCGTCACCCATCTGGAACGCAAGGATCGCGGTCTGACGGCTGACGCCGATGAGGTCGGACAGCGGCGCCATGATCGGCATCATGGCAGCAGCCTGTCCGCTGCCGGAGTTGATAAAGAAATTGACGATGGTCTGGATCAGGAACATGATGACAGCGCTGAGGCCGGCGGGCAGACCGCCGAGAATGCTGGACATGCCGTACACCATGGTGTCGATGATGTTGCCCTGCGTCAGCACGAGCGAAACGGCTTTTGCCATGCCGAGCACGAGCGCGGCGGTGAACATTTCCTTGCCGTATTTCGTGAACATGGCAGCAATTTCATTGGGCTTGTAACCGGCCACAAGGCCGCCGATGATGCCGATGATGATATACAGGCCGGCCATCTGTACCATGCTCAGACTGAACTTAACGGTCAGTACCACAACGGCGACGACGGCGACAAACAGCGTGAAGACAACCCACTTGTCGCGGGTGGTCGCGGCTTTCTGCATGTTTTCGTTTTGCAGCTCCTGCGTATCCGGCTTATAGCTGCTCAGGCTGGCGCTCGGATTCTTTCTTACCTTTTCTGCATAGATGACGACATAGATCAGGCCGGCGAGACCGAGGACGAGCCAGGTGATGGTGCGGAACGTCATGCCGGAGTAGATCGGCAGCTCGCAGATCTGCTGCGCGACGACGACGGTGTTCGGGTTGGTCGGGCCGACCGCGAAGCCGACCAGCGCGCCGACGGCGACGATGCCCAGCGCGGTCATGACATCATAGCCGACAGCGAGGCACAGCGTAACCACGAGCGGGATGAAGGCGATCGGAGAGTTTACGGAACCGGTCAGGCCGCCCCGGACGAAGAAGAACGCGTAGAAAATGATCAGCATGACCACGCGGCCTTTTGCACCGACCTTGCTGATGAAAGAGCCGAACACTCTCTCCAGCGCGCCCGTGGACGTCAGAATGCCCATGCCGGCGACGCACATATAGATCAGAATGACGATGTTCGCCATGGAGACGAAGCCCTGCGGGATCGCGACAAACATATCAAACAGGTTGACCGGCGTCTGATCGATCCGGTGATAGGTGCCAGGGATGACCATTTTGACGTTATCTACGGTTTCACGGTCAAATTGACCGGCGGGGACGATATAGGTCAGCACGGTTGCCAGCAGGATTACGATCAGGAGAATGATATAGACATGCGGGATGGCGCGCTTCTTTTTGGCCAATGAATTTGTGGCAGGTTTCATGGTTGCTCAGTCCTTTCTGAAGTGGCAGCATGTTAACAGTTTGTTTACACGTGTCGGATGAGGCATATTATAGTCCGAAAGAATAAAAATGCAACAGATATTTTAAATTTTTTCGTAAATTTTCGTATTTCTAGAGCTTTTGTGAATAATTATGCTTGCTTTGTGCCAGCGTTTGGGCAGATTTACAGAATTTCTGGAACAGAGATCCTGCTGTGCCTCCGCATCTGGGCACAGTAAGGGAGTGCTGCTTCTTGGGGAAAAATATCGGCACAAAAACCACCGCATCCCCGTTGATTTGTGCTGGGAAATGTGTTACGCTGTCGTCGCTGGGAGCCCGGCCTTGGCCGGGAAATTTTTGCTTATGGGAAGACAGGTATGGACTATTATCTTCTTGCAGATATGACGGTGCAGATCGGCTACGAGCTCGCGGTCGCCGGGGCGGAGACGTACCGGGTCGAGGAGACCATGCGCCGTGTGATCGAGGCATATGGCACGGAGGGACAGGCGTTTGCCATCCCGAACTGTGTTGCGGTGAGCTTCGTGACGCCGAATACGAAGCCGCTGACCATCATGAAGCGCGTGGGCTACCATGGCAACGACCTCGAGCGCATTGAAAAGCTCAACGCGCTCAGCCGGCGCATCTGCGCCGAGGTGCCGGATCCGGAGACGGCGCAGCGCTGGCTCAAAGAGACGACGGCCGCCGTCCGCAGCTACGCCGTGTGGATATATTACCTCGGCAATTTCATGGCGGCGGCGGGCTTTTGCTGCGTCTTCGGCGGCACGGTGCGCGACTGGCTCTGGGCAGGGCTGAGCGGCCTGACTATCGGCTTTGTGACGCGCTGCATGGACCGGCTGGAGGTCAACCCGTTTTTCAGCACCATTGCGGCGTCCTTTCTCATGGCGCTGCCGGCGTATGTCGCTGCCGGCCTCGGCTGGCTCGACTGTGTGGCGGTCGTCATCATCGGCGCGCTGATGCTGCTGGTGCCCGGACTGCTCATCACGAACTCCATGCGCGACATCATCTACGGTGACACGAGCTCCGGCGTCAGCCGCATCGTGCAGGTGCTGCTCTCGGCGTTTGCAATCGCGCTCGGCACGGCAGCGGCGTGGCATGTTACGACCCCGATCTGCGGCCATGCGGAGGCGGCCGCAGCGCTGACCTATCCGCTCTGGGCGCAGGGTCTCGCGACGTTTGTCGCCTGCCTTGGATTTGTGATCCTGTTTAATGTCCACGACTGGGGCAGCGTTTTATGTGCGCTCGGCAGCGCGCTGACCTGGATTGTTTACCTGCTGTGCAGCCAGGCAGGGGCCAGTGTCTACAGCGCAAACTTCTTCTCCGAGGTCGTGGCGGCGGTCTATTCTGAGGGCATGGGCCGCTGGCGTAAGTGCCCGGTCACGTCGTATCTGGTCATTTCCAGCATTCCGCTGCTGCCCGGCGCCGGTATTTATTATACGATGAGCATCGGTCTCTCGGGTGAGGTGCAGGAGGCGCTGCAGAAGGGACTGGAGACCGCCGGGATCGCGGGCAGCCTGGCTGTTGGCATCCTGCTGGTGTCGACAGTGTTTCGTGCAGTAAATGCACGCAGGCGCCGCGCACTGGCGTCCGGCCGCGAATGAACAGGGGAGGGCGGCGTAATGAAGAAACCAAAGGTGCTTCTGTTTGATATTGATAATACACTGCTGGACTTCAGCGCCGGTGCGATGCAGGCCATGGAGGAGATCTTCCTCGAGGCCGGTCTGCCGTATGCGCCGGAGATGTTCACCGTGTTTCAGGTGGAGAACGATAAGCTCTGGGCGCGGATCGAGCGCGGCGAGCTGACGATCGCCGGGCTGCGGGACGTGCGCTGGCAGACGATTCTGGCGCGGCTCGGGCTGGAGGCCGACGGTGCCGCAATGGAGGATGCGTTCCGCGTCCGGCTGCACGAGAGTGCGGTCCCGGTCCCGGGGGCGTCGGATGTGCTGGCGCAGCTGCATGGGAAACATCGTCTGTGCGCTGCAAGCAACGGGCCGTATGCGCAGCAGGTGAACCGTCTGCGCCGGGCCGGGATGCTCGATGTGTTTGAGCGGCTGTTTATCTCCGGGCAGCTGGGCGCGGAGAAGCCGAGCGGGGTGTTTTTCGACCGGTGTCTGGCGCAGCTGCCGGGTGTTCGGCCGGAGCAGTGCCTTATGATTGGTGATTCGCTCACGGCGGACATCGCGGGCGGCAGGGCAGCAGGGATGCAGACCTGCTGGTTCGACCCCACCGACCGCGGTGCGGCTTTGCCGCCGCAGGCGGACTGGCGCATCACGCGGCTGGAAGAATTACTGGCCATTCTATAAAGACGAAAAGGAGCGCTCGCGGATATGTGCGGGCGCTCCTTTTGCATATGTATATAGACGCAAAACGCGGGCGCAGATTGCTCTGCACCCGCGCGGGATTATGCGGTTTTGCGTCAGCCGAAGATCAGATCTTCATGCAGACGTCCCATGCACGCCAGATGACGGTGCGCAGGTTGCCGATGGCAACGCAGTCACCGACGCGGTGCACGTGACGGCCCTTGTCACCAACCGGAGCGGGCACAAAGCCGATGCCGTTGACGACGTTGTCGCACTCGACCTCGAAGGTCTTTCCGTCCGGACCCTTGACGGTCACGCTGCCGTCGCGGATGGCGGTGATGGTGGAGTGCAGGTAGGTCGGAACCTTGTGGTACTCCATCGCGTCACGCAGGAAGGAGGTGTTGGCAAGGCAGGTAGCCTGCGCCGCGACCAGGTCGCCGGCGTACTCGACGATGATGGGGTGCTTGCCCTGAAGGATCAGGTCGTAAGCCGCCTCGCAGGAGGACTGGCCGCCGCCGAAGAACAGGACCTTGTCGCCGACTTCCTTCTTGTCCTTGAGCAGCTCCGTGAAGCTCAGGGTCTTCTCGAAGCCCGGGATCATGGGCATGGTTCTCGGCACGGAGCCGGTGGCCACGATGATCTCGTCAAAGCCGCGCATGGTGCCAAGGTCGGTAACCTCGGTGTTGAAGCGGATATCGATGCCCTGTTTCTCGACTTCTTTCTTGTACCACTCAATGAGTTCCTTATCGTTCTCCTTGAAGCTCATCGCGGAAGCGGTGAGGAACAGGCCGCCGAGCTCGTTGGTCTTCTCGAAGATGACCGGCTTGTGGCCGCGCTGCTTGAGCACGAGCGCGCACTCCATGCCGCCGATGCCGGCGCCGATGATGGCGACCTTCTTCGGGCTCTTGGTCGGGACGATCTTATACTTGTTGTGCTGCATCGTGGTCGGGTTCAGCGCGCAGCGGCCCAGATGCAGGGAATCCTGCGTGCTCTGGATGTTCGCGGTGCCCTTGAACTTCGCAAAGTTGAAGCAGCCGTTGTGGCAGCGGATGCAGGGCTTGATCTCGTCCTGACGGCCCTGACGGATCTTGGTGACCCAGTCGGGATCGACGAGGTTCTGACGTGCGATGGCAACTGCATCGAGACGGCCGGCAGCAATCTCTTCCGCGGCCTTGACCGGATCCATACGGCCGGCGCAGGCGACGGGCTTGTCGGTGAAGTTCTTGATGTGCTCGACGTACTCGAGGTTGCAGTTGTCGGGCATGTACTGAGGCGGATGTGCCCAGTACCATGCGTCGTAAGTACCGTTGTCGCAGTTGAACATGTCGTAGCCGGCATCGCCCAGGTACTTGATGGCCTTCTCGGACTCAGCCATATCGCGGCCGAACTCTTCGAAGTCGGTCTCGTACGGCATCGCGCCCTTGCCCCAGGCCTTGGTCTTGGAGACGACGGAGTAACGCAGGGACACCGGGAAGTCGGCGCCGGCCTGACGCTTGATGGACTGCACGACCTCGACCGGGAAGCGGAAGCGGTTCTCGAACGAGCCGCCGTACTCGTCGGTACGATGGTTCCAGTTGGCGATGGTGAACTGGTCAAGCAGGTAGCCCTCGTGGACAGCGTGGATCTCAACGCCGTCGACACCGGCCTCACGCAGCAGCTTCGCGGTCTTGCCGAACGCATCGACCATCTCATGGATCTCTTCGACGGTCATCGGGCGGGAGAGCATGTCCTCCTGCCAACGGTTCGGGGTAGCGGAAGCGGAAGCGCAGCAGTAGCTGACGTCGATGACGGGCTTGGCAAGGGCGCCGAGCACCTTGTTGTTGTTCAGAGTGACCATCCAGGGGGCAACAGCCATGGAGCGGCCGAAACCAGCGGCGAGCTGAATGAACAGCTTGGAGCCGGTCTTGTGGTACTCGACCATGTAGTCGGCGAGTTCCTTGAACATCTTCTTGTTCTGCCAGAGCCATCTGCGGCCCATGGTGTCGCGGACACACTGCATGCCCGGGAGAACCAGACCGACGCCGTCCTGTGCACGGTTGAGCAGGAAGTTCGCAGCTTCCTTATCAAAGTGGCAGGGCTCCAGCCATCCAAACAGAGAGGTGCCGCCCATGGAGCACTGGACAATGCGGTTTTTGATCTCGACATTGCCAATCTTCCACGGAGTAAATAGCGCGCTATACTTTTCGTCCATGAAATACATCCTTCCTTTTTCTTTTATTACGAAGATGATTTGGCCGTTGCTCGCGGCAGATCATCGAACGTTTTTGTAAGCATGACACCGTAGTGCAGTGAACACGATGCATACATACTGCGCATATCATAACATACTTTTTGACAAAAAGCAATGAAATAAAATCGACCGGCTCGTATATTTTGCTCACAAAAAGCGTAAAAGTGTGACACCAGAGGCAGAAAGCGTCTGGAAATTCCAAAAAGAAGCAGCGCGGCAGAAAACCAACGTTTAGTCAAATAATGGTATATTTTTTGGCAGCGTGTCAATTTTCAGACACATTGACTTCCGGGTGTTCAGCGAAAAAACTACTTGAAATCCAGCGGCGACTGTGCTATGTTAATGCTATTCTTTCTTAGACCTACAAAAAAGATATGTATTAGGAGGCTTTGCTATGAGCAAGCAACTGAACCGGGAGGAAGCCTGGGCACTGTTGACGGAGTATAACCAGGATCCGTTCCATCTGCATCATGCCCGCACGGTCGAGGGCGTCATGCGCTATTTCGCGCAGGAGCTCGGCTACGGCGACGAGGTGGATTTCTGGGGCATTGTCGGTCTGCTGCATGATCTGGACTTTGAGCGCTATCCCGATCAGCACTGCATCAAGTCGCAGGAGATCATGCGCGAGCGCGACCTCGACGAGCGGCTGATCCACGCCACAGCCAGCCACGGCTATGGCATCACGGTGGACATCCAGCCGGAGCATGAGATGGAAAAGGTGCTCTTCGCGACCGACGAGCTGACCGGCCTGATCGGCGCGGCGGCGCTGATGCGTCCGTCCAAGAGCGTGCAGGATATGGAGCTCAAGTCGCTCAAGAAGAAATATAAGAGCAGCGGTTTCGCGGCGGGCTGCTCGCGCGAGGTGATCCAGCGCGGCGCGGACATGCTCGGCTGGAGCCTGGACGAGCTGCTGACGCGCACGCTCGACGCCATGCGCGTGGTCGAACCGCTCGTGGCCGAACAGGAAGCCTGAATGTGAAAAAGCCGGGGATGCACCCCCGGCTTTTTGTGTCTGCAACATTTGGCTTGAATTCCTTGTGATTTGGTAGTATATTATCCTTAGCACCTGCACACGCAGCTGTGCAGCAAGGAGGCAACGGATTATGGTCATCTCAACCAAGGGACGCTATGCGCTGCGCCTGATGATCGACCTGGCGCAGCATTGCGACGAGGGCTTCATCTCGCTCAAGACCGTGTCGCAGCGGCAGGATGTGTCCCTGAAATATATGGAGGCGATCGCAGCGGCGCTCAACCGCGCGAACCTCGTCATCAGCCAGCGCGGCAAGGAGGGCGGCTACCGCCTGAGCCGGCCGGCGAGCGACATCACGGTCGCGGAGGTGCTGCACAGCACCGAGGGCAGCATGGCCGCCGTCTCCTGTCTTGATGCCGGAGAGAACGGATGCGAGCGCGCAGCTCAGT
>OFMT01002165.1_pt1 | contig 12167 bp, 15 predicted proteins | sample 1541891 | NCBI WGS metagenome assembly OFMT01 (sample SAMN04209230, study PRJEB22552) | human gut metagenome | biome: gut; material: feces | host: Homo sapiens | place: USA: Oklahoma | reverse complement strand
AAATTGGAGTTACCGGTTTTGTAAAATTCCTGCCATGCAGGTACGATCGTAAAGGAGCATGATTTTTTTTATATAACAAATTTATATTGAATAAGCATTTTAAGACATAGGTATAGCCTGTGTCTTTTTTTATTGCTTATTTTCAGATATAGCCTAAAGAAAAGGAGAGTGATGATATGGGACCGGAATACAATCAGTATCTTGATTTTTCCGTGATCGAAGAATGTATGCAGAAGCAGATCGAGGAGGTAGAAAAAAGCGGGAAAGACCCTCTTTGTGATATTGAGAATTTTTCCAAAGAGACGATGGCATTTTTTAATGACGTTGTGAATGCGAAGTCTACAAGTGATCTTAGTGCATACAGTGAAGCTACTGTAGAAGAAGCTGAAAAACTACTGCTGGAACAGAAACCGGTTATGACGTTTATTCAAAATACCTTATCTGATGAGAGTATTTTATCGCGTGTTAATTTAAAGGAACTGAAGAAGCAGATAGGGCTGCGGGCTTTGATATCCCGCAGAGTCTTATAAAAGAAAAGGAGAGTGAAGTAAAAAATGGATAGTGGAATTGTGTTAAAATCTGAATCCTGCCGGTCGATGCAGGGACTTGTTAAGATGAGAGTATCACTTTACGACAAAGGATCTCTCGTGAAGCAGACCGTTATGGGTCTTACTGATTATATCAGTATGCTGCAGCGTAGTGTAAAAAAGGAAGAAGCGCCAACTACCCTTATGGTAGGTGAAATACCACAAGGATTTGTTGATGGAGCTGTTTCAAACATTCCCGGGACACTGGGAGCGATCATTTATGTTCCGCCGCAGAAAAGGCAGTTTTTGCTTGATGAATCAGATGAGAGAAAAAAGGCGGCATATTTTATGCCTATGCCCGGTCTTGTGTATATGTGTGTTTCCAATCATGGAAATATACATACATTCTGCTGTTATGTATTCAAAGAATGGGAAGGAGATAAGACAAAACTTTATCATTACCCGTTTGGAAACGTATCAGACAGTGGAGGTATTTGCATGGGATCGGTTAAAAAAGTGAAGATCTCGGACTTTATGGATATTCGCAAGAATATCGAACAGTCTCTTACAGCTGTAACAAACAGAGATTATCTGGATAGTGATCTCTGCAGGGCGTCAGTAACCGTCACGCAGCATGAACTGTGTGATCAGGTGTCTAAAATGGACGAGTTTCCATCTGAGATACTGCTTGAAGACATGGAGCTTCCGACGGTAAAAGATCTGAAGCAGGAATTTAGAAACATTTTAACTACATTATAAAAATGAATAAAAAATGAATAAATAGGAAGGAGAATGAAGTTATGATGGATTTTATGAACGGAGGTTTTAACCTCATGGGAGACATTTTTGGTGATGATTTTGAAATGCCGGATCCGACGCCCAAAAAAGAAAAGAAGGCAGCGAAGAAAGAGGAGAAGGCGGACTCAAAGAAAACGGCATCAAAGAAAACGGCGAAGAAACTTGCAAAGGTAACACTTCCGTGCAAGGTATATGGCGGCAGTTTTAAGCTGGAGATCCCGGGAAACGGAGAAGAAGTTGATACGGCTCGTCTTTCAGAACTCATTGCGGAAGCTGGATATGTTGAAGTAAAAAATTCTTCAATGAGTGTGTATGTTCCGGAAGATTTAAAAAGTACCGCATATGTGGTAACGGATGAAACCACTTTCGCTACAGGCAATGATATCGCAGCTGACTTTTCTAATAATCAGGAGATCGTATTTGCGTGTGGTGATGAAAGACTTACGTTGAAACCGGAAGATTTTGAAGGAAAAGACGAGGATGAAATCTGCGTAGAGGATCTTGGTAATAGAATTTCGGAATGCTTCCCTCATTATAAAGGGGAATTTTGTTATGATATTGCCAGTGCAACAATCGTTCCTGTAAGGAAGGAAGCAGATCTTATAGACGATAAGATGACAATCCCCCTTCCTGCGGTCTTTTGTGTAAGCGGAGAGGAACATCTGTTAAATGAAGAAAGTCTTTCCGGAAAGGAACCAACTGCAAGAAATATTGTAGATCATCTGACGGCTTCTTTCAGCCATAAAAATATCCATTGCTATCTTTATAAGATGGATGAAGGAAAATATGGTGTTTATATGCAGTCATTCATGGGGGATAAGGCATCTGGTACCGGGGAAAAGAGTGCCAGTGCAAAAAAGGTAGAGAAAAAATACCCTGCAACAGCTGTCGTGTATCTTTCATTCAATGACTACCGGGAACAGCTTAGTCCTGAAAAATTTGATGGCAAGGAAAAGGTTACACTTGCGCAGATCATTGACTATCTGAAACCACGTTTTGCTATTCTCGGAAACGAGGAGAAAAGAAAGAGCATTAAAGTCTTTTCATATGATGAGGAGATTAACCAGATCAATCTGGTTGTTTCGGAAGGAACAAGGGGCGCTGCAAGCGCCTCTTTTAATCTCTCGGCAGAAGATGATTATGTGGAGAGCGGAGCGGAAATGGATTCTATTTTGCATAGGAGTCCTGTCACTGCCTTTAATAAACTTATTGGCTGTCGTGGAAAATATGCACCGTATTACATGGACTATGTATATGCAACCAGGACAAAAGCCTTTATCTATCAGAAGGCTCCGTTTGGTAGCAACAACCTGAAAGCGTTTTTTTTAAAGACTCCACGGATTCCGGCAAGCATCAGGGAGGAAATGTACCAGTTTTTTCGCTCAGAAATGCCAAATGAAGCTATCTGTAAGATAGCTTATAATTATAAAACAGGGCTTTTTTACCTGCTTAAGCCGGAACGCATGACTGCGGATGCAGTTTCTGTAAAGAGTACCTTTATAATGCCTGCAAGCAGTAATGTAGAGATTGTTGCGACATTTCATTCCCATAATAGGATGCCGGCATATTTTTCATCAGTGGATGATGCGGCAGAGCTTGATCAGATCGGCGTGTTCGGTGTTGTAGGACGTCTCGATACCGATAAGCCACAGGTTGTGATCCGTGCCGTATATGAAGGTGGTATTAAAAATGTGCCTCCATACACATTTTTTGATGTTGATATGATGTCGAAAAAAAATAAAAAGGAGGTACAGGATGCTTAATACAGTAATGCATCGGCAGTTCTGTCATCTGGTGCGGGATTTTGCAAAAGAATATGCAGATCTTACGCTGCTGAAACAGATGGTTGTCACAGGTGAGGTGTATGAAAAGATACACGAGGACCGGCTTAACCAGCTCTTAGGTTCCATTTCTGACAAGATGGATCAGATCGAGGCGATGGAAAAGCAGATGGGATATGAAAACGTAGGTATTCCTATTCAGGATGCAAATTTTGAAGGTTTCTCTATCGTAGATGGAGAAATGGATGGCACGAAAGTTTCTAATGCCTATCTGATCGCAGAACCATGGATATGTGATTTCTGGGATGCCAGAAGAACAGGAGAAAGCGACTGCTTTAAGTTCTTTGTGGGATCCCTTTTATATTACATGGCAGGGCAGGTGGATCCATCCGTAATGAATGAATTAAACGGAAAAGAAAAGGAGAATGATAAATTTGAAAAAGGAAAAAGAAAAGAAGGAAGTAAAGAAAGTTGTCGAAAGATATACGATAACGGTCATTGGTTCTGGGGGAACTGGAACGTTTTTCTTAAAAGAGTTCACGCATTTTTTAGCAAGAAATCAGAAAGCGCAGGAATGTATTCATAGGCTTGTAATAGTCGATGGTGATGTAGTAGAGGAGAAGAATCTTGACAGACAGTGCTTTGTCCGGGAAGATGTTGGAATGAATAAAGCGGCATTGTTTGCGGATATTTTAAACGGAGCAATGCAGCAATATGGCGTTTCAGATTCTTTCAAGGCAAAGTGGGAGGCTTATCCTAATTATGTCACATCAAAAGATACTCTTAAAGAGCTGATGTGTGATGAGGACAATGGCACATATGCTGCTTCGCTTGGAAAAACGTCTTATGACAGCTGTAAGGGGACGCTTACACTGGATATTCCGATCATAATAGGCTGCGTGGATAATAATGCTGCAAGGCTGATGATGGAAGAGGTTTTTAAGGAACTTGATAACTGCTTTTTGTATGATGCGGGAAATGAATTCCGGACCGGTGAAGTAAACTATGCGCACCGTCTGAATGGAAAAACCATATCATATGAAAAGTCCAGATCGTTTCCGGGAATGTTATCGGGAGATAAGCGTCATGTGACGGAAATGTCCTGCACAGAGCTGAATGTATCAGCTCCGCAGCATTTTATCACAAATATGACTGCCGGTTATCATCTTCTTCGTGGGATGGTAAATTTGTTTTCCGATATGGATAAATCTATATCAGAGAGAATCAAAAATCAGCTGGGGTATGTATTTTTCGACAGCTTCAGTGGTCTTACTGACTACACACAGAGAATCTGCAAAGAGCAGGATGTGTAAAAGGTAAAAAATAAAAATGGTAAAAACCGGTAACATGTCTTTAAGGCGTGGCTGTGTGTCTGCGAGATATACAGAGACTGGTTTTTGCCATTTTGTTTTATAAAACAAAATAAATAAAAGCAGATAAAAAGAAAAGGAGAAGATCTATGAGTGATATTATGATGAACGGAGGTTTTAACCTCATGGATGATATTTTTGGTGATGAGTTTGCATCTGCGGATGCTGCACCGGAAAACAAGATGAAAGAAGTAAAGGTAAGCAAAGAGGATATGAAGGAGCTTGTAAGGATGCTGAATAAAGCATCAGATGATTACTACAATGGGACAGAAAGTATTTCGGACCGTGAGTATGATGAAATGTTTGACAGGCTTCTTGCGATGGAGAAAGAGACGGGAGTTGTTCTTCCGGATTCCCCTACGCAAAAAGTTGGCGCAGAAGCTGTGTCAAAGCTTGAAAAAGTACAGCATGAATATCCTGCGCTGTCTCTTGATAAGACAAAGGATCCATCTGAACTTATCAAATGGCTGAATGGCAGAAAGGCTGTTCTGTCATGGAAGATGGATGGTCTTACTGTTGTCCTTACCTATGATGATGGTAAATTGACTGATGCAGTCACCAGAGGAAACGGCTATATTGGTGAGCGGATCATGCATAATGTCCCGCATTTTGACGGTATCCCAGTAAGGATTCCGGAAAAAGGACATGTTGTTGTCCGCGGTGAGGCAGTCATGCACTATTCAGAGTTTGAGCGCATCAATGAAAACCGCGAGGAAGATGAAGATGATTACAAAAATCCGAGAAATCTTGCAAGCGGCACTGTAAGGGCACTGGACAGCAGCGTATGTGAGGAAAGAAAAATCACATTCTATGCATTCCAGTTTGTTACCGGCTATAAGGGTAATTCCTTTGGCGGGCAGCTTGATGAGCTTAAAAGCTATGGCTTTAATACAGTGGAATGGATGTATACAGATGTGGACAGTCTGGATAACGATATTGCATATTTCAAAAGCAGTATCGGTAATGTGGATTTTCCGTCTGACGGACTTGTACTTATGTATGATGATACGGCATATGGGCTGTCACTTGGCAATACATCGCACCATCCCCGTTACGGAATGGCATTTAAGTGGAAGGATGAAATGAAAGAAACCGTCCTGACAGATATCGAATGGTCTGCAAGCCGGACAGGACTTCTTAACCCTGTTGCGATATTTGATCCGGTAGAACTGGAAGGAACGACGGTTACAAGGGCGTCCCTTCACAACATTTCCTACATCATGGACAATGATCTTCGGATCGGTGACCGGATCGGAGTGTATAAAGCGAACATGATCATTCCTCAGATCGGCAAAAACTACTCAACTGACGGTGAGAGACAGAAAGTAAAAATATCCAGTCAGTACCATCTTGCGGAAACCTGCCCGGTATGCGGAGAAAAAACAGGTATCCATACAAGCGATGGTGACGTGATGACACTTATCTGTGTTAATCCGCACTGCGCTGCAAAGCATATCCGTAAACTGGTTCATTTCTGCGAGCGTGACTGCATGAATATTGATGGAATGTCTGAAAAGACAATTACCCGTTTTGTGCAGGAAGGCTTTGTCAAAGGGTATGCTGATTTCTTTATGCTTAGCCGGTATGAAGATGAAATTGTTAAGATGGATGGCTTTGGAAAGAAGAAGTATGATAATCTGGTTGCTGCAGCTGAAAAAGCAAGAAACACTGACTTTGTATCATTTATCCATGCGTGTGGTATTCCAAATATCGGTATGGGGCAGGCAAAGCTTCTTAAGAAGCACCTTGACAGTATTTATGATGGGAAAATGGGTCAGACTTATTTAACCATCTACCCGGATGAATATAATCTTGTAGGTTTTATGCTGCATCTGTACCTTGAGGAATATGATTTTAGCAAAATTGAAGGGTTTGGCGATGTGATCTGCAGATCCCTTAACGGATGGATTGAAAAAAATCTTGCAAGATCTTCCGAAGATGGGAAAGAAGTGGATGAACTGCTGAAACTTTTAAAATTTACTGACCGGAAACCGGCCGGAAATGCCGAGATGTCTTTAAATGGTAAGATATTTGTGATAACCGGATCGCTTAATCACTATAAAAACCGTGATGAACTGGTTAGCAGGATCGAAGCACTGGGCGGCAAGGTATCAGGGTCAGTCAGCAAAAAGACAACGGCTCTGATCAATAACGATATAACATCTACATCCGGAAAGAATAAAAAGGCAGGCGAGGTTGGCGTGCCGGTTATTTCTGAAGATTCATTTGTAGAGAAATACCTGAATGGTCAGATCTGATTGCTGCAAAGTAATTGATATGTATGTTTAAATAATTATAAAAGGAGACTGAGATTATGGGCGAAACGAAAAGAGAACGCAAGGAAAAATCGTATGGCATTCCACATACTTTATGTATGATTGGAAAAAAGAACGGTAAAGTGTATAAAACACTTGAAACCACAATGGGAAAAGCCCAGCTTGTAATGTGGGCTTTAAACAACACAAAAGCAGCATATAAATCCGTCATATTTGAAACGGAAAGCAAACAGATCACTGATATTATTACTGGATCTGGTGATTTCCCCAAAATGAACTTAGATGTATACGAAAAAGAGATGTATGCTGAGATTGAGTAAACTTTTCAAGAGCAAGGTTGTTATTTTATGACCTTGCTCCTTATTAAAATTTTGTTTATATAAGAAGGAGAATGAAAATTATGAAATGTGAAGAGAAAAATAGTTTAGGATTATGCGAGGAAAAGATGGTAGCCATTGCTGACGCATTAGCATATCTGATTATTGAATATAATAGTTGTGATATGTCCAGTAGTCTGGATGATTTTATCAAAGAGCTGGCAGATGAGGCTGACATGAATATTATTCTTATCATGGCCCAAGAACGTATTACTTGGGATGATAAAGAAAAAGATCACATTATATTAAAAAAAATCCTATTAAAGCTGCTGAATACAAACATAAACTATATTCTTGAAACAATGAATGCAGCCATCGAGGATTACTCTGATGCATCGACCTATTTTGACATCTTGGAATCACAGCTTGTCTACAATGTAAAAAGCGAAGATATTATGCAGCATGAAACCATCAAAGCACTGATTGCGATAGAACCTCTTGTTGCAAATACAAAGTTTTATGATGGATATAAAGCCGGTCTTGATAAGCTGAAAGGCATAAATATTGTTCTGGCATATAACAGTTATCTGGTAGGACATGAGTATTGGCGCTACCTTGATGAATTCTACTTTGGTACACGTACTAACGATAGTTTCACAGTTGGAAGCATGTGCTGTGATGATTTTGACAGACGGTATACCTATCGTTTTGGTCATGATGTATGCTGGACAAGGGTCGGACTTTGCACGTTCTTTCATATTGTAGATGGTATGATCACTGCGGCTTTTATTCCGTATAAGATCTATATTGCAGGCAGTTTCGTGGAACGTGAATATGAAACTGAACCGATTCATGAACTTGCACTTGGATCTGTGGCGTCTGGATTTATGGACAAAGAGACATTAGAAAGACATTCTGTTGAAATCGCAAAATTCTACAACGCTTTTGCAAAAGAGCATACGAATTAATGAAAGAAAGTTGAAATTCCATGTAATAGCGATATGTTGATGAAAAAAGAAATTTGGCATATAATATGCATATAGTCAGAGGAGAGGAAAATGGGAAAAAGGATATTTACAAATGACGCCTGGGAGGAACTGGCCAGAGAAGGTGAGATTTTAAGCTATGGTACGTATCATAAGTATCGGCTACCTGATGGAAGTGTTAATCCCGATTTTAGAAAAGACATTATCAGTGGGTTGATCTTGGATGTTAAAGAGAAAAAAGAAAGGGCATTGAACTATTTTTATAATGTTCTGTCGGGTGAAATTGAGAAGGACGTAGCGATTTGCGTTGTACCTTCTCATTCTGCTGGAAATACGAACCAGTCTGGCATAGCTATTCTTGCAAGACGACTTGCGTCGTCTGAGAATAGAATCGATATGGTGGACTATATTTTGAGAAGTGAAACCATAGATAAGCTGGCTACGGGCGGCGAGCGTAGTATGGATATCCAGAAGAAAACGCTTGCTGTGAATCCGGAACTACCTATTGCTGATAATGTAATACTTGTGGTGGATGATGTTTCAACATCTGGAAATTCGTTAATGGCATGTCGGGATCTGCTCCTGGAGAACGGCGCTGAAAGAGTGGCCATGTTTGCACTCGGTAAGTCTATATTATAAAAGGAGGAATTGGTCATGGAGATACAAATGGTACATCGAGAAGAAATTGGATATCCTGCGTGCTTTAATGACCTGTCAAAAAGACCTTCTCCATTGTATTATATAGGAGATTTGGCACTGCTTGGTAAAGGGAACTGTGTTGCTGTTATAGGTAAACGTGATGCGGAACCTGCATCGCTGAAAAATGCAGAAACCTATGGTAGGCTCCTGTCAGAAAAGGGCTATACTGTTGTAAATGGTATAGCGCGCGGAACTGATCAGGCGGCTATACAGGGAGTCATTAAAGCCAAGGGAAAAGCGGTACTGGTTATGCCATGTGGACTTGACCTGGCTTATCCTGCGTCAGCCAAAACGATGATGACGGCGATTTTGAAACTTGGCGGCTGTATTATCAGCGAATATGATATAGGCGTACGACCGCAAAAATCGTATTTCCTGCAGAGAGATAGGCTGCAGGCGGCTGTTGCTGACAAGATATTAGTTGTCGAAGCAGATGAGCAGGGAGGTACAATGACAACGATACAGCATGCAATTAAATTGGGAAAGCCAATAGCATGTGTTGTAGGTATTGATGGCAGCTCCAGTTATGGTGGAAATAGGAAAATAGTTGATATGAAACAGGGAATAGGTGTGTATGATGAAGAAAGTATGATGAATTTTGTCAGTGAACCTGTTGCTGTTCAAATGTCGCTTATATTTTCTTAAGATCAAAAAAAGAAAGGTATGTGTAATAGTGTCTGGGCGTAATGCTCAGGCACTATTTTTTTTTCAGCAGGATGGATCCATTCTGAAAAGATCAAAAAATACAAGTATCATTTATGATTGATGGATGTATACTAATATATTGAAACCCTACACGGCTAAAACCACGGAGAGTGTCAGTGGTCTTGACAGGTATAGCCAGTTGAAAAATAATGAATTGATCGGAATTTGACATGGCAAACTAAAGATGCAACTTCAATATTGACACCAAATACGACACCAACTATAATAAAAATAGGAGGTATTCAGGATGTCAAAATGGAATAAAATATTAACGAGAATATGTGCTTTATCAAAAGACCTCCGGTTTGAGGAATTGCGTAAGGTATTGGAAAGCTACGGATATGTGATGAATGCCCCAAAGGGTGGAAGCAGTCATTATACTTTTAGAAAACCCGGATGTCAGCCGATTACGGTACCGAAGCATGAGCCTATCAAAAAAGTGTATGTAGAGATGGTAAAGCAGATTGTGGAAAGTGAGACGGTGAATGATGAGAACGCTGAATGAATATTTGACAATGAATTATCGTATGGAAATTGTAGAAGATAAGGATGAGGGCGGTTTCGTGGTTTCTTTCCCGGAGCTTCCGGGATGTATTACCTGTGGAGAAACAGTAGAATCTGCAGTTGCTAATGCTTTGGATGCTAAGAAAGCGTGGCTGGAAGCTGCTGTGGAAGCTGGTGTGGAAATCTCTGAGCCAGACAGCTTAGAGGATTATTCAGGACAGTTTAAACTTAGGATTCCCCGCAGCCTGCACCGTTCCCTTGCAGAACATTCTAAGAGGGAGGGTATCAGCATGAACCAATACTGTGTGTATCTTCTTTCCAAAAATGATGCAGTTTATTCAAAATAGTGGCTGCGAAAACAGCATTGGCAATAGCATACTATGAAGATTAGCACCTTTTTTCAGGTGCTTTTCTTTTTTTGATAAAAGTTAAAGTAGTTTTCTATAATTGCACATACCTTTCCATAATTAAATCCTTGATCCTACATACGATTTTGAAATAAAAGCAGGTGAGGTTCGGCACCGCCACTTTTCCTTGTCCGATTTGTTTTTGGAAGAGGTTTTATATGCTGCGGGTGGATTGTGTGTTGTGGGATGCGGGATACGGGAGAAATGGGAGAGAGAAGAGAGAGAAATGAGAGAAGGAGGACGCAAAAGCGAGAAGAAAGAGGAGGGAAAGAGGAAAGGAAGGGAGAGGAGAAGGGAGAAGAAATAAATATAGTATATTTCTGCCGGGGGATAAGACGGACAAGAGAAGAATCTGTTTTTCATAGATTGTATTTAGAGAGAGATGCTGTGTTTGGCAAAGGTATATGCAATTATAGAAAACTACTTTAACTTTTTGTATTGATTTTTTTGAAATCTCTGTTATAATCACAGCATATTCAGGAAAGGAGTGAAAAAATATGAAGATCTGGACAATCGAAGTAGGTCCTCCAATAGACTCTTCCGTTTTGTCTGCTTATGAGACAATGCAGGATGAATTTCCAAACCATACGATATATCCGATGCCGGAGACGGAATATAACATGTTCAAATGCGGACTTGCAGAAACACTGAAACTACAGGAATATTTTAAATCCCGGCAATCACTTGGGGCAGATCTTCCTGATACGGTAAACGACGAGGAAGGTTTTTATAACCCGTTTAAGGAAATCTACATTGCTGATATGGATACGGCTGAGCTGCTAAGCTATATGCTGGAGGTGCTTGATACAAAATGCCGGCGTATTGATCCTGTCGATTCCCCATCCTATTATCTGGTTCCGCTGGTTGATGGCTGGGAAAAGATCATGCCGTACTATTTAAAAGGGAGCACTTCTTATATGCAGCGCATTATTGGTGATTTGAGGGGAGGGATATAAAATGCCGGAGATCAAGTTATATGATACCTATTTTTCAGAGATCAGGAAAAAATGCAAACTCTCATTTAATGAACCTGCCACCTCATCCGGTTATTCCAGGAGTTACTATACCGGAAGGATCGAGTACGGTGATCTTGTGTATGATGCAAGGCTTATTAAATTTGACTCCGGTAATGTGCAGATCCTCTGCGTCAGCGGAGAAAACACAGAACCGTTCCTTGCAATGTTAAATGATCACAAGAAGAAACACTGCATCCCTCTTATGCTGCGCCGGCTATGCCAGTATGTATATTATCTTGCATCGCCTGTTGTGGGTACTACGTGTTTCTGGTTCCTTATCCATGGTATGTGGATTCCGTTCTTTAAGGGGTTTTTTCTGCTTACCGTATTCCGTTTCTTTTATACGGAAGGTCGCAACTATTTAAGCTAGGGGGGACTGCTGTATGGATAAAAAGGGTTATAAAACAGAAGTACCTTTGTCTGATTTTTTCATGGAGAACCTTCTTATGCCATTTTTGGGCAAATATAAGTCACCCAGGACACGGCATCTTTACCAGACGCATATTCTCGCAATATGTACCTACTTTTATCACTCACGCAGAGAACGGTATTCGTTTGAACAGCTTGATATACGTGACGCCCAGTATTACTTTGGTACGTATCTTTCGTCGCAGTGTGAACGTGGTGAGGCTTCTTTATATACATGCCGCGGAAAACTGACGGCCTGCAGGAGTTTTGCCGCATATCTGGAAGAAATGTCAGCTTCAGATCCGGCTCTTTTGGGGTTTACATATGTATCCCCTTTTAAAGATATGTACTTTCAGGGTGTTGAGTTCATCCG
>OFMT01002163.1_pt1 | contig 12182 bp, 8 predicted proteins | sample 1541891 | NCBI WGS metagenome assembly OFMT01 (sample SAMN04209230, study PRJEB22552) | human gut metagenome | biome: gut; material: feces | host: Homo sapiens | place: USA: Oklahoma | reverse complement strand
CAAAACAGAAATTAGCTTCTACGCTAAATTTAGCTTATGGTACGAAAATATCTTATGGATTAACATCTTTCGGAGATTTGATTCAAGTGGATGTGCGTTTTCAATTTGTTCGTCCAGACTGGATTGAAGATAAAAGTTATTTAGATAAAATTAAAGATATTATGGATGAAGTTCTGTTTCATTCTGTATTGGATGATGAAAACTTTAAGGAATCTGTGTATTTATTAAAAAATAGATTATTGGCACAAATGGATGATCCTGCTAATTTATCATGTATGTATGCCTTTGAGATGGCACATGATAAACATTCCATTTCAATTCCAGTGCAGGGAAGTTTAAAAGATTTAGAGACACTTACTTTAGACGATGTAAAAAAAGTCTATACACTATATATGGATATGGCAAAACACTTCTATATCTGTGGTTATGTAACGGATGAATTGTATGATTATATTGATAGTTTAGATTCACATTGTGCTTTTATATCCGAAAGAACATTGCTTCCTGTAGTAGAAACAAGCTATAAAACGTTTGAAAAGGATATTGCGCAAACTTGTATTTCGCAAGTCTATTCGACAGGTGTTGATATTTCAAGTTCGGATTATGAGGCTGAACTCATTTTAAATAGTATTTTGGGGCAAAGCCAGAAGAATTTAATGTTTGATGAAATTCGTGAAAAGAATAGTCTATGTTATTCTATAAGCTCTTCTATTATTCGCTTTGATGGAGCTTTATTAATTCATACGGGTGTGAATCGTAAGGATGTCACAAAAGTATTAAATTTGATAGAAACACAAATAGATCGATTATTGAATATGGATTATGATGATCGATATTTAGAAATCGCAAAGATGGACTATAAGGACCGTATTATTAGTGGATTAGATCATGCTCAATCTTTGATTGCGCAAGCTTTTTTAGATGATCTTTTACATCGCCAGCTCACGCCTGAGCAAAGAATTGAGAGAATTATGAAGGTGACAAAGGAAGATATTTCACGTGTTGCTTTACGATTGAATTTGGCTTCAGTGGCCATTGTTGCGGAGAAAGAAAATGAATTATAATTTGGATATTAAAAAAGAAACGTTGTCAAATGGTTTACAGGTGATTCTTGTTCATAAACCGGATTATCAAAAATCACTATTTCTTTTAGGAGCTAAAGTAGGTGGATTTGATATTGATCAAAGAGTAGATGGGCAAGTGATTAGACATAAGAGTGGGATTGCGCACTATTTAGAACATCAAATGTTTTATTTGGATGGAGAAGATGTAAGTGATTTATTTGCGAACTTACAGTGTTCTACAAATGCATATACTTCTTATACAGAAACGGCATTTTATTTTTCGACTACGGCGGATGTGAAAAAGCCATTAAAACTTTTATTGGATTTTGTCGAAAATTTAGATGTGACAAATGAAACGATTGAAAAAGAAAAGGGGATTATTCTTAGTGAATATGATATGTATCAACAATCGCCTGAACAACGTCTTTTTAAAGAAACTTTGATTTCTTTATTTCAATATCATCCAATGAAAGTGGATGTACTCGGTTCAAAAGAAGATATTCAAGATATGAGCATGGAGGATTTAAAACAATTTTATGCATTAAATTATGATCCTAGTAAATTGTGTCTTGTGGGTGTAACTGGAAAAGATACAAATGAAATCATGGATTGGATCAAGGAATGTCAAAAAGATGTGTTGAGTAAGTTAAATAAAAAGATTGAGCGTGTCTTTAAGGAAGAGCCAAAGGAAGTAAATCGCAAAGAGTATGTCGATCATATGGATATTCATCAGCCATTTGTATGTGTTGGCTATAAGATGGATGCTTGCAAGACAAAGGCAGAAGCATTCGAAAAAGATTTTGCAGTGAATATGTGGTTAGATTCTATCATGGGTCCTTTAAATCCTAAATTTCAGGAATGGCTAGATCAAAGAATCTTTACACAGTTTGTAGGTGCAGAAGCGGATTTTACTTTGGATCATAGTTATATCTTGTTTTATGCTCAAACAGTAAATCCAAATGCCTTTATTGAACTTGTAAATGAGCTTGTACAGAATAAGTCGATTTCTGATGAAGACTATCAGTCTTTGCATGCACAGGCAATCGCAAATAATTTGCGTGGCTTAGATCATTTTGATGGCTTGGCCAATGATTTACTTCGAAGTCACTTTGAGGAGTATGACTATATTGAAAATTTAAATAGCATTCAAAATATGAAAATTGAGCAGGTACATGCCTATATTAAGGATTTGGATTTCTCACATTCTTGTGTGACAAAAATTCTTCCGAATGACTCTATCTGATCTAATTTGTGTTTTTTTAAACGAATTAGAGGGGAAAAACGCATGTAAAACGCATAAAAAGACGACCTATAGATAAGATAGGTCGTTTGTTTTATATGTGACATATTTGTAGAATACCATTGAAGAAGGATGGTGATAAATATGGTGGTCAGAATTGAAGGAGGATAATCAATTATGAATGCGTTTAGTATCGTGGGAAAAATTACGGACATGCCAATATTAAAGGAGACAAGCAATGGATTAAAGACTTGCGAGCTTCCAATTCGAGTGCAGCGTAATTTTCCAAATTCAGAAGGTGTTTATGAAAGTGATGATGTGGTCGTTGAAGTATGGCGAGGTCTTGCAGAAACTGTAAGTGCTTCGTGTAAGATTGGAGATTATGTAGGAATTAATGGTCGTATTCATTCGCGTAAATACCAGAAGGATGACAGGGTATATCTAAACTATGGCTTTGTAGCTGAAAAAGTTGATTTTCTACGTTGATCAACAGATAAAATACATGAATTAAGAAAACACATCCACAAAAAAAGAAGCGATCAATTCGCTTCTTTCTTTTTCTATGCCTAAGATTAACGGTTGTAGAATTCTACTACTAACAATTCGTTGATTTCTTGAGCTGTGAATAGTTCTTTACGTTCTGGGTAACGAACATAAGTACCTTTCTTAGCATCTTTGTTTACTTCAACAAAATCAACAGTTGCTGTTGCAGCTTCTAAAGCTTCGTTGATTACGCTTAAGTTTTTAGCGCGTTCACGAATTTCGATAACTTGTCCTGGTTTTACTTGGAAACTAGGGATATCTACTTTCTTACCATCTACTAATACGTGTCCGTGGTTTACTAACTGACGGCTAGCACGACGAGTACGTGCAAATCCCATACGATAAACGATGTTATCTAAACGAGATTCCAACATTACTAAGAAGTTTTCACCAGCAGAACCAGCTTTTTTACTTGCTTTTAAGTAAGTGTTGTAGAATTGTTTTTCACTTAATTGGTAAGTGTGACGAATTCTTTGTTTTTCCTGTAATTGGATACCGTAGTTTGTTAATTTTGGACGACGAGCATTTCCGTGTTGTCCTGGAATTGTGTTACGACGAGTTAATTCTTCACCAGTTTCTAATACTGAGAATCCAAGACGGCGTGACTTCTTCCAAACGCTTCCTGTGTTTCTTGACATAATTTTTCCTCCTATTGTTTTATATCATCCACAAAACAATAACAGTACAAATCTTTAAAGGTTGTGTTGACAATGATATTTTCCGCTATCAGCTATTAGCTTACTCATATCGCTTAATAAGGCTGCAACGCATATCCTTTAACTTTGTATGCTGCTATCAATTTATGCCTATGTATCATATCAAAGAACATTAATAAAATCAAGAAAATGATGCAATGATTTTGAAGTTTTGCTATAATAAGAATGGTTTGCAAGGAGGTACCACTATGGATAGTGTTTTGAATTTCTTTCGATCAGTATACGCGTTCATTCGAAATCAACTTTCTGTGACTGTAATTATCTATCTTTGTATAGCAATTCTAGTCTTGATTTTGATTTGGATCATTATGCGTATGATCAAACGTAAAAAGGCGTCGAAACGACTTTCAGATCTTGAAATCGAAATGAATGAAATTCGTAACAATTCCTTGGCCTACAAATTCAACAAAGCATCGGCATTCGCAAGAGTGAATGATGATATCATGGATAAAGTGAAAAGCTTGACTCCAAAATATGATACTTGTCAAAAAAACTTAAGTGCTTGTGATGATTTGTTTAATGAAGCAGATGATTATGTTTCTAGACATCGTCTTCGTAAATCTATGCGAGCTATGGACGATTTAGAAACAATGATGGATGAGACAAAAGAAAGAATTCGTATTGTTACTCAGTCATTAGATCACATCTTGGCTCGTGAAACAGAGGTTCGTGAATCGGCAAATGCTTTAAAAGAGCGTTTCCGCAATGTGAAAACTGTTTACCAAGATAATCGTTCTTCATTTTATGGATCTGTTAATTATGTAGATTCATGCTTAGAGGAAATTGAAAATGAATTCTCTAATTTTGAAGAGTGGATGTTTGCTTCAGAATTTAACAAGGCAAAGGAAGAACAAGAAAAAATCTCAAAAATGGTGGATGAGATTAGCTCTAAAATTGCAGCCTTCCCTGGACTCTATGAAAAGGCCAAAAATGTATTGCCTCGTGCAATTAACGAAGTTCGTTTGCACATTAAGGAATTACAGGAAAAAGATATCGACTTATCTTATTTAGAACCAGAAGAAAAATTAACAACCATTCAAAGTGCTTTGTCTAGTTCAATTGATCAATTGGATGCAGGTGAATTTGAAATGGCACAAGAAAACTTGGAAATCATTGGAGATCACATTCTAGCATTACAAGATGATGTAACGAATGAAAAAGAAGCTTATGATGAAATCCATGTAAGTCTTCAATCTAATTTAGATCTAGTTAATGTCATTGGTCAGGAACTTGAGGAAATCATGGCGCTTTATGCCAATATTAAAGATCGTTTTGGTCTAGAAGATTGGACACACCGCTTCTCTTTGGCACAAATCCAAATGGAAGATTTATCAAATCGTCGTGATGAAATTCAAAAAGAATTGAAGCAAAATCAACGTCCTAGCGTAGATGTAGTTCATGGTTATCGTAAATTTTCAGAAGATGTTAATGAATTCCACGATCAAGTCAAGGATATGAAAGAGATGTTAGTGGGAGCAAGCAGTGATGAATCACGTGCTAAAAAACAATTGACAAAATTACAATTGATTTTAAATGAAGTACGTTTAAATACAGTAACACGTCATTTACCTAGTATCTCATCTCAATTTTCTGCAGATTTAAAAGAAGGCGAACGCTTGATTCAACGTGTTCGTGTAGTGTTGGATCACTCACCATTAGATGTACAAACATTAAATGCAGATTTGCAGGATGCCATCGACTTTGTATATAAGTTATACAATAACGCAAACAATTTAGTCGGTGTTGCCGTTATGGTAGAAAATGCGATTGTGTTTGGTAACCGTTTCCGTAGTACGCATGCACAAATGGATTCGGATTTAACTCGTGCTGAGTTATGTTTCCAAAATGGAGAATATACTCGTGCACTTAAGATTGCGATTCAAGCAATCGAAAACATGCACCCAGGAATTTATGAGAAGTTAGTAGCTCAAAAAGATCCTGCAGTCATGAACCAGGTGCAGTAATGATTTATTTTGATAATGCTTCGACAACCTCTGTACGTACAGAGGTTCGTCGTGTTTATGGGCAAATGTTAGAAACTTGTTATGGCAACCCAGATAGTTTGCATGCGGCTGGTCGCCAGGCAAGTTCGCTCATGGAAAAAAGTCGATCAAATATTGCTTCTATGCTTCATGTAGATCCAAGTGAAATTATCTTTACATCAGCTGCTAGTGAATCAAACACTTTAGCTATTGTAGGATATGCCTTGGCCAATGAACATCGAGGTCATCATGTACTCACAAGCAACGTCGAACATTCGAGTGTTCGTCATGCGATGGAGTTTTTGAAGCGTTTTGGATTTGAAGTTGAATTTCTTCCAATTAATGAAGAGGGAATTGTTACACCAGAATGCTTAAAATCTCATATGCGTAAAGATACAATTTTAGTATCGGTTATGCATGTGAATAATGAAATGGGAGCTATCAATCCTATTTTAGAACTAGAAAAAATTGTACACCAAAATCCAACGTGTGTATTTCATGTGGATTGTGTACAGAGTTTTTCAAAAATTGATATTCCTTTTGAAAAACTAGATATGGCTACGATCTCTGCACATAAGATTCATGGTCTAAAGGGTAGTGCCATTTTAATGAAGAAAAAGAAGATTCAACTTGTTCCAATCATTCAAGGTGGACAACAGGAACAAGGACTTCGTGGTGGAACAGAGAATGCACCGGCAAATATTGTTTTGGCAAAGACAATTCGTTTAGCTTTAGAGGAACAATCAAAGGCTTATGATCATGTTTTAAAAATCAATCAATATTTACGTGAAGAATTAGCTAAAATCAATGGTGCGCATGTACATTCGCCAAAAGATGCGATTCCTTATATTCTTAATATTTCATTTGATCAAATCACAAGTGAAGTCTTATTGAACGCTTTGGATCAAAAGGGAATTTGTGTATCCGCAAAAAGTACTTGTTCTTCACAAAATACCAATGCTTCTGAAGTGTTATTGGCTATGCATAAATCGGAATTTGATGCGACACATGGAATTCGTTTATCTTTTTCTTATGAGAATACTTTGGAAGAGGCAAAATATTTTATAGAAACATGTAAGGAGATTATAGAGAATTATGGCTTATCGTTATAATCATATCTTAATTCGTTATGGCGAATTGAGTTTAAAAGGAAAAAACCGTAACAACTTTATTAAGGCGCTTTATGACAATGTTCGTAAGGCTTTAAAAGCATTCCCAACATTAGAATTTGAAAAACAGCACGACCGTATGTATATTTATCTTCATGATGAAGATTCTAAGCAGGTTAGTGATATTTTAGCTAAAGTTTTTGGAATATCTTCATTTTCATTGGCTATTAAAGTGGAACCAGATTTAGATCAAATCATTGATGCTTGTTATGAATCTTTAGATTTAACAACACCAAAAACATTTAAGGTAGCTGCACGTCGTAGTGATAAATTATTCCCATATATTTCAGACGATATTAATCGTAGGGTTGCAACTAAGATTTTAAAGAACAGTGACTGGAAAGTGGATGTTCATAATCCGGATGTAAAAATTGTTGTTGAAGTACACCAGGATGCAGCCTACATTATGACAGATCGTATTCAAGGTGCGGGTGGATATCCAGTGGGTGTTGGAGGAAAGGCCATGGTTTTATTAAGTGGTGGAATTGATTCTCCAGTTGCCTGCTATTTAATGATGAAACGTGGTGTACACATAGAATGTATTCACTATGCTTCACCTCCATATACTTCACAAAATGCACAAGAAAAAGTAATGGAACTAGCTAGACTTGTATCTGGTTATCAAGGTGATGTTTTAGTTCATGTTGTTCCATTTACAGATCTTCAATTGGCAATCTATCAAAATGCGGATGAAAGTTATGCGATCACATTGATGCGTCGTATGATGATGCGTATTGCGACAGGCCTAGCTAAGAAAAGACATGCTCAAGCTATCGCAACAGGCGAATCGATTGGACAGGTTGCAAGTCAAACTTTAGAGAGTATGCTTACAATCAATGATGTCACAAATATGCCGATTATTCGTCCAGTTGTTTGTATGGATAAAGTTGAAATTATTGATCTTTCTAAAAAGATTGGAACATATGAAACAAGTATTCTTCCTTATGAAGATTGTTGTACGATTTTTACACCAAAGAATCCGGTCACTAAACCTCGTGTGGATAAGTGTGAAAAATATGAGGCAAAATGGGACTTTGACAAGATGGTACAAGATTGTATAGATAATACAGAAGATATTTGGGTACATCCAGTTAAGGTTGAAGAAGATTTATTCTAAGAGAAGTGAAATATAGCGCTTCTCTTTTTCTTTTATGTTATAATCTTTTTATGTTGATATGTCCGGTGTGTAAAAAGAAACTAATAAAAGAAAATAAAACATTTCGATGCGAAAATAATCATTCTTTTGATTGTGCCAAACAAGGTTATATGAACTTATCACGTAAACAGACAAAGAATCATGGGGACAACGCTTTAATGGTCAAAGCGCGTACAGATTTTTTAGAAAAAGATTATTATGATTTTATGCGTCAATATGTAAAGGGAAAGGCTAATGGATCTATTTATTTGGATGCTGGCTGTGGTCAGGGTTACTATACAAAAGAGATAGGGGCGAACTTTGAACATAGTTATGGGATTGATTTGAGCAAGGAAGCGATTCTTCATGCGTCTAAACAAGATAAACATACGCAATATATTGTGGGTAGTTTATTTGATATGCCTTTTTTAGATGAGAGCATAGATTGTGTTACAAGTATTTTTGTGCCTTTAGGTCAAGATGAAATCTATCGTATACTAAAAGAAAATGGATATTGGATCGTAGTAGGTCCGGGTCCTAAGCATTGTTTTGAATTAAAAGAAGTATTGTATGACACACCGTACGAAAATGAAATGCCTGAAATACTAGAACAATATGAATTGGTAAACCAGGAAATTATTCAGGAAAAAAAGATGGTAGATGATGTATGGTCTTTACTGGAAATGACACCATATCGATATAAAACGAGTCAAGTTGGACTTGATCGTGTAAAACAATTAGAAAGGTTAGAGGTTACGTTTGAGTTTGTCGTAACTGTGTATAAAAAATATGAAAACAACAGTAAAAAAATGGGGAATTAATGGTGAGGGAATTGCGTTCCATGAAGGAAAGCCAGTATTTATTGAAAATGCCATTCCAGATTAAGTCATTGAATTTGATATTAAAAGTGATGAAGGTACTTATTTAGTTGGAGAATTAACTCGTTTAGTTGAACAGAGTTCAAAGCGTCGCTACCCACTTTGCCCAATTTGGAAAGAGTGTGGTGGATGTGCTTTGATGCATGTAAAGTATCCAGCTCAGTGTAAAATGAAGGAAGGAAATTTAAAAGAAACTTTAATTAAGTATGCGGATTATAATGGTCGCATTTTACCAATCATAAAGAATCCGGAGCCATTGTCATATCGTAATAGCTGCAAACTTCCTTTTGGTGAAGAATATGGGGAGTTATATACAGGAATGTATGAGCGTGATACAAATCATTTCCAAAAGATGGAAAGATGTTATGTGCATTCAAAATTGTTGGAACAAACGCGTCAGGAAGTTTTAAAAATTATGAATGAGCATCATTTAAAGATGTATGATGATAAAAAGAAAACGGGTTATCGTACATTGGTGATGAAAGAATTTGATTCTAAGATTCAAATTATATTTGTGACGGGAAAAGAAGATATCAGTGAAGAATTTATTCATGACGTAACTCAATTAGAGGGTGTTGTTTCAATCTGGCAAAGTGTAAAAACAGAAACAAAGCGTGAAGTATTTGGAGATATGCGTTTTATTTGGGGAGAAGAAAAGATGCATCTTCAATTGGAAGATATTCAATTATCTTTACTTCCAAGATCTTTCTTCCAGTTAAACACGAAACAATCCGTGAATCTTTATAATGTAGTTAAAGATTGGATGCCAAGATCAAAGACTACGGTTGAAGCCTATAGTGGTATTGGTGCCATCAGTTTATTTGTGAAAGATAAGGCGCAAGAAATTATTGGTGTTGAATCCATTCAAGATGCGGTAGACAATGCCAATGAAAATGCGATATTAAATCATGCAGACAATGTATCTTTCATTTGTGAAGATGCGGGTAGTGCCTTAGCACATTTAGTGCAAGAAAAAGAAGTGGATACATTGATTGTGGATCCGCCTCGTTCTGGCTTGGATGATATAATGAAGGAAACTATTTTAAAATCAAAGATCAAAACGATGATCTATGTATCTTGTAACCCAGCTACTTTGGCTAAAGATTTAGGCGTATTAAAGAAAGAGTATCGTATTGTCAAGATTCAACCAGTCGATATGTTTAGTCAAACTCCACATGTAGAAAGTGTTACACTACTTGTTCGTAATGATGACTATAAACCTAGACGTCGTTTTGATGATCGAAAAGATGGTGACTATAAGCCTAGACGTAGATTTGATGATGATCGTAGATCAAAACGTTTTACAGATGACAAACCAAATCGTAGATATGGTAAATAAAACATGTAAGGATTTCAGGCAGATCAAACTGAAGTCCTTTTCTTATTTATTAGAAATTTGTTTCCGAGAATCTTGGCACTTCAATGATGAGAGTTTCAAATATGGATGGCAGTGAATAAGAACCTATTGTGACAATCAATGATAAAATGTTGTACTAAATCATTGTTAAGGATACCTAACCAAAAAAGTTCACAAATTAACTAAACAGATGGCTTTATGTTAACAAATGCGTTATAATAATTGTAGCGCATTCTTTTTATTTTTTAATTCATAATAATGTACAAAAAAAGAGATAGGCTTTTTGCGTCTATTTGTGAGTAAAATAACAAGAATCTATGAGGAGGAGTTAAGAAAATGAATAATTTTCCACATTTATTTGAACCAATTGAAATTGGAAAGACAACAGTAAAAAACCGTATTTTTATGCCACCTATTTCAACAAACATGGCCGATAAAGGGTATGTTACAGATGATTTAGTAGCACACTATTCTGCACGTGCAAAAGGTGGAGTTGGACTTATCGTTACTGAAGTTGTAACTGTAGAACCAACTTATGTATATCTTCCAGGAGATATGTCAATTTATGATGATAGTTTTATTCCAGGATGGAAAAAATTGGTGGATGGCGTACACCAATATGGAACTAAAATCTTAGCACAATTGTTCCACCCAGCTTATATGGCATTCCCAGTTCCAGGAACACCTCAATTGATTGCACCAAGTTGTGTGGGTCCTTACTATGCACAAAGTGCACCAAGACCTGCAACAATTGAAGAATTACACACAATCGTTGACCAATTTGGTCAAGCGGCTCACCGTGTACAAATTGCCGGTGGTGATGGCGTTGAAATTCAATGTGCTCATGCCCACGGATTATTAGGTGGATTCTTAACACCACTATATAATAAACGTACGGATGAATATGGAGGAAGTCTAGACGGACGTTTACGTCTATGCTTAGAAGTTATCGCATCTGTTCGTAAATATTGTGGAGATGACTTTATTATTGATGTTCGTATTAGTGGTGATGAATATAGTGAAGGTGGATTGACATTAAATGATCAAATCTATGTTTGTAAACAATTAGAAAAAGCCGGAGTTGACTTTATTCACGTATCTGGTGGTAACACAATCAAACGTGGATCAAGTATGCCTGCTCCAGGTACAAGTCCAGCACCTCACGCTCACTCAAGTGAAGAAATTAAAAAGCATGTAAATATTCCAGTTGCGACTGTAGCTCGTATCAATGAACCATGGATTGCCGAAGAATTAATCGCAAATGAAAAATGTGACATGTGTATGATTGGACGTCCAAACTTATGTGACAGTGAATTCGCAAATAAAGCATTTGAAGGAAAAGTAGACGATATTCGTCCATGTATTGGATGTGGTCGTTGTTTAACAGGTATCATGATGGGTAAACGTATTTCTTGTACAGTAAATCCAAGCGTGGAAGATGATACAATTGCACCTGCTGAAACAAAGAAAAAAGTTTTAGTTATTGGTGGTGGTCCTGCTGGTATGGAAGCAGCATATGTTGCAAAAAAACGTGGACACGAAGTTGTTCTTTGTGAAAAATCGAATGAACTTGGTGGACAATTAAGACTTGCGGCTGTTCCAATCGCGAAACAAGAATTGTGTAAAGTTATTAAATTTATGATTCGTCGATTAGATCATGAAGGTATTGAAGTTCGTTTAAATACAGAAGTCACAAAAGAAATGCTTGAAAATGAATTTAAAGATTACGAAATCGTATGTTCAAGTGGAGCTACACCAAAAGAAATTCCACCATTCAAAGTATTCAAAAATTGGATGACTGCAGACGATGTATTATCTGGAAAGAAATATCCAGGACGTAACATTGTTGTATTAGGTGGTGGAAGTGTTGGATGTGAAACAGCGGATTATTTAGCACCATTAATCAATGACTTATTCCCAATGAATCGTAAGATTACATTATTAGAAATGACAAATAACTTAATGCCTGGTGAAGGTGGAGCTGCAAAATCTAGATTGACACAAAGATTGATGCAGAAAGGTGTTCGCATCGAATTGAATGCACAAGTAACAAGTGTGGATGAAAATACAATTACGTATGTAAAAGAGGGTGTTGAAC
>OFMT01002159.1_pt1 | contig 12211 bp, 9 predicted proteins | sample 1541891 | NCBI WGS metagenome assembly OFMT01 (sample SAMN04209230, study PRJEB22552) | human gut metagenome | biome: gut; material: feces | host: Homo sapiens | place: USA: Oklahoma | reverse complement strand
CAGGAATCTCAAGCATATCTGCCAGACATAGCGGTCCATCCCATTTTCGATGGTCAGACCCCTCCAGCTAAATATTTCAAAATATCAACTGACTATTTTAAAATATTTTTTATTCTCATCTAAAAATTCAATCGAATCCCAACGCATACAATAATATGGAAAAACCAACGTTTTAAAACCATTTTCATTCAATTTTTTTATAACTTCATCCTTGGCTTTAATGTTATCTGCAAGATCAATTGCAAGGCAAGTAACCTCCGTCACAAAAGGAGATTGTCTGCTATCCCAAACATTGTTTTCAATAATATAGTTAAAGGGAGTTGCATAAACACAAGAAATGTTTTTTATGCCTTTTAACATTTCATCGAATTTTTCATAAGACATAGTCTGTTCGTTATTTTCTTCGTTTATAATCTGTATTTTGTAAGTAGGATAATTAACATATACTCTGGGCGGAAGTGTGGTAATAAATGCCGGCATATTCGCGGATAACTCTTTAGTTTCAAAGGCACATCCAGGAGTATGCAAAATTTCCCAGGATTTTTTTGAATAATTCTCTAATTGTTCCAGTGCAATATTCGGAATCATATGTTCAAATTCTTTGCATGATACAATAGGAATAAGCTGTCGCATAATATCGGATTTAGTTTTTTTTAAATCATCACAAATTTGTGAAATATTGTCAGCTGACTCAGCATCGATTTTAAATTTAATGATTTGTGAAAAATCATCTTTATTAATATCGCTCATATTTATGTCCTTTCTGCTATATTTAGCACTTAAATAATTATATGTCCATTTTGCTTAATTATGGCACAATTATAGTAAAAAGTCAATAAGCTTTTTGCTTGCTCCAAAGATTTGAATTATTAATGTCTTTTTGCCATGTCATTCTTTGATTTTTTGATTATAGTTCTTTTCCCTGTGTGTTAGATTCTATCGAGGCACAAAACATAAAAATAGTATTATACCCGTTCGGGATGATTTGATATAGAAATATATAAATTATACCCGAACGGGATTTTTGTATATAATTCGCTTGAAATTATACCCGAACGGGATTAATATGTTTAATATGAGTACAATTGGAGATTATATAAAAGAAGAAAGAAAAAAAGCAGGGCTGACGCAGGAGGATTTTGCAATCCGTTCCGGACTTGGACTTCGTTTTGTAAGGGAATTGGAACAGGGAAAAGAAACTGTGCGTCTGGACAAAGTGAATCAGGCACTGGCAATGTTTGGGAAAGAAGCTGTACCAGGAAAAAAGGAGGATTAGCAGGTGGAGTCAGAATATAGAAAGGGATATGTATATATTCAAAATCATTTTTCCGGAATTATTGCAGAAACTGAAGAAGGGTATATTTTTACTTATGACCAGGATTATCTGGACAGAGAAGATGCAGTGGCAGTAAGCCTGACACTTCCATTACGTCAGGAGCCTTATGAAACAACTATATTGTTTCCTTTTTTTGACGGACTGATTCCAGAAGGATGGCTTCTGGGGGTGGTCAGCCGAAACTGGAAAATCAACCAGAAAGACCGGTTTGGATTACTGTTATCTGCCTGCAGAGACTGCATTGGCGATGTTTGTATCAGGAGAGAAAAGGTATGAAATGCTTGTGTTGTGGAAAGCCAATAACAAATAGTGCAACGAATGTGGAAAAAGAATGGTGCTGGCATAAAAAGTGTGTAAAGAGATTTTTTCAGACAGATGAATTACCAATCTTGGATATTACGAAAGAGCAACTGGAAATCCTGGCAAATGAAATAGTAAATGAGGGACTTACTGTGCCGGGAGTTCAGAAAAAGCTTTCCCTGCATTTATCAACAGATCTTAATGCAAGACTTACAATTGTGGACTATCCGACAGGATATATCCTGAAGCCGCAAACGGAAGAATTTGATAATATGCCGGAATTTGAGGATCTGGCAATGCGTCTCGCAGAAATTATGGGAATCCAGACGGTTCCCCATGCTCTTATAAAAATGAATGATGAATACGCGTATATTACTAAAAGGATAGACCGGGAAATATCAGAAAAAGAGACCAAACTATATGCCATGGAAGATTTCTGCCAGCTGTCTTACAGGCTGACACAGGATAAATATAAAGGTTCTTATGAACAATGCGGAAGAATCATAAAAAAATGTTCTGCAACACCGGGCTTAGACCTGTCAGAGCTGTTTCTGCGTGTTGTTGGATCTTTCGTTATGGGAAATTCAGATATGCATTTGAAAAACTTTTCGCTAAAGGAAACGGAGCCTGGTAGTAGAAATTTCCAATTATCAAAAGCATACGATATGCTTCCTGTTAATGTGATCATGCCAGAAGATAAAGAACAGCTGGCACTCACAATAAATGGCAAAAAACGTAATATTCATAAGAAAGAATTTCGGATACTGGCAGAATCCTGTGGGATTCCATTAAATTCTGCGGAACGTATGATGAAAAAAGTATGCTCATTAAAGGCAAAACTTTTTACACAGATAGAAGAATCTTGCTTGTCAGCAGAGCAAAAAGAGCAAATGGAGGAACTTATTTCAAAAAGGCTTGATATTTTGAGTTAGATAAACGGCACTTGGATGCGACATACTCCCGTCACTTAAATCTTACAGATTTTGAAAATTAAAACCATCCCGACTATGTATATTATTCATACAGCTGGGATGTTTTTATATGTGGGTAAGGAATTCTGTATTATAGGTTATTTTCGGTGTCGAGTAGACGCACCCCTTGCGGTCGTACGCCCCTCACAGAATCCGGACTTGCGGCTTTCCCGCATCCGGCTCTTTACGAAACGAATCGTTCACATTTATCAATTATATACACTGACATATATTCGGGGTCTTACCAATGGATAGCTGTTATCTATCATATTCAGAAATTCTACCCAGTTGTAGCTTTTCTTTTGACTCCTCCGATTTAGACAGTAGAATAAACTTTTCATTACGTGGTATCGAAATGCTGTTATTCTTTCTGTATTGTCTGTGATTCCATAGTAATGGTAATAACCAGTCAGTATCTGATTGAGTTTAGCAGTGATCTCTTTCAGTTTCCATGTTTTCATGTGTCCCATCAGTTGATTTATTTCTCTACATTTCTTCGCAAACTTCTTCTTACTGGTTTTCCTCTTCACTCTGAATCTACCATTCTTGCTTTTGGAACAGTAGTGTGTAAAACCTAGGAAAGTAAAGGTACCTGGCTTCGTTCCACTTTTACTGCATCTTTCCTTTGCGTATCGTCCGAACTCTATCAGCCTGCTCTTTTCTTCTTCAAGGCTTAATCCAAAGTGTCCCATTCTATGTTTTAAGTGTTCATAGAACCATACTGCATCTGATTTGTATTGGAATGTCACCACAAAATCATCAGCATAGACCACCAGACCTGCATATCCCTTTAACATTGGCGTTACCACCTCTTTGAACCACCATATCAGCACATAGTGCATATAGATACAGGAAATTATCGGAGAGCAGACGGAACCTTGTCCACTTCCTTCCTCTGTTGCTTCAAATTCATAGTTATTCATAATTCCTGCTTTCAGCATTCGTCTGACAAGGCGGATGATATTCGGGTCTTTGATCCTTGATTCTATAAAACGCACAATCCATTCATGGTCAAGATGCTGGAAGAATCCTTTTATATCCGCATCCAGAACATAATTCGTCGGTTTCCTTTCCAGCATTATGTTTAGTTTGCGGATTGCTTTATGGCAGCCCCTGTTGGGTCTGAATCCCATCATCTCATCATAAAACATTGGTTCGAATACTGCTTCCAGTATCCTGCGCAGTGCTTCCTGTACCAGCTTGTCTTCATAACAGTAGATACTAAGTGGCCGCATCTTCCCATTGTCCTTTGGTATTTCTACCAGTCTTGCTGGTTTAGGCTTATAGGATTTCTTCTTCAGACTTTCTATAAGGGCTTCTAGATTTTCTTCCAGATTTCTTCCGTATTCTTCTTTGGTAACTCCATCTATTCCTACGGCTTTCGTTCCATCCATCTGGACATGACAGTTCTCAAGCATCTCCTTATTGATAAGATGCCCCAGTGATGTAAAGACCATGTCTGGGTTTTCTTTTGATAATTGTGATATTCTCGCCAATTTCGTTTCCATTAGTTCCCCTATCTCTGTGTATAGCTAATGTTTCCTCTTTGATATAGTTTCGCAGGCCAGAACTGCGAGGCACAGTTCTCTCTCGACTTCCCTCCAGTATTTATTTTGTTCATACCTTCACCGGTACTGTTCGGGCCTCCGACTACCTGCACTTCGTTTGTCTTTCTTCTTTTGGTTGGCGGACATACTTTTCATTTACACACTCTGAAAAGAAAATGCAGGTCCTCTCCAGTTGACATATAGTCCCTGTCTGACATGAATAGTTTCAACAACACCGCAGAGGCATGCAAAATCTCACCATAACGATAAGTGCATATATTGTCTTCCACCCTGACCACGGTGTCGACCCTCTGATACTTTGGGATTTTCGGTGCTCCATAGCTATCCCTGCTATCTTGCTGTCTACGCTTAGCCTGCACGTTACCGTAACAGACTCAAGACTCGCTTCAAATGCTGTGGTTAACAGCTTATTTGATGGGGCTTCCACCCACCGGACTATATACCCTTTGCTGGACGCACGGTCAGACCCCAATGTTGTTTGAGATGGCGGGGAAAGAGTTGAATTTTAGGATTGAATTGGTTGAAGTAAAATAATTATAGATGGATATAAAAAGACTCCAGTTACGTTCTCTGGAGTCTTTTTAGTGAAAGATTTTCTTACCTTACAGTATTATTACAAATTCTTTCAGGAGCTTATTTGTGTTCTCATCATTTTAAACCGTTACCACTCCAGAAAGAATATCGTTTATTACCCGTAAAATCAGAGAAATGTATTGGGGGGTAATAGAAGCTGCTACTCTTGAAAATTCCTCAATTCCGGCATTTTGGCTATGTGCAATTGTATTTCTTAAATGCGTAAACATATCCTCTTTTTTGTTTGGATTATTATTACAATTTTTAAAATCTATATATGGATACCGCTCCTTATTTTTTCCAAAAAAATCATGTACACGTTGTTGTTTATTCCTTTCATCGGATGAACATATTAACCCAAGCAAAACATCATATAGAGCGATGAATTGTATTACTCTATGAGGATTATGAAGAATAAAAAATAATTCTTTATATTGTGCTTTGTGTTCACTTATAGGTGTATTTTGGCTCATAATTTCTTCAAAAAAATCGGTTGCATCACATGTTGCTGTTATTGACACGGAATCTCTTATTTTTAGCTGATCATGTAATTCTATTTTTTCTTCATTTCCATTTTTATCTATTATCTTTTCGCAGAAACAAACAGGATTACATGTAGATACATCTGAATAGGCAATAATATTAAAACAGATTCTTTCCAATTCATTTCCTATTTCATTTAAAAATTCTTTTACATTTTTGTCTGGCAGTAAAGTAAAGGTTATATGTTTGAATTCATCATCTATACTCACTGATTTCAAAAAACTGTGATTTTTGTATATGTACTCTTTATTATTTTTTAAGAGCATCTTTCTACAATAACCCGGTTCTTGAATATTAAAACCTTCCATTAAATATGTTACTTTACTGTTCATATTTATACCTCTCTATCTTTATACTAACTTTTTCTTTATCTTAACTCTCAAGGTTTAGATATCAATATCTTCAATAGTCAAATGCTTATTGCATGTACTCTACTGACAGTTTGCATAATAGGTATATATTGCCTTTCCGACTGCCTCTATTGTTACAACTGCTGCTGTAATTTTAGCCGGAATTGTAAAAGGATACCCTACATTTAAAGTTTCAAATAACGTAGTTCCTATAAAATTGCTACACACGGTTACCATAATACTATGAGCAGCGGATTTGTCTAATGAAATGCCAAATAATGCAGCTACCTGAATTGTCATTGCTATTTCTTCAGCTGCTAATGCAGCTGCATCTGCGCCTAACGGGAGTGCTCCTGCTGTTGCACCTCCGGCAAGTGCCCATTTGTGAATGAGATTTTTTGCATCCATAGTTGCCTGAGTTCTATTGTTTATTTCTGTTCTAATAGCCATAATTTTTCTCCTTATGTAAAAAATAATAAATTAAAAGTAGTTTAGTTATTAAAATTATGAAAATAGACATTTAAGAAAGAATTCAATGATTCGTTTCTTTATGAATAGATATTAACAGTTACATTTTCTGGTGCAAGCAAATTTCTAATATTAATGAAGTAACAAAATTTGCATTAAATTACAGGTAACAATTATTTTAATGTACATTTTGACATCAGGAAATTATATAAAGAAAATTCCTGGCTATAAAATACTAGCCAGGATTTTCTTTTTTAGGAATCTGTATTATTTACCCAAATGGATTATTTAACTTTAGCAGTTTTCAGGTTTGACCATGGGCTGAATACTTTCTTTCCATCAATAGATGTTCTATTGAATGCATGCATTCCAACTGTCCATGTTCCTGCCGGTACATTCTTGAATGTAGCTGTTACTGTACCTTCTTTGATGTTCAGTTTCTTATGAGCACCGTAGTTGTATGGACGCAACTCGCCATTGTCTTTCTTAGAAGATGTACCAAGTACTACATCATATCCAGTTGCGTTAGCAGCCTCTTTGTATGTTACTTTGATTGTAGATCCGCTAACTTTTACGCTTGTGATTACTGGTGCATCTGGTGTAGTTGCAGTTACAGAGAACTGGGATCCTTTGGACCATTCGCCGAATACTTTCTTACCGTTTGCATCACGTGTCCAAGCGTGGCAGTATGCGTAGTATGTTCCTTTATCTACATATTTGAATGCTGTAGATGTCTTAGCCTGGTTCTTGTTTACAGCTGTGTAATCTTTGTTTGTGATGCAGTCTTTGTCGGTGGAGATTACATAATCGTAACCAGAAGCACCTTCTACTTCATCAGAAAGGATTACAGTTGCTTTGTTACCAACAACTTTTACATTGCTGATCATCGGAGCACCAACTTTTCTGCCACCAATTTCAACATTTACAGAACCTGTGTAATTCTTTCCACCGTCAACTACGGATACAGTAGCTGTTCCATCACCGTTATCTTTTACGTCGAAGTTTTCTTTTTCTTCAACAACGTTGCCGTTCATAACTGTAAGTTTCAGGTTTTTGTCTACAGATACGGAGCAGTCTTTCAGATCTTTCTTGTCGATAGTAAATGTAAGTTTGCTTCCATCTGTTTTAGCGGTAACAAGGTTTCCTTTGTACTGACCAATTCCTTTTACAGTTACTTCGATAGGTGTAGTAGTAGCATCTACTTTCTTAGTATCAAATACTAATTCATAATCAGTTCCTTCTGTTAAGATTTTTCCTGATTTAGAATCTGTTACTACAGAGCCTGGTTTAACAGCGATTCCACCAGCATATGTTGCATTTGTAATTGTAACATTTTTAGCTGCAAATTTTCTTCCACCGTTAATTGTAAATGTTGCCCAGGAATCTGCTAACACATTATCCAGAAGCACTTCGTATGTTCCTGGTGTTGTTTTATTAGCTTCTGTAACAGTTGTTGTAAGCATTGGACTTACATTACCATTTTTAGCTTTTACGATAGAATAAGTACCACCATAGTTTCCTGTACCAACAACGCATACATATGCAAGTGCATTAGCACTGGTCTGATCTACGTTATTAGCATAAGCAAGTTTATATGTGAAATCTTTAGCTCGTACTGCTGCCGGAGAATCAATAATATTTCCAGCTACAAGTGAAGAATCTGAGAATTCTACAGCACTTCCAGTCCATTCCATGGCAGTTGTACTTGGCAGATTAAATGTATTAACATTATTAACTGCAGCACCTTTAATTCTTGAAACAACCTGTCCTTCGTCATTTACAAGCTTAATAGCCCACGGATAAGAACCAGTAGTTAAACCGTCTTTATTAATAAGAGTACGACGTTCGATATCAAATGTAGCTGTTACACTGTCTCCATCAAAGTTTTTAGCAATTGATTTCTTTGGTGTTAATGTAACTGAACCAGCATCTTTTCCGGCATTTACATTTGTGCCAAAGGAAATGTCGAACAGTTTACTAAGATCAACAGATCCTAATTTAACTGTAGCAGATGCTTCGCTTGCAGATACACTTTCATCTTTGTTTGGTGTTGTTGTATCATCATCCTGTTCAAGAAGAGGTTTTTTCTGTGTTCCATCATAAACCTGTTCTTTACCTTTAATGATTTCAAATTTTACATCAGAAAGTTTAGCTGGTGTGATTGTTGCAGAAAGAGTTTTACTTCCCTGATATCCACTTGCCGGAAGCATTTTAACTACAACATCTGCTGTACCAACATTAATACCATTCTTAACGCTTACAGTATAATCTTTTCCTTCGTCATAAGTTACACCGTTAAGTTTAACAGTTACCTTAGGTTTGATTGTTTCACCAGTGTATGTATAACTTGTCTGATCCAGAGAAACATCTAAACCTTCAATTGCTTTGTCTACAATCGGTACATATAAAGTAACAGTTCTATCGGTAACATTAGCTTTGTAATATACAGAAGAATCTGCAGATGTACCTAATTTTGCAAAGTTATTCTGATTAGCTGCAATTGAGAAGTTGCCTTTATCTTTCAGTGTAACTGTTGCTTTAATATAATTTCCAACTGCATTTGTTGCACCGTTTTTATTATCTGTTGGTTCAGAAGATGAATTAGCCTTTTTTACAAACTCATATTTAACTTCATAATCATTTGTTGTCGCATTTGAAATGATTTCATCTTTTTTCTGTGATGCGCCATTTGTACCATTAATTGTAATTCCAATGGCATCTGCATATGCTGACGCATTACCTCTGTTTGTTTCATCAATTGCAACACCTTTTGAAGATTTCACAGTCACAGTTGTAGTTTTGTCATTGCTAGTAGGAGTAACTTTTGAAGGATTAATCTTGAAGTAAAAATCTTTACTGCATCCTTCATAAGCACCGCTAACAGCAGTTACTGTTAATACAGCCCATTTTGTTTTATCGGTTGTGTTTGTTGCATCTGCATTAACATTATTTTTATATGTTACAACAAAATCTTTCTGGCTCCAGTTTCCTGTTGAATCGCCAGTTGGATCAAACCAACCAAGTTTTGCACCAACAGTTTCTGTGAGTAAATCTTCTGTACTAAATTCTACAGCTTTACCATTGTTATAATCTAAACCTAAAGAAGGTAAATTAGCATTATCTGCTACTGCTGTAACATAGCTTGATTCCTTCCATTGTCCGAAAGCAGTGGATTTAGTTTTAAATGTTGCATATGGGCCGAAAACATTAGCTGCAATTACAAGATCAGCATGAATCTGACCCTTAGTTGTCTGGTCATTTCCACTAATAGTGATTGCATTATGATAAGTTCCTACTTTTGTATAATCCCCATCAGCTACAGTAATGGTTAAACCTGTAAGATTTAATTCTTTTCCATCTTTGGTAAAGGTAAGATCATTTGCTACAACACTCGGTTTCCGGTCTTTAGCCTGTACTTTTTTAGGATTTTTTAATGTTGCAGTAACTCCTGATAAATCTAATGCTACTATTGTTACAGTATTTTTGATTCCAGTAGATGCATTGTCAGATGTTGGATCTAAACTGACATCAGCATCACTTGTAGAAGCAAAATTGCCAGAAGCTTTTAATTTCTTACCATCTAATGTAACAGTTAATCCTTTTCTTCCAGTTGTTCTGGCATCAACAGTTACTTTTTTGATATAATCTTTTAATGAAATAGTTGACGCTTTTGTGGAATCTTTTGCATCTGGAAGAAATACATCTACTTCTGATGCGTCAACAGCTTCATATTGATTTCCTGTGTAAGTAATTTCTTTATCTGTATTAGCTACTTTTACAAATACATTTCCTGTTGTTACAGTATATTTTGTAATGTTAAATGTTGTATTTAAAGTACCTGTATAGTATTTAGCCTTATCACCTGTGAGAGTACCAGTTACTGTAACTGTTGATCCGGCATTTACTAAACCAGCGCTTCCTGAGTAACTCCATGTATAACTAGAAGTATTCTTAAGATAAGCATCGTCAGAAGAGTCAGCTGATACATAGTTAGTATCTGCAATTGAAGCAACATCCAGTTTTTTCTCAGCTCCAGTATATGCAAAATTTGCATTAGTTGCAAATTGAGGAACAAGTTTAGTATCTTTTAAATCTACTGGTTTAATTGTACCAAGAGAAATTTCTGCAATTTTAGATGTACCTTCTACAATAACAAAAGATAATGTTTCATTTACATGCTCTTTTAAAGCTGATGAATTCGGAAATGTAACGTTGGTGCTTAAGCTACCACCGTTTAAGTTAGTTGCAGTTTCCCATGCATTATTATAAGCCCATGCATATTTAAGACCAGTTGTATATGCTGCATTATTTGCTTTTTTAATTGTAGAAGTGCCAAATACTGTTGAAGCATCAAATTTACCATCATCTACTTTACCAGCCCAAGTTGGGTTGGTAGCTTTTTTGTTTACAGTAATACCTGAAAGGTCATAGTCGCTTGCAGCTGTTGCTACAACTGCATTTTCATCATTATCTACAACTGGAGCAGTATCATCTGTAAAAGCTTCTGTTGCAACATCAGCAGTAGTATCTTCAACAACCGGAGCTTCAGTCTCAACAGCAGCATCAGTACCATCACTGAACTCAGCAGCCCATACCGGCACATTAGAAGTAGCAAGCATTGCAACAACAAGTGACATACTTAATGTCTTTTTTGCCATGCCCTTCTTTGTGTTTTTAATCTTTGTCATGATTATAGTTCCCCTTTGGGTAGTGGACAGGTTAATTTTGCGGAGGATTTTTTGTATATAATGGATATTGACGAGCAGAGTATATACGATAGACGATTTATAACTGGTTTTTTATAAGCTTTTTTGTTAAAATACATAGTTATATTCGAAAAAGTTTGTATTTAATGCATAAAAAAGCTCTCAATCATATCAGGAAGATACAACTGAAAGCTTTTTCTGCTTTATGTAATGAACTTGTTTTCTGTTAAGTATAGCTCCACAGGGTCATAAAAATATTTTTTTAGAACCTTTAGACTGTAAGAGTCATTCCCATAGATTTTGCAATCTCTTCCAACTTATCTGTGGCAAAACCGGTATATTTTTTTATCTTATCAATTGGTTCCTTATCTTTAAGCATCATTTTTGCAAGGGACAGATTTTTCTGTTCTATACCTTGTTCCATGCCTTGTTCGATGCCTTTTACAATGCCCTGTTCAATACCCTGTTCAACAAGTGCTTTTCCCAGATTACACATATCCTGCACCTCGCTTTCAAATTTTTCTGTCATGGCAATGCCGAAATCATCCTGAAGACGGGCTTTCTTCGTTTCCGGGGATATGGAAAGAGAGAAGAGTGTGTTCAGCAGATCAAGGATCTCCAGATCACTTTCTTTATCAGCATCACCCAGGTTTACGATCACAACTTCCATAAGGTCATAGCTGTCCGGACTTTCATAAGGTTTCCCCAATACTGTATCTTGTACTGTGTGATAGCGGAAGATCCCGTTCCTGCGTTTTTTTGCCGGATCCGGACAGATCCAGATGCTGTAGACTTTCTGGAGTTTTTCATAATGTTCTCCGGTAAAGACAGTCCCATACTGTTCGGATATCATTCTTGCGCAGTAATAGAAACCTCTTGTAACTAACGGATATCCCGGCGTGTCATTTAACTGGATCTCCAGATTGATGATCAGCTGCACCGGTTCTGCATTGTCTGGAATGTATGCCCTGAAACGGATGTCATAATATACAGTCTGCTCTCTGATCGCATTTGCCTCAGAATTAAGGCTGTCTATCCGTTCGTTTCCGTCCAGTGTTCCGGTATAGTCAGGCTGATCCTGATGTACTGTGTGGCTGGAAACTTCGATGTTGCCCTTTAAACAGTTTTCACAGATAAACTTAACGCTGTATTGGGAAAATTCTTTTGTACAGGATTTGAGGATCCAGGCAGCAACTGCCTTATAGGTTAATAGTTTCTTGGCACATTCGTCATATCTTGCACGTTCTGCGGCAAGGTCTATCGTCTGTGCCAGATCTGTCTGATGTACTATGGATGTCACCTCCCTGTCACATATTTGGTATCTATATTTTAGCAGAGTGGCAGTTTATTTGCCAGAGAAACTTTTCGACAATTTTTGCTCTGATAAATACAATAT
>OFMT01002158.1_pt1 | contig 12214 bp, 10 predicted proteins | sample 1541891 | NCBI WGS metagenome assembly OFMT01 (sample SAMN04209230, study PRJEB22552) | human gut metagenome | biome: gut; material: feces | host: Homo sapiens | place: USA: Oklahoma | reverse complement strand
ACGGGGTCCATGAATGCCTGAGGCCACACTTACGGTGTGGACCTCACCGGAAAGCCGCGAGATTTGGCTTTCGCCTGTTACCAATATAAAGTGAACGCGGGAGATTGTCAAGGTAAGGCAACTATACTTCTTAGAACTTATACACTTGCTCCAGCGCTGCAAGCTTGAGGCAGCAGCAGAAGACGGCCATCGCCTGCTCAAGCTCCTCGACCGGCGGCAGCGACGGGGCGACGCGGATGTTGCTGTCAAGAGGGTCGTGTCCATACGGATAGGTCGCGCCCGCGCTCGTCATCACGACGCCCGCCTCCTTGGCGAGCGCCAGCGTACGCTTGGCAAGGCCGGGAGCCGTGTTCACGGAGACAAAGTAGCCGCCCTTGGGCGTGTGCCAGCTCGCAATGCCGAGCGGCTTGATCTCGCGCTCGAGCGTTTCGACGACCATGTCGAACTTCGGCTTCATGATCTTGGCGTGCTCCTTCATGAGAGCGAGGGTGTGCTCTTTGTTCTGGAGATACTTGACGTGGCGCAGCTGGTTCATCTTGTCGAAGCTGATGGCCTGAATGCCGATGAGCTTGGTCATGTGCTCCATGTTGGCCTCGCTGCACGCAAAGCACGCAATGCCCGCGCCGGGGAGCGTCACCTTGCTCGTGGAAGCGAACTCGAAAACCATGTCGGCGTTGCCGTACTTCTCGCACTCGCTCAGAATATCCTTGAACGGGACGAACTCGCCGTCGAACTCGTGGATGCAGTAGGCGTTGTCCCACATCAGCAGGAAGTCCGGCGCGGCAGGCTTCATCTTTGCAATGCGCTCGATGGTCTCGTCGGAGTAGATGATGCCGTCGGGGTTCGAGTACTTCGGCACGTTCCACATGCCCTTGACGCTCGGGTCCTTGATGAGGTTTTCGACAATGTCCATGTCGGGGCCGTTTTCGGTCATCGGGATGGTGATGAGCTCAAAGCCGAAGCTCTCGGTCACCTTGAAGTGGCGGTCATAGCCCGGCGCGGGGCAGAGCCATTTGACGCTCTCTTCCTTGCACCACGGCTTTTCGCTGTGCAGCAGGCCGTGGGTGTAGGCCTTGGAGACCGTGTCGTACATGAGCTGGAGGCTCGAATTGCCGCCGGCGAAGACCTGAGAGGTCTTGCAGCCGAGGATATCGGCGAACAGCTTACGCGCGCTCTCAAGACCCTTGAGCTCGCCGTAGTTGCGGGCGTCCACGCCGTTGTCCACGCACTCCTCGGCGCTGGTCAGCGCGGTCAGGATGCCGCTGACAAGGTCGAGCTGCTGCTTGCTCGGCTTGCCGCGCGCCATGTTGAGCTTGAGGCCCTTGGCCTTCCAGCTCTCGTATTCGGCGGACACCTTGTCGTATTCCTGCTGCCACTCGGCAGTGGAAAGAGCCATATAATCCATGATGATTCTCCTTTACAGGTAATTTATCCGATTAAAGTAACTGCATTATAGCACAGGGAAAAATCAGGCGCAAGTGTCCACATATAACAATCATTTGTTTTGCCTGCGGCAACAAGTTGACTCATTGAACAGATTGTACCGCCCCTCGCCGCAAGAGAGAGGGGCGCTGCTTTTTGGCGAAAGCGGGAAAGAAAACGCATTAGCACTAAACATAGTGCTGACAGTGCGTCCAAATCAGGCAAAAGTAAGGCCGCGGAAAGCACATCGCTTCCCACGGCCTTGATCGTTTTTATAGAATTGGTCTTGTCACAGCTCGGTAAAGGTGCGAATTTCGTCGAGCTGGGCGTAACGCCGCGCATGTGTTGTGCTCACCTTTCCGGCGCAGACGGGGCAGCCGCACTGCTGCGCGCCGGTGCGCGGATAGATGACGGATTTCCACACGTGTCCCATGGAGCACTGCCACCAGACCTTTTTGTTGCTGCCGGGCGTGACCATCTCCGGTGTCAGCGCGCCGTTGAGCGACGGGTGCCACTGCGAAGCAATGTCGGGGCAGAGCGTCTTGAGATCATTGAAGCCTTTGAGCACCTTGCGTCCCGCGCAATAGGGACATCCGGTCTTGCGCTGCGTGCGCGACGAGACCGTGGCGCGGTAGGAATGCCTCAGCTCGCAGCGCCACCAAGCGGGACGGTTGGAACTGACGGCGACATCGCTGGGCTTCAGGCACCCGTTTTTGCGCTTATCCCACTGTGCGGCAATCTCGGGCTGGAGGTGGGCAAGGTCATTTTCGCCCGTGACGATCGTCTTGCCCGCGCACACGGGACATCCGTGCCCCCACGCCGTGCGCGCGGCGACGGGCGACTGCCACGAGTGCCCCTCCGGACAGCGCCACCAGATGCGGATCTTCGAGCCCGTGGAGACGTCGCGCGGCGAGAGCGGGCCGTTTTCACACGTCCACCAGACTTTTTTCTTGCTGCCGTAGGAAACGGTGTCCGGCGTGAGCGGAAAATTGCGCGATTCGTCCCATTCTTTCAGTAAGTTTGTCCTTTCATGCAGCATGCAGAACTCATAAAATGTTTGCCGCATGTTCATTCCCCCTCTTTTCGGCAAAAAAGGTTTCCCGCCTGTACCTTGCTTTCAGAGAGGGCCGGGCGGTGCAGGAAGGGCGATGCCCCTCCGAATGATTTGCAACCGGCTGTCATAACCGCACATGGCGGCCTTAGCCCCCTCTGGCTTTGCGTCCCTGCTTTTCAGCAGGTTTGCCAAACATTGCTTTGCTTGTTCAGATCAGTACAGGCGCTTTCGCGCCGGAAACGGGGAAGAAAAGACTTCCGCTTTGACAGAATCAATGAAAAGAACTCGGCTGATCCTGTCGTATCTGTATTCTATCGCGTACTTTCCGTAGAAACAAGGCAGGTGACAAGACAGAATTCGGAAAAGTGATATAAAATTTGGAAAAATCTGAAAGAAATTAACGAAATATTAGCGTTTTTATGCTGATTCTCTATGTTTTTGACGTGATGGAGAGGACTGAAACCGTGCGCGGCGATGCGACCGCAACCGCGCTTTCTTGACATCTTCCGCCGTTTCGGTATGATAGAACCATCCCGTTTTTTGGAGGCAACTATGCATTCAGTGACAACTAAGAAGGCCGCGCTCGCGGCGCTTCTCGTTCTGGCGGCGCTCCTTTCCATCTTCGCGGTGGGGAAGAGAGCGTCCGACCCCGCGTACCATCAAGCGTCCATCGACGCGCTCGCGGAAAAGCAGGGGACGGTGCTCGAGCTGACAGCGGCGTCCACCGCCGCAAGCGCGGCCATCACGCTCCTGCCGGGCGACACCGCGACGCCCATCGCCGAAAAGCTCGCCGACCTGAGCGGCTATTTCCTCATCGTGCTCTGCGCCATCTTTTTGGAAAAGTATCTGCTGACGATCACATCCTGCGTGTCGTTCACGATCCTGATCCCCGCAGCCTGCGCGCTTGGCATCGCTGCGCTCTGTTCCGAAAAGCTGCGCGCCGCGCTGGGGAAGCTCGCGTGGCATTTGCTGCTCTTCGCGCTCGCCATCGCGTTTGCCATTCCCGCGGGTGTCAAAGTCTCGAGCATGATCGAGGACACATACCGCGCCTCGATCGAAGAGACCATCGCAAACGCCGAGCAGACGACCGAGGACATCCAGTCCGCCACCTCGGGCGAGGCGGACGAGAGCGAAAAAAGCGGCCTTTCCGGCCTCTTTTCCAAGGTGACTGAGGGCATCACCGGAGCGGCGACCGCCGCGGTCGAGCAGCTCAAAACGGTCCTGAACCGCTTTATCGAGGCCCTCGCCGTCATGCTCGTCACGTCGTGCCTGATCCCGATTTTAGTGCTGCTGTTTTTCGCCTGGCTCGTCAAGCTGATGCTCGGCATCGAACTGCCGCCGCTGCGTGTAAAGCTTGGTGACGGCAAGGCGCACAGCGCAAGCGGCGCGCCGCGGATATGACCACATGGCCATCGTAAAAAATATACGATAACTTAAAAGTGCGGCGAGCGCAGCGATGCCGCTTTGGGGGGACAGCAAGGTTGGCAAAATCTAGCGACGGCAGGGGATTCTACCAAGACTGCATTCAGATCAGGGAGCGACAGCGAAGATAGAAAAAAGTCAAATCGTTTAGAACCATCACCCGGCAGGTACCCGATTCCGCAGGCTGAGCAGCTCTTCAAGCCTCAAAACCGCAATGTCGGGGGGCGAGAGGGTTCCCCCTCATCCTTCCCTTGGGATTCAAAAGGGGACATTCTCTTCGAGAAGAGAATGTCCCCTTTATTCGCTCTCCCCTGCGGGTTAGCAGGAGAAAACTCCGCAGCGCTGCGCGCGCTGCTGATTCACCTTGTCTCCGCAAATCGCGTCGTCAGAACGACACGACTTCCTGCGCGGGCTTCGACGTGGTGGTGATGCGCTCGACGTACAGCACGGGGCCCTCGCCCTCATAGGCGTCGAGGTGCTCCTTTTTGACCGTGGCAGTGATATCGACCCAGTCGCGATTCTTGTAGGCCTTCAGGCTGTCGCCCTTGGCGACGATGCCGACGAACTGGATGTCGTTTTCGCAGCAGGTCATCACGAAGCGGCCGGGGCAGTGGATGCCCGGGAACTTCTTCGAGTGGCACATGATGAGCTTCATGTGGACCTTTTTGCCATCCCAGCGGTCGGGATGGTCCATCGCGTCGACGTACCACACGCCGTAGTCGTCGTCGGGAATGTCGATGAGGTCGGGCGTCATGTCGAACGGGCACTCGTCGCCGGTCAGGTAGTCCTCGCTGTTGCCGTCGTTGTCCTCAAGGTAGATGTCCGCGCGGCGGTTGACCATGCGCAGATTGCGCGCGCGCAGGCTCTCTTTGAGCTTGTCGTCGCAGCGGTTGAAGACGATCATGTCCGCGTTCGTGATCTTTTCCATCATGAGCTGACCCATGTTCTTGACGAACAGCTCGAACGTCGGCGCCTGCACGAAGGTCATGATCTGATAGAGCACCCAGTTGGCGGGCAGCACCTCGCGGTAGAGCTTTTCCATCTGCCACATGCCGTTGTACTCAATGAGCACCTGCTTGGGGCGGTGCTTCTTTTCAAGCTCCTTGCAGAAAGCGAGCGTCAGCTCCTCTTCGTCGTCTACCGTGACAACGGTGACGTTGTCGAGCGCCTTCTTCTCGTATTCTTCGTCGCCCTCTTCGCAGCAGATCAGAAGCGTCCTGTCCTCGCGGGCGAAGCCGTCTTCTAAAATGCCGTTGATAAAGCTCGTTTTGCCGGAATCGAGGAATCCGGCGACCAGATAAACAGGAATATCCATGCCTTACACTCCAAACAGTTCTGCAAGGCCGTCTTCCTTGAGCTCCGCGCCGATAACGCACAGACGGCCCGTATAGTCGGGATGGCCCGCGCGGACCTCATGCTCTTCGGGCACGTAGTCGAATTCGAGCCAGCCGTCCTCGCCGTTCACGATGCCCTTGGCACGCAGGATGTGGCCGTAGTCGCCGCTGTCCAGCTTGTGGAGCATGTCCTCAAGAGCTTCCTTGCTGAACTTCTTCGGCGTCTCCTTGCCCCAGGAGGAGAAGACGTCGTCGGCGTGGTGATGATGGTGATGGTGGCACTCGCACTCGGGATCGTCGCACTCCTCACCGTCGTGGTGATGGTGGTGATGCTCGTGCTCGTCGTGCTCGTCATGGTCATGGTCGTGATGATGCCCATGCTCGTGGTCATGCTCATCCTCATCGTGGTCATGATGGTGCTCGTGGTCGTGGTCGTGCTCGTCATGTTCATCGTGATCGTGATGATGGTGATGCTCATGCTCGTGCTCGGCCTCTTCGATCTCGTGCTCGCGGCGCATCTTTTCAAGAAGCTCGTCGCTCAGCGACACCTTTTCGATGGCGGAGAGGATGGTCTTGCCGTCCAGCTCGTCCCACGGAGTCGTCAGAATGGCGGCGTCGGGGTTCTTCTCGCGCAGCATCGCGGCGGCAGCCTCGAGCTTTTCCTGCGAGAGCTTCTGCGTGCGGGAAAGAATGATCGTGCCGGCGGCCTCGATCTGGTTGTTGTAGAACTCACCGAAGTTCTTCATATAGACCTTGACCTTGCTGGCGTCGGCCACGGTGACATAGCTGTTGAGCTTGAGCTCGGGGCACTCGTCCACCGTGCGCTGCACGGCAACGATGACGTCGGAAAGCTTGCCGACGCCGCTCGGCTCGATCAGGATGCGGTCGGGATGGAACTGTGCCACGACTTCCTTGAGCGCCTTGTTGAAGTCGCCGACGAGGGAGCAGCAGATGCAGCCCGCGGACATCTCGGAGATCTCGATGCCGGACTCCTTCAGAAAGCCGCCGTCGATGTTGATCTCGCCGAATTCATTTTCGATCAGCACGAGCTTTTCGCCGCTGTAGGCTTCCGCGATCAGCTTTTTGATGAGCGTGGTCTTGCCGGCGCCCAGAAAGCCGGAGAAAATGTCTATTTTCGTCATAAGAAATACGCTTCCTTCTTTTTTATTGATTTCCAAACCTATATTATAAGCAGAATTTGTGAACGATTCAAGTCTTTTTCCGCGCAAAATGCGCCTTTTCCCGCTCATAGGCCCATACCGGGCAGCGGCACACGATGATCTAAGATCACGTGTCCGAAGCAGATAAAGCGCTTTCCGCTCTCAGGGCCGCAGACGACGTCCGCGCTGCGGTCCCGCCCCAGAGAAAAGAGGTACGAAACGCCGAGCGGGTCGCGGTAATACTGCTTGCAGAGCATGTCGCCCCCGACGCAGAAGATGCCCACGTCGCCCGCATGCAGCGGGTCGTGATTGAGGTAGGCGACGCTGCCGCCGTGCAGCACGGATTCTAAACTGTCGTCGCGGATGCGCACGGCGAATTCCGCTCCCGGCGGCACATCGCCGTGGTCGACGATGTAGTCAAAATCCTCGCCTGGCACGGGGGCGGCGTAGCCCGCCGCCTCGATCGAGCGGTAGAGCGGGATGCGGCGCGGCGCGCCCGCACCGTCCTGTCTCGCGTGCATCGTGCACAGGGCGCTGACGAGGCTGCCTACCGTCTCGCGCTCGAGCGGCGAGAGCGAGCGGCACTTTTCGATCAAATCCTGCTCTGCGCGCGAGCAGACGAAGCTGCCTGAGCGGAACGAATCGCGGTAAAGGTAGTTCGGGTCGATCTCAAGCGCATCGAACAGCCGGAGCAGCACCTCCTCCTTCGGCGAGCTGACGCCGTTTTCATAGTTGCTGATGGCAGAGGGCGAAACGCCAAGCTCCTCCGCCAGCGCCGCGCGCGAGAGATGAAGCTCCTCACGCCGTAGACGCATTTGTTTGCCAAAACTCATCAAGATTCCCCCAGAAAACGCAGGCTGCGACAAGATTTGACTGTATTCTATCGCAGAAGCTTGTAACTGTCAATCAATTATAACAAGAATCTTGTAAATTTATTCTTGACATAGCAAGATTCTTGTGATATCTTGATTTTGCTGACAAGTTCTTTGTACTTGCCAGCATGCCGCGGCGAGCGTTCTCCTCAGTTTGCCCGCGGCGCACGCCGCCGATACCGGTACGGCGGCTGATCCCCGCAGCAGAAAAAGAAAACGCGCCGCCCTGAAAAGGACGGACGCGAAAAAATAGAGAGAAAGAAAATATCGAGCCAGCCTAAGGGCAGCTCGATATTTTTGCTTTTGTGGTAAAACGACGAAAGTGTGATCTCGACGCAGGCCGCAGAGCGGCTCTGATACGCCACCGGCGTATCGCTTACATTTTCCAAACCACTACAAAACAAAAAGAACGAGCTGACTTTCATCAACTCGTTCTTGGTGGGGGAAGGTGGATTCGAACCACCGAAGTCACTGACAACAGATTTACAGTCTGCCCCCTTTGGCCACTCGGGAATTCCCCCATATGAAATTGTTTGCTTGTCGGTGGAGCTGGTAGACGGATTCGAACCCCCGACCTGCTGATTACAAATCAGCTGCTCTACCAGCTGAGCTATACCAGCATCTCAGCAACGAACAGATTGTATATTACCAGACTTCGATTCGTTTGTCAACAGGGAATTTGAAAAAAGGAGGAATTTTGTTGTACGCAGGAAAAAGACACCATGATTCGGTGCACGCAGTCTGCTCACTCTGCGCGCAGGACATTTACGCGGGAGAAACGCTGTGGTACCGGAACGGCGTGACCGTCTGCGCGGACTGCTTCCCGCGCTTTGCGCGCGAAGCGCTCCGGTCGTTTGAATACATATCAGGGGAGGCGAGCACGCTATGACGCTGTATCAGATGTCGTTTGTCTACCGCGAGGACGCGCTGCGCTTCCGTATGCGCATCACGGTCCTGCGCGAGCAGGCCAAGGCCGCGCCGACGAAGGAGGAGCGCGAGCGACTCAAGCGGCGTATCTTAGAGCTCCAGCAGCTTCAGCGCCAGTCGCGCGAGCTGGCCGAGCTGACGCGGCACTATTACGAAAGGGGCTATTACCGCAATGAAAAGTACACCTTATAGTATGCGCAACAATGAAGTTTACGGTGATATGACCGCCTGGATCGCCGCGCACGCGGGCGACAACGAGAGCGACCTCATGCGCCTCAAGCGCAATCTGCGCCTTGCCCGCGAGGAGGAGCTTACCGCCCGCCAGCGCGAGCTGCTGCGCCTGCGGTACGAGGAAAACATGACCGTCACGGAGATCGCCGCGGCCATCGGGCGGGACAAGTCCACGGTGTCGCGCACGCTCTCCCGCGCGCGGAGAAGGCTTTACAAGTGCCTCCGCTATGGGCTATAATCAAAAGGCAACAAGCGAATAAGACCCGCACGGGTACATAGAATAATGGTCAGTGCGGAGAAAAGTGAGGGCAAGAGCTATGCTGCACAAAGCGCTGCAAAACAAATGGGCGCGCGTCCTGATCGCGGTTTTCGCAACATTCCTCTACGCGCTGGGCGTGAACCTTTTCGTCGTACCGATGGGCCTCTACTCCGGCGGCGTAGTCGGATTGAGCCAGATCATCCGAACACTGCTCGCGCAGGCCGTCGAGCTGCCCGCAGGGGTGGACATCGCCGGTATTTTGTACTTTCTCATCAATATTCCGGTGCTGTATCTCGCGTGGCGCGACCTCGGGCGCGCGTTTTTGATCCGCACGCTGATCTGCGTGGGCGCGTCGTCGCTCTTTTTGAGCGTGATCCAGTCGCCCGCTGTGCCGATCTTGGACGATCCTCTCGCCTCGTGCCTCGTCGGCGGCATCCTGTGCGGCTTTGCCCTCGGCTTAGCGCTAACCTGCGGCTGCTCGACCGGAGGGCTCGATGTCGTCGGCCTGTGCCTCACAAAGCGCGGCAGCCGCTTCACCGTCGGACGTTTTTCGCTGGGTTTCAACATCGTGCTCTACGTCGCCTGCGCACTGCTCTTCGACATCCAGACGGCCATCTACTCCGTCATTTACACCGTGTTCTGCTCGCTCTTCATCGACCGCGGGCACCAGCAGAACATCAATGTGCAGGTGCTCATCTTCACAAGGGACGCAGACCCCGAGCTCCCGCGCAGCATCATGTCGCGCCTTGGCCGCGGCGTAACGTACTGGGAGGGCAAGGGCGCATATACGGAGAGCGACATGCGCGTGCTGTGCGTCTGCGTCTCGAAATTCGAGGTCGCGGAGCTGCAGGAGACCGTGCGTGAGCTCGATCCCCACGCCTTTTTCATCGTGCAGGAGGGCGTGCGCATCGGCGGCAATTTTCTCAGAAAGATCTCGTAAATCCTTTCGGTTTTCCCGCGAAGACGCTTTGCGCAGCATAGCGTCTTCTTTTTGTTTATTTAACTATTTTGAAAAATCATCCATGTTTTCTAAAACATTCAAGGATGTTTTATTGCGTTTTTCTATCAATCGTGATAGCATTACCTCAATCTTTTATTATGCCGCAGCAGTGTTCTTCCCCCGGAGACACGCGGCATGAAAAAGTCCCGCAGCGAATAAACAATCATCAAACCCCAATGAGATGTGGAGGGATCTTTTCATGTTTGACCAGTATTTTGAAAAATTTGATTTAGCCCCCGAGGTCGCCGCAGCACTCAAAAAGTGCAAGTGCATCGCCTACGCCGAAACGAAGGCGGAGCTCGAGGAGATGGCCTACGGCCCCACGCACACCTCCCGCTATGACGTGGTCTACCCCATTGAGGGCAAGGGCACGGTCAAGGAAGCGGAGGTCGTGCGCTGCAAGAACGGCTGCGTCGTCAACTTCATGGAAGACTACATGCGCCGCCGCGACCCGAACAGCATGGCCATCGGCGACGATCTGCCCTCCGACAAGCCGCGCTTTAAGGACCGCTTTGGCTACGAGTTTTCGTCCCTTCGTCAGGAGACGCTCGACTGGCTCTCCACGCAGCAGGTCATCATGCTGCCGTTTTCCGCCGGTCCGCGCGGCCACGGTTATCCGAGCCTGATGATCTGTCCGCTCAACGCCGCGTTCTTCGCGCTGTCGCTGGCGAACATGCAGGGCTTTACGAGCATTGTCGATGTGCCTGAGCACTATAAGCCCCGCGCCATCATCTTCGTTGCGCCGCCGTTCCGCCACACGCACTTTGACGGCAAGCAGGTCGTCGTGCACAACCGCTCCAAGGAGATGCACGAGGTCTGGGCCTACAACCTCTATCCCGGCCCCAGCGCCAAGAAGGGCGTTTTCTCGCTGCTACTCGACATCGGCGAGCAGGAGGGCTGGGTCTGCTGCCATACGAGCGCGGCCATGGTCGAAACGCCGTATGAGTGCGAGGTCGTGTTCATGCACGAGGGCGCGTCCGGCGGCGGCAAGAGCGAAATGCTCGAGGACTTCCACCGCGAAGAGGACGACCGCCTGCTCATCGGTACGCATACGGTCACGGGCGAAAAATATTACATGACGCTCGGCGAGAGCTGCAAGATCCACCCCATTGCCGATGATATGGCCTGCGCGCTCAAGAGCTTCCAGGATCCCGAGAGCGGCAAGCTGCGCATCCTCGATGCCGAGGACGGCTGGTTCCTGCGTATGGACGGCATGAATGCCTACGGTAACAGCCCGCTTTATGAGCGCATCTGTATCCATCCGAGCGAGCCGCTGGTCTTCTTCAACATGGACGGCGTCCCCGGTGCGACCTGCCTCATCTGGGAGCATGTGATCGAGTCGAACGGCAAGCCCTGCTCCAACCCGCGCGTCATCTTGCCGCGCAAGATGGTTGACAACATCGTGCCTGATACCGAGCCCGTCGAGGTCGACGTGCGCAGCTTCGGTGTGCGCATGCCGCCCTCTACTGCGAAAGACCCGAACTACGGCGTCATGGGCATGCTGCAGGTCGTGCCGCAGTCCATTGCCTGGCTGTGGAGACTCATCTCTCCACGCGGCTTCAAGAACCCGTCCATCGCCGATACGAACGCCGGCAGCGGCCTGAAGGCCGAGGGCGTCGGCTCCTACTGGCCGTTCGCCACGGGCCTCAAAGTCACGCAGGCGAATCTGCTGCTCGAGCAGATCATGTCTGCGCCTAAGACGACGAACGTGCTGATCCCGAACCAGCACATCGGCGCTTATCATGTTGGATTCATGGGCGAGTGGCTCTCGCGCGAATACCTCGCGCGCCACAACGGTTTTGTGCGCGAAAAGCATCTGGTCCCCGCGCGCTGCCCGCTGTTCGGCTACGCGCTCGATGAAATGAAGCTCGACGGCCAGTTCATCCGTCAGACGTTCCTGCGCCCCGAGACGCAGTCCAAGCTCGGCAACGCGGGCTACGACGCCGGCGCCAAGATCCTGACCGACTTCTTCAAAGAGCAGCTCCAGCAGTTCGTTTCCGACGATCTCGACCCGCTGGGCCGCGAGATCATCGATTGCTGCCTGCATGACGGCACGCTGGACGATTATCTCCAGCTCACGCCGATAAAGCTGAAGTAATTTCAGAAAATTGCAGCACACAGTGCTGCACGGATAATAAGGGGGATATTCTCTTTCGAGAAAGAGAATATCCCCCTTACACCCCCAAGAGAAAGGATTTCCATTGCAAGCGAGCAGCTCGAAGAGCTGCAATGCTTGCCGATTGCACCTCTTGCGTGCGGCAGAGCCGCATTTGGCCCTGCTATACGATTTGCCTCTGCTTCTACTACCCGCTGCCGCTCTGTCCATCTTATAGAAGAACAGCCTAATTCCCGTCTACCGCCAGCCTCCTCAATGCGGCGAGCGAAGCAATGCCGCATTCGGCACGCAGTCTGCCGCCGTTCTACCGTCACTCGCGCCTCACGATAGTAAGGCGCGGTTGCAAGTGCTAACGAGATGGTAGGGATTCATGGCGAAGCCATGTACACCGCACTTACATTGCGCAGCGCGTGCAGC
>OFMT01002143.1_pt1 | contig 12278 bp, 8 predicted proteins | sample 1541891 | NCBI WGS metagenome assembly OFMT01 (sample SAMN04209230, study PRJEB22552) | human gut metagenome | biome: gut; material: feces | host: Homo sapiens | place: USA: Oklahoma | reverse complement strand
TGGGGTCATTCAGCGCTTGAATACCAGAGGGTTTATGAGACTATAACGAATTAATAAATGATTAACATACACTTCATATAAAATTTACAATTTGAGCAAATATTGATAAAAATAGCTCTTGAAATTTTGGAAGAAGTTATGTAAAATAAAAACATAGTTTGTGGAAAAATTGTCAATCTAACAAACTTTTATTTGAAAACACTTTTTAGGAGGAATTAAACATGTCAGTAAAAGTTGCAATTAACGGATTCGGACGTATCGGTCGTCTTGCTTTCAGACAGATGTTTGGAGCAGAAGGTTATGAGGTAGTAGCTATCAACGATTTAACAAGCCCAAAGATGCTTGCTCATCTTTTAAAGTATGATTCATCACAGGGTAAATATGCGTTAGCTGATACTGTAAAAGCTGGCGAAGATTCAATCACAGTTGATGGAAAAGAAATTAAGATCTATGCATTCCCAGATGCTAACAACTGCCCATGGGGAGACCTTAAAGTAGACGTTGTATTAGAGTGCTCAGGATTCTATACATCTAAGGAAAAAGCTCAGGCTCATATCAATGCTGGGGCTCGTAAGGTTGTTATTTCTGCACCAGCAGGAAATGATCTTCCTACAATCGTTTACAATACAAACCATAAGACATTAAAAGCTTCTGATACAATCATTTCAGCTGCTTCATGTACAACAAACTGCTTAGCTCCTATGGCTGATGCACTTAACAAATATGCTCCAATCCAGTCAGGTATTATGTGTACAATTCACGCTTACACAGGTGACCAGATGACACTTGACGGACCACAGAGAAAGGGTGACCTTAGAAGATCACGTGCAGCTGCAGTTAACATCGTTCCTAACTCAACAGGAGCTGCTAAAGCTATCGGACTTGTTATCCCAGAGCTTAACGGAAAACTTATCGGAGCTGCTCAGCGTGTTCCAACTCCAACTGGTTCAACAACAATCCTTACAGCTGTAGTTAAGGGTGCTGACGTAACTGTTGATGGAATCAACGCAGCTATGAAGGCTGCTGCATCTGAGTCCTTCGGATACAACGAGGATCCGATCGTATCTTCTGACGTTATCGGTATGAGATTTGGTTCTCTGTTTGATGCAACCCAGACTATGGTTTCCCATATCGCTGATGATCTGTATGAAGTACAGGTTGTTTCATGGTATGACAACGAGAATTCTTACACAAGCCAGATGGTAAGAACAATTAAGTATTTCTCAGAGTTAGCTTAATTTGATACTTTAACCGGTATTATTATTTAATGATCCATAGGGGTCCGGTCTGAATGGACCGGGCCTCTTTTTACGCAGACAATATTTATAGTTCAGGGCTGCGTTTGATATGGCAATAAATTTGAAAGGAGTTTAACCATGTTAAACAAGAAATCAATTGATGATATTAATGTAAGCGGAAAAAGAGTTCTTGTACGTTGCGACTTTAACGTACCTCTTAAGGATGGAAAGATTACAGATGAAAACCGTCTTGTAGCTGCACTTCCAACAATTAAGAAACTTATTGCTGATGGTGGAAAGGTTATCCTTTGCTCACATCTTGGTAAGCCAAAGGGAGAGCCAAAGCCAGAGCTTTCACTTGCTCCTGTAGCTAAGAGACTTTCAGAGCTTCTTGACAAAGAAGTTAAGTTTGCTGCAGATCCTGAAGTTGTAGGACCTAATGCAAAAGCTGCTGTAGCGGCTATGAATGACGGAGACGTTGTTCTTCTTGAGAACACACGTTATCGTGCAGAAGAGACAAAGAACGGAGAGGCTTTCTCAAAAGAGCTTGCTTCACTTTGTGATGTATTTGTTAATGATGCTTTCGGTACAGCTCATAGAGCACACTGCTCAAACGTTGGTGTTGCTGGTCTCGTTGACACAGCTGTAGTTGGATACCTTAACCAGAAAGAAATTGAGTTCCTTGGTAATGCTGTTAACAATCCGGTAAGACCATTCGTTGCAATTCTTGGTGGAGCTAAGGTAGCAGACAAGCTTAATGTTATCAATAACCTTATTGATAAGTGTGATACACTTATCATCGGTGGTGGTATGGCTTACACATTCCTTAAAGCTAAGGGATATGAAATTGGTAAGTCACTTGTAGATGATGAGAAGATTGATTATTGTAAAGAAATGATGGCTAAGGCAGAAAAGGCTGGTAAGAAGCTTCTTCTTCCTATTGATACAACAGTAGCTAAAGATTTCCCTAATCCAATTGATGCAGAAATCGATGTTGAAGTTGTAGATTCAGAGCACATTCCAGCTGATATGGAAGGACTTGATATCGGACCTAAGACAGCTGAATTATTTGCTGATGCAGTTAAGAACGCAAAGACAGTTGTATGGAATGGACCTATGGGTGTATTTGAAAACCCAATACTTGCAAAGGGAACACTTGCAGTTGCTAAGGCTATGGCAGATGCAGATGCTACAACAATCATCGGTGGTGGTGATTCAGCAGCAGCTGTTAACCAGCTTGGTTATGGTGACAAGATGAGCCACATCTCAACAGGTGGTGGAGCTTCTCTTGAATTCCTTGAAGGAAAAGAACTTCCTGGAATCGCAGCAGCAAATGACAAATAATCAATTGAAAGATGAGGAATAGTTATCATGCGTAGAAAAATAGTTGCAGGAAACTGGAAAATGAACATGACTCCAAGTGAGGCTGTTAAATTATGTGAAGATTTAAAAGACGTTGTTAAAAGTGATGACGTTGATGTAGTATACTGTGTACCAGCAATCGACATTGTACCAGTTGCAGAAGCTGTTAAAGGTACTAATGTTTGCGTTGGAGCAGAGAACATGTACTTTGAAGAGAAGGGTGCATACACAGGAGAAATTTCAGCATCTATGTTAGTAGATGCAGGAGTTAAATATGTTATCCTTGGACATTCAGAGCGTCGTGAGTATTTCAAGGAAGACGATGAATTACTTAACAATAAAGTTAAGAAGGCTTTCGAAGCTGGTCTTACACCAATTCTTTGCTGTGGTGAAACACTTGAGCAGAGAGAAATGGGTGTTACTATGGACTGGATTCGTCTTCAGATTAAGTCAGACCTTGCAGGAGTACCTGCAGATCAGGTTAAGACAATGGTAATTGCTTATGAGCCAATCTGGGCAATTGGAACAGGTAAGACAGCTACAACTGAGCAGGCTGAAGAAGTTTGCAAGGGTGTACGTGAGTGCGTTGCTGAGATGTATGACCAGGCTACAGCAGATGCTGTACGTATCCAGTACGGCGGAAGCGTTAACGCTGGTAATGCAGCAGAGCTTTTTGCACAGCCTGACATTGATGGAGGTCTCGTAGGTGGAGCATCTCTTAAAGTTGATTTTGGAAAGATTGTAAACTACAAATAATTTCTAAAAATTAACTGGTTTATTCAATAAACTATATTATAAAATGCCGCTACAAGCATTGAATCTCTGGCTCTTGCCAATGAGAATATGCTTTAGCGGCATTTGTTGTATTATTTTTTGATGGCATATCTAAGCTTTGTTGAGCGAGCTCTTGGGTTTGTGTTACATTCCTCTGTGGATGGTCTTATAACTGTATCTGATATCTCGCTGTAGATTCCCTCCTTTAGACCACGTTTAAATGCTTTTTTAACCAGCCTGTCTTCGCCAGAGTGGAAGGTAAGTATACATACTCTTGCACCGGGATTAAGCACATCAGGAAGCTTATCAAGGAAATCGTATAAAACTTCAAATTCACTGTTAACATCAATTCTTAATGCCTGAAAACAACGCTGACAGCTTTTCTTCACAGCCTCTGTTCTCTCTTTTGGTGGCAGGAAGGAGAGGGCACGTTCTATACATTCTCTGAATTCAAAGGTAGATACAATCTGGTTGGAATAACGGTGTTTTGCAACTTCCTTTGCAATCTGGGCTGCATATGGCTCGTCGGCATTCTCTCTAAACATTCCTTCAAGCTCGTCAATGCTTACTTCCAAAAGTCGTTCAGCAGCAGTGGTGCCACGGGATGGATCAAGTCTTAAGTCAAGAGGACCATCATATTTGTATGTGAAGCCTCTGTCAGGATTATCTATCTGCATAGAAGAAACACCCAGGTCAGCAAGAACAAAATCAAATTTGCCTGAATCCAGTGCAACAATATCTATGTCAGCAAAGTTGGACTGGATGATTGTCAGGATGTTCTCGTCAAATCCCTTTTTAGCCAGTCTTTTTTTAGTTTTTTCAATTTCTATAGTGTCAACATCAAGGGCGTATATATGTCCCTTTCCATTAAGCTTTTCAAGCATGGCTGATGTGTGACCGCCATAACCTAAGGTTGCGTCAAGACCTTTTTCTCCAGGCTTAATATCAAGAATATCAAGAATCTCATTAACCATTATTGATATATGCATTCCGGCAGGAGTGCTGCCCTTTGCAATTACTTTTTTGATGGTATCCTGATATTTTTCGGGATCGTGCTCCTTGTATTTTTCCTCGAAGGTTTTTGGATGGGTTCCGCTATAATGTTTACGTCTTTTGTGAGGAATTGTAGTAGTGTCTGTATCTGGTGAGGTTGACTCATTTCTTATATTTATATCTTTGTTTTCCATATGATTCCTTTCGAATTAGGTTGTTTTAGTAAAATAGTTGTTTTAGTAAAATAATTGTAGGATATATTGAATACCTTTATTTAGTATACCATTTTTAATGGTAAGAGACTAGTTTATTTTTGTCTGATAGAAATTATCAAGGAGTATTTGTCATAAGACATAAGATAATTATCATGCAGGAATAATTTTCGTATAGCTAATAAAAAGGAGCTGCAAAACAGCTCCTTTTCTCTCAGTTGAGATGGCTCCCACTTTTGCAAGTGGTGAGTAATAACAAAATTTAAGATGTTAAGATTTTAGTTGTCAGGTTATCAGCTTATACCCTGATACTTTTATTAGTCAATTGTTGTAGCGTAAGCTGTATTTATTACTGTGTAATAAGCATCCTTCTTGTCCTTAACAGAGCTTCCGCATAAAAGTGGACTCTGACTTTCGCCAAGCCATGAATTTTTGTCTGCGAGTCCCCACCATGTGAAGCCTGTTATATTGGCACCGCTCTTAGCTTCATCGATAAGCATTCTGGTGAAATCGCTCCAATACTTTAACTGTTCTTCTTTTGTTGCAGTTCTAAGGGCAAGATCCATTTCAGTGACTTGAACATTAAGACCGGCAGCTTTGATTGCATCGATAGTTGCTTTGTGGTCTTTAACAAGATATTTGCCTTCAAGATTGTCATGTGTCTGCATTCCTACAGTTGTTACAAGCTTATCGCCATTAGGATTGATGTCATCCTTTTCGTTGATGTATTTGGTTACAGCAAGAATAGAACTGCGGACGTCTTCAAAGTTTGTGTCATAGTCATTGTATACAAGCTCTACGCTGTCAGTGAGTCCATACTGGTCTAACATTTCGTGGGCCCATTTAAAACATTTCTTAACATATTTTGGATTGTCAACAACCTTTGATGTTGAAGGAGATGATGGATCTTCAAATATGTCACCTTTATATACATTGTAGAAGCATTTTACATTATCAGTTTTGTCCTGCTGGCCATCTGTAATTCTGTAAATACATTCTGTCATATGGAAGAATTCATTTACAACGTCATAGCAGTATACTGTGTTGCTGTACTTGCTTTCACATATATGCTTAATAACATTCTTGATGTAATATTCTAAACGTGCATCCATTACTTCAGGAGTTACAAAGTCTGAATTAGGATTATAGTTTTTACGGAAGAACCAGTTAGGTGTCTGTTCGTGCCATATAAGACCATGATAACGTATACGAATGTTGTTGTCGCTTGCGAATTTCATAAGTGTATCAATGTTATTGTAATTAAGTGATGGTACATTTGTTTCCTTGTAGTCATCAGGAATTATATAACCCTGGGCTTTGGCCTCTGATGGCTTAATGAGATTAGCCTGGAAGCCGCCAAGAATTCCCTCGGGCTTCATCTCGTTCTCAGCAGTAAGACTGTTAAGATTCTCCTTGATATAGGCTTTCACATCTGCATTATCAAGAGGTGAATCACCACCCCAGGTGTTGTATGCTATACATGAGCCTACGTTATGTACATAATCACCAAGTGCAGATAAGAGATTTACAGGTCCCGGTGTACGGGTAGGCTTTGGAGTATCTGTTGGAACCGCTGGTGCTGATGTGGCAGGTGTCTGTGTGTTTGATGCAGGTGTTGGCAGATTATTAGCAGGAGCAGTAGTAGCAACTGCTTCGCTTACTGTCACCTTACATTTTAACTTCTTCTTGAAAACCTTTCCTGCCTTATATTTAAGATTTACGCTTACAATGGATGATCCTTTTTTAAGACCACTGATAATGGCTTTCTTTTTACTTGATTTTGTGATTTTTGCTACGTTTTTCTTAGATGATTTCCAGGTGGCCTTAACCACCTTTGCTCCTGAGATCTTCAGCTTAAGAGTTTTTTTGCTACCCTTTTTAATGTCACATTTTTTAGTGAGATTTACTGAAGCTTTTTTTGCAGCAAATGAAGTGTTAGCCGGACTTATGCCGGTTATTAACATACTTACTGCAGCAAGTGTGGCAGCGATCATGTTTACCCCGTTTTTCTTCATTTCATTACCCCATTTCTTTTTAATTTCTTTTCATATTGTCTGTGTGTCACAGATATAATAATTGTATCATTTACAGAGGTCTGTGTCTATAAAAAATGGAAGCGCAGTTTACATGAGTGCAGATACTGATTATCAGAGTGATGCCACAACTGAATATAATTATTTTAATGATAAAGATCTTGTTGAATCATTAGGTTAGTACAGGAACAGAAAGTGATAATGCAACAAATAATAAGGCAGATGACAGAATTAATTTGAAAAAATAAAATTAAATCTGTTAAGGCCTTAAAGGGCAAAAAGATTAAAGTAGTAATTAAGTCAGGTGCATATGGTCACCGGAGTACGAAGGTTAAGGTAAAGGTTAAAAAATAAGAGAGCATTTCGATTTAAATATTTAGAAATAATACATGAAAATATAATCTTTGAAACAGTGGTAAGTATGGCAGATAATATGGAAAAATGATACAATGAACGAAGAAAAACGATAACAAAAAGATTCATTTTACAAGGAGTCTGTATGGATACAATACTTATTGCTGATGCTGATTTAAAAAGCCGTAATAAACTTAAGGGGCTTTTGGCAGAGAACTTCAATATTGTATGTGTGAATAATGGAAAGCAGGCTATTGATGTTATGAATAATACATTAATAGCCTGTCTTATTATGGATTTTAAACTGGACTATCTTGATGGATTTGAAGTTATGAATTTCATGAAAAATCGTAATATAACTGACTATGTTCCCGTTATCATGATATGTTCTGATAATGACAGGGATTTTATCAAAATGGGATATGATGCAGGAATATCTGACAAGATTCACAGACCGTTTGACAATCCATTTATTAAAAAAAGAATAATTAATCTGATTAAGCTCTACAGCCAGAAGAGGATGCTGCTCTTCAATAAGGAGCGCATGGAAAAGGAGCTTCTGACTGCTAATGAAGCTCTTGATGCCAGGAGTAAGTTTCTTACTGAGATGTCACATGATATAAGAACCCCAATGCTTACCATTAATGGAATGGCAGAGCTGGCAAGAAGTGATATTGATGATAAGTTTAAGGTGAAAAACTGTATGGACAGGCTTACTGCTTCGGCTAAGCATTTGTTAAACCTTATAAATGATGTTCTTGATATATCAAGAATTGAGAATAACAAAATGCAGATTCATTCTGAAAAATGCTCCATAGCAGGAATAGTAAGGGACGTTAACCTTATAATATGGCCACAGCTTACAGAGATGGGCATATCATTTGATGTGGAAACAAGTGGAATTACCAATGAGAATATTATTGCTGACAGTACCAGAATAAGGCAGCTGCTTATAAATATACTTGGAAGCTCTATATTTCACAGCAAGAACTGCAAAGAGATATATATGGGCATAGAAGAGAAAAAGACCTTCAGACCGGAGTGTGTTAAATACCGGTTTACAATTGAGAAGGAAGGCTTTGATGATGAATATGAAACATCATTTATGTATGATAAAAATATAGAATTCAAAAGCGAAAACATGTCCTTTGCCATAACCAAAAGGCTTGTGGAGCTTATGAATGGCTCCATTAATTTTGAGAGGGAAGAACATGGCAGACTTATAATAGCTGTGGAGCTTCTACTTAAAAAAGATGAAGCATATGGAGAGTCTGCTGTAAGAGAGAATATATCAAAGGTACTTGTAGTAGATAATAACGTAAAGTCCGGAAAAAGCATATCTTCATATCTTGAGGATATGGGAATAATGACAGATTATTGTGATAATGAAAATGAGGCTCTTGCAAGCATCAGGAATAAGCGTAATGAAAATTGTGGCTATGATATCATTTTCCTTAAACCTGCAATTACCGGAAAATCTGCAGAAGAAACCGCCGCTGAGTTTAGAAAAGCTGCCGGAAGTGATGTGAAAATTGCAGGAATATCATATTATGATACCAGTGAAGAGAATATATATGACGGAAAACTTGTAAAGCCTGTCTTTAAATCGGGTCTTATAAATTGTATAAACAGTCTTTATGAAAATGATGGTAAAGAGACAGATAGTACAATAAGGACAGATTTTGAAGGAAAGAATATCCTTGTTGTTGATGATAATGCTGTAAACAGAATGATTGCAGGAGATATATTAGAGGATATTGGAATCAGCATGATTGAAGCAGAAAGTGGCAGACAGGCAATTGATATTGTTAAAAATTCAAGGGCAGGTGACATTAATATTATTCTTATGGATATTCAGATGCCTTTAATGGATGGTTACGAAGCAACAAAGAATATAAGAAATCTTAAGCTTAAGGGCATATCGGATATTCCAGTTGTAGCAATGTCTGCTGAAACCTATGATTCTGCCAGATTTATTGAGGCGGAGATGAATTATTATCTTCCAAAACCGGCTGATCCTGACAGAATATATGCAGCCATGGAACAGATATTTAACAGGGATAATTGAAATACAAAAGTAATGGGGTATGTGTATGTACAAATTGCTGATAATTGATGATGATATGGAAGACATCAGACAGTTGAATGAACGATTAGATGACGTATATTCATTAGAGTTTACAGATAACATCAATGAAGGAATACGTCTTATCAGTGAAAACTCATTTTCAGGAATAATTATAAGCTTTATGATGGAGGGAAAGGACTGTTTTACAGTGCTTGATTATCTTAAGGATACCAGACTTATTGAGACTATTCCTGTCATTGTTATAGTCAGTGAGAAAGAAAATGATATTATTAACGGAGTATATAATTACGATATATGCGATGCAATACACAAACCCTTTGGTAACAATACCCTTAAGAACCGCATCAGAAATGTTGTTAACCTTTATGAGCAGAAGAAGGATCTTATTGTAAGTAACAGTGAACTTGAAAGAGCGATTATAAAGGCAAATGAGGCTGTTGACAATAAAACCAGGTTTTTGTTTAACATGTCACATGACATAAGAACTCCTATGAATGCCATTATAGGTCTTGCTGAGATGACCAAAAAATATATGAATGACAACGCAAAGGCAGTTGACTGTCTGACTAAGCTTATGTCTGCATCAGATCATTTGCTTGGAATTATAGATGATCTTCTTGATATTTCTTACATGGAACAGGGCAAAATGCTTCTTGCTTATGAAAGATGCAACCTTGCAGACATTGTCAGGGATATTTCAAATATTATTATTCAGCAGTGTAAAGACAAAAATATAAAGTTTGACCTTACAGTTAATAATCTGTCAAATGAGGCTGTTATTGCAGATCCTAAAAGGTTACGTCAGGCATTCATAAATATACTTTGTAATTCTGTGAAATTTACTGAGAATCAGGGTGTGGTTGGCTTTGATATTACAGAGCTTAAATCTGACAAAGCTGACAAGTCAAAATATATATTCAGATTAAGTGATAATGGAATTGGCATGAGTGAAAGCTTTGTTAAGAAAATGTTTGTTCCTTTTGAAAGGGAGGAAGACCAGTCAAGGCCTTACATTGAGGGAACAGGCCTTGGACTTGCTATAACCAAAAATATTATTGACTGCATGGGTGGAAAAACTGATGTGGTCAGCAAATTGAATGTAGGAACACAGATAAGCATTGAGCTTGAATTTGATAAGGATTGTTATGCTAAAAGTGCTTACACGGATGTTTATAAAAAATATAAGGCAGCAGTTGTTGATTATGACAGGGCAGCAGGACTTGATGTTGTCAGTGAATTTGAAGTATTTGGCATAGAAACCGTATATTACAGAGGACTTGACGGAATACTTGCGTCAGATGATCTGCCTGATATTGTTGCTGTAAGGCTTGTGGAGGGTGACAAGGGTTCTTTGGAAATGACCTGTGAGATAAAAGAGATGTATCCTGATATTAAGTTCATTAAGATATTAGACCGGACTTCAGAATACATTGTTGAGGAAAATGATACTATATTTGAAAGTTATGTACAAAGACCTATTTTTCCTTCTGATCTTAAAAAATCCCTTGATGATGTTCTTGGTCTGTCTGAAAAGAAAATTCAGGGTATTGCACATGATGAGTTCCTTAAAGGAAAAAGAGCTCTTGTTGTTGATGATAACGAGATTAACAGAATGATAGTTGTGGAGTTTTTAAGCTATGCCGGAATAAAGGCTGATAACTGTGAAAGTGGAATAGAAGCCCTTAACATATTAAATAATGCAAGGGAAGGCTATTATGACATAATATTAATGGACCTTCTTATGCCGGGTATGGATGGATATGAAACAGCCTCCCGCATACGTAATATGCCGGAAGGCTGCTATAAGGATATTCCAATTGTTATTCTGTCAGCAGATGCTTTTGCCAGGGAAAAGGTACTTGACAAAAGAAACCACATGAACGGATTTTTGTGCAAACCCTTTACAAGGGAAGCACTCTACGAAACGATATATCATAGTATGGCATAAACGCCCCGCAAGGGCGCATATTGTCTGGAAAACAAAATTTGATTTGCTGTCATATAGTTATCATTTCATGGCATTTTTACAGGCCCTGAATTCCTTTTTGCCCTCCTTTGTAAGAAGGGAAGCGTATGAAAACATTACAAAACCATCCATACTGTAGTTTTCTGAAATTTCAATATGCTTAGCAATATTATTACTGTATTTTTTCCAGTCTCTGTCTGATGTATCCTTTAAACCGGATTTGTAAAGGGCAAGGCCGGTATAAAGTGGTACATTACCCTGGTTTATGGAAGTCCAGTCATCAAGTGTATCTGTAAATAAAGTTATTTTCTCACCATTCCTGTGATAATTGTCTGACCAGTAAACCTGTGGAATAAGATAGTCAACATAGCCTGTATTATTGACCCAGGTCTTAATGTCACACCCAATGCTTTCAGCATATTCCCTGTTTCCTGCAGGGCTGATTCCAAATTCAATTGAAGAATCGTAGTCTTTGATTGTCCTGTATACCTTCTTAACCATTTTATTCACGATTTTCTTACGTTTTTTAATGGATACCTTGTAGAACTGGTTCCCTTTTTTCTTAGAAGGATAAAAATAATCATCAAAATGAATTCCATCAACGTCGTAGCGTGTTATTATCTCTTTTACCCCTCTTATAATCCTGTTTGTAGAAGATTTTTTGCCGGGATTAAATATTTTGCCGGTTGTAATTCTGTATGGATTAATCCATGCATGAAATCTGATATTATATTTGTGTGAAGCCTTAATAAGTATATCAAGGGCATCATACTTAAGCTTTTTATCCGAAAGAGAGGTGCACCATTTGAAGCTGCTGTCCGGATATATTGAATCATTAAAAGGTCTTACATGGAAGTACACTGTATTGAAACCCTTTTTTGAAAGATCCTTAAACAGGCTGTCAGCATTGTCTGTAAATTCCTCTTTGTCTTTATTATAAAGACCGGCTGGTTCAAAATCTATGTATGAAATCCATATTCCCTTTAATATGTCAACACCACTGTCAGGTTTATCAGCTGCACTCTTTGACACAACACCTGGTATAAGGGCGTATGACAGTACAAATGATAATATGAGTAAAAATGCGGTAGCAGAGTATATTATTGGTCGTTTGTGTTTTAAATTATGTAATGTGTTTGTATTTAATGTGCTCATTTTATATCTCCATAGTTTTTATTCCACAATATATACTAAACCATTATGATTTTTTTTGCAAATTAATGCATACATTTTCTTGACTAGAAAAAATAGTGGGTG
>OFMT01002138.1_pt1 | contig 12320 bp, 9 predicted proteins | sample 1541891 | NCBI WGS metagenome assembly OFMT01 (sample SAMN04209230, study PRJEB22552) | human gut metagenome | biome: gut; material: feces | host: Homo sapiens | place: USA: Oklahoma | reverse complement strand
TAAACTTCTGCTAGGATGTCTGAAGAAATTTGCGCAAAACTATTGACAGTACCAAGGAATTTACCTCAGTTGCAATAAGGTGGCGCTAATTATGCCGGAACAAAATATTAAAGGTTATAATTAAATTAGTTGACCGAAAATGCTTAGCAGATTTAGCCTTATGCAGCTAATATAAATTAAGGGACTGGTTTCCATGAGTTGGAAGGTTTATGTAAAAGTCAATCGTTGGCTATGAGTTTTGCTGAAGAATGTACCTGCGTGGAGCGGACTTCTTGAGGAGACGTATATTAACGGTTGGCTTTTTTTGATTTAACTTGATAAAAATGGCGTGAAATATGTATTCTGTAAAAGAGTTTAGTAAAAAATCAGGAGGTAAAATTTTATGAGTAATTTGGCATCATTAACAGCACAAAGAGAAGGCTTGTTAAAAAAGATTCGTGCAATAGAAGCAGCTTGTGAAGGTATAGAAAATGAGAATAATGCCAAGAGAGTACAGGAATTAAATTTGGAGCAAGCACAGTACTCGGCGCAAAGGCAGGAAATTGCTGCAAAATTGGCAGTAGTAGATGGAAAATTAGCAGCTATAAATGCAGGGATAATGGAATTAGGAGGTACAGGCGTCGAAAAGATTCTTGAGGCCATCAAGAACCAGAGATGGTATTTTATAAAAAACAAACCAAAAATTCTTTTTGATAGAAATACAGGTTTAATTTGGGCTAATTTAAATACGTTTAACTATGTCGGCGAAGGAAATAATTTTTATGATTTAAGTGATGTTGGTGATATAATAAATAATTATTCATTTGGAGTTGATGGCTTTAGAGTACCGACTTGTTATGAGCTTTGGCAGGCAGTAGAGGATAAAACGATACCATTTCATAGAGATAATGGTAGCACATGGAGATTGTTTTGGATTGATTATTGGGTTTGCGAATATAATGGTAAAAAATACGGAAAAGATTTGGATGACAATGGAGCTACATGTGATATTGCCAATAGAAATGCAGCATTATTTCCATGTTCTGATCATTTGATTCAAGACACTGACTATCAAGAAAAAGTTAAACCGGGCAATCCTGTTTATACAGAAAAAGAACGCCTTCAATTTATTTTAGACCTCTTCACGAAAAATGAATTATGGCCAATTTTTGATGATGCAGAGGTTACGGAGCTTTATAAGCAAATATACTTTGAAAAGCCCAAGTTATTAGCGCAATTACAAGAGCTGCAAACACAAATTAATGAGCTGCAGACAGTTACGTTGCTTTCATCAGAGTTTGATTACACAGCGTTGCTGGCAAAGTATGATATCAAGGCTATTGATGCTTCTCTCATCAAGTATTATCAGGCCGTGCAGCAGTGGTGCAGGGAACTCATAGAAAAAGTTGATTATTATGAAGAACAAAAAGGTTCGGTAATCAAGGATTTCAATTTAATCAGCCTTAAGCTTTCCAAGAAATATGAAGCTAATCCCAACCTTACGGAAGCAGAAAACATCTTACTGCGTGATAGACAACATTTCTTCCAAAAAAACTTTTCTTTGGGAATGAACAGTGTTAAAACAAAGATTTTGGCTGTGAAGAAGCAGGCAGATGCTTTAGAATACAGAATTGATGAAATTGATGAGGGTGAAAATTCTCTTCGTGAATTGGCAGAGCTGGAGCAGGAAAAGAGAGCAAGCTTTGCTTTCCTGGCGGAAAATACTGCCAAAATCATCAAAAATGCTTTGCGTAAGATTGAATATTTTGAGGCAAACCATACCTTCGTTATGAATGCTATCAATATCTGGGAGAATTGGACTGAAGGCTATAGAGTTTTCAAAACAACCTATAAAGAAGATATGAAAAATGACTGCGAAGATGATGGAATTGAAGAAGAAATATGGTCCGCCTGGTATCAGGATTGGCAACAGTTAAGATATGCGATTGAATTAAAAATGCAGCCTGTTATTGAACGTGGCTTGCATGGTTCCATGCCAACGAATAAAGAAGTCAAGACATCTGTCCCTGAACAGCTTATTCATATTTTAGATGATTATAAAAAGCAGATTGATAAATTTTACAAGGAAGAACGCAAAGGAATTTATCAGAAGTTTGCTTTTCAGGCCGGTGGCAATTTACAGGATAAGTTTGAAACAGAAAGCAGTCTTTACAAATTTGTGGCGATGCTTCAGTCAGAGCTGCAGGATATTATCTTCAACTGTAAGAATGCAGAAGACAGAGTCTGGATCTTGAATTGGGCAAATAGCTTGCTTGATATTCAAATTGACGAAGTTTTAAAGTTTGTTGCCAATAATGATTTACAAAAAATATCGCACACCATCTTAGATGAGTTTGCTGCTTTGAAACAAAAGAATTATGATATTTACCTTGCAGATGCTAAAGCATATAGTGAAGAAAAGGCAAGACGTGAAAAGGCGTATAATTCTTTGATTTTCAAAATGCGTAAGGATTTGGCTAAGTAGCAAAGGAAGTAATGGTTTATGGAAAGCATTGTTCCGCAGCTGCCGATAACTGATGCAGTATTTACTGAAGAAATTTGGGTGCAGAAGAATCCTGTAATGGGTGACCATATACGCGTAAAACGTATGGGTGGTATATATACGCATCATGGTATCTATGTTTCAGATAATGAAGTTATTCATTTTACAGGTACAGATGATGATAGTATTATGGATTCATCGAAAAACAGGGTTATCAGTTCAGATTTAAATTTTTTCCTCAAAGGCGGTGAGCTGGAGGTAAAAGAATATACTGATGAAGAGTTTCAGGACTTGTATGCGCCGGACCAGATAGTTGCTTATGCACGTAGCTGCATTGGTGATGGCGATTATAATGTAATTTTTAATAATTGTGAGCACTTTGCTAATGTTTGTACCTTGGGCAGGTTTAGAAGCCATCAGGTAGAACGATTATTGCAAAATAAGGGGGTTGATGATATGGGATTTTGGGGAACAGTAGGTGGATTTTTTAAAGGATTGTTTGGTGGCAGTTCTAGTGGTGGTGGTAGTCGCTCGACAAGCTCAACAGTATATGAGCCCGATAAGGTAAGGATAGCTGAGATTGAGCAGAACACAAAGATTAGATTAGCTACCATGGAGCGCGAACGTCAGGAGCTTATGCATAAGGCGCAGCTGGAGTTTTTGCAGGCGCATTACGATTGTGAAGAAGCACTTGTGCAGGCAAAGGTGAAGGGATTTGCTGCGACAGCTGAGATGATTATCAGAATGCAAGCTAAGTTAACGGAAATTGCCGAAAAGCGTATAGACATTATAGAAAAAGGTTCTATGCCAATTATTAAGGACATTGAAAAATTTTATGAGGAGCTTGGAGATAAAGTAAAAGCAGATAAAGATAAGTACAATCTGGAGCAACTGCCGAAACTATTAGCTTTATTAGGAGAATATAAGGTTGATTCAACTGAGCATAAGCTGTATCAAAAGCTTATTGAAGAAGATATGAGATTGCAGAGTGAGTATTACATGAAGCAGTTGGACAATATTGCGATACGTCAGCAACAGGTTATTGATGGCTTTATCAAAAGTAAAAATAGCATTATAGAACAAACAGGTATGCTTACAAAAGAACTGCTGGCGAGCGTACAGAAGCAAACGTTAGAGCTTAGTCAAGGTGGAGAGACAAGCTTAAAGGAAATACAGCAAAAACAGCAAACGCTTTTGTCTGGTCAGAAACCGCTGGCTTTAAGCGAAGGCAAGCAGGATGAAGTAAAAAATAAATAACTTCAATTTTTACACCCACTCCGCCAACTATGGCAATCGGCTCTCGGAGAAATCCGAGAGCTTTTTTTATTCAAATATCACAAAGAAGAAATTTTATATTGGTATTATTGTTTATCATTTCAATTTATACTAAAAGCAGGCGATATAATAGCAGGTTTACAGCGTGCGTGTCAAATATATTCCACATATATAAAATTTAAAGCACCGCACGAGCTACCTTTTTAGTGCATAATATAAGGTGAGAGATAAGGAGTGGTACTTTTTGTTTGAAGAAAAATATAAAACTATTGGCTTAAATATTATGTATTATCGCAGGGCATTGAGTCTGACGCAGAGCGAGCTGGCGGAGAAGGCCAAAATGTCAAGAGCGCGCGTTTCAGACATTGAATGCGGCAAGGGACCGTTTAATATGGAGTCTATATTTTTGCTGGCGCAGGCTTTGGGGGTTGATCCTGTGAGGCTTATGCAGGAAAAAGAATGAGACGCAGCATAAATAAATAATGATGTAAGTACATTACCAAGCTTCCAAAAAACAAAATATGAAAATCAAACTATATGTAAAGTTATGAAACAATTGTGCAAAGATATGAAATTAAGAATGTGCGATAATATAGTGGTAAGAGGAGTGATGGCTAAATGTTTGCATTAAGATATAAGAAAATAGGTGCTAAAATCGTTTTTTACAGAAAACTGAAGAGCATGACACAGGAAAAGCTTGCAGAAGAGGTTGGCATTACGCCGCAGTATTTATCGAGGATTGAAAATGGCGGCTATACAAAAAGCGTATCACTTTCAACCCTAATGAAGATTGCCGAGAAGCTGGGTATTACTATGAGCGAGCTAATGGATGGGGTTGAAGAAAGCATTTAATGATAATAAATGTGTTAATTGAGGCCGCAAGTAATAGATAAAAAGGCTTAAGAGGATTTTTTCAAAGTTCCGGCTTTACCGGTTGTTTTATAGTTGCATTGATAATCAGCAGATTTAGCCTTATGCAGCTAAATACAAATTAAGGGGATGGTTTCTGTGAATTGGAAGGTTTATTTAAAAGTCAATCGTTGGCTATGAGTTTTGCTGAAGAATGTGCCTGCGTGGATTGGGCGTTTGAAGGTAACGAATGTTGGCGGTTGGCTTTTTTATTTAACTTGATAAAAGGATGTGTATTATGGATAATTTGATTTTAAAAACCGTAAATTTTTTGTTTGTACCAGAAGCTGCACTAGCTGTGGTTTTTCTGATAGTATTTATCATTTTATGCATTTATGGCTATTTAAAAGTAAAAAAATGCAAATTATTTATTACGGAATTAGAACAGAATATGGAAGCTGAATTTGATAAATGTAAGGATAAATATAATCCTCATACTTTTATTAGCGGAAAATTAGCTGCCATTTCCGGGATAGAAAATGAGGTTATGCAGATACCGAATATTTTTGTAAGTATTGGTATCTTAGCAACCTTCTTAGGCTTGGGTGTAGCCATTCAAAGTGCAGCAGCTTTACTGAAAAGTAACACAGTGGAACTTGCAAAACTTAATGATGTGTTAGGCATTATTGCTTTCAAATTTCAGACTTCCGTTTGGGGCATAATGTTCTCTCTTTTGTTTCAAAAAATAATCGTTAATACCTACTTTGAGTTTAAAGAAAATATTGTTAGTGCTATGCACGAAAAGTTATATGAGAAAGTCAAGGCTGGTATACATAAAACTCTTGATGAACAGAACGGATTGCTGGAACAACAAATTGAGCTACAAAAAGAAACTCAGCAACTAAATCAAAATAATATGGATAGCTTGCAAAATTTAACAAAAGAGCATATGGATAGTTTTGCCGCTATGATGCAAGCTAATATGACTGGTTTTGCTAATATTATGCAGCAAAGTTTTGATAAGTTTAATCGGACTATGCAGGATAATTTCAGTAATTATAACAGTTCGATGAATGACAGTATGCAAAAATTTTTGAACTTAACAGAAGACTATAGAGCTATTTCTGAACAGTTTACTCAAAATGTAAATAATTTTGCTAACGAAACAAATGCTCAAAACAAGTTAAGAACTCAGCAGCTTGTAGAATTCAAGGATAATTTGGAAACACAAAAAAATTATCTTGATAGCCAGATGGAAAGATTTATCCAAAATTTGCAGGATACGCAGGAAAAGGCTAATGAGAGTAATAGAGATGCTGTATTGAGCTTTAACGAAAGCGTAAAAGCTATGGAGCAACGTTTTATTTATAATGAGAACGAGTATGCTAAGCAGACACAGGATAGACTTGGAGAAGCTTTAGATAAGCATTTGCGTATGATTTCTGATGAAACCATAGGTCAGTGTAGAGCAGTCAGCAAAACTGTAGATACCCTAGACAACACAATTAATAAGGCTGTTAATATGCTAGATGCAACCTTGAATGTAACAGACGAAAAAATGAGTTCCCTGCAAAATGTTGTTATTGACTTCAAGAAAACGCAAAAGCAACTAATTGAAGATTCAGCGTCGATAAGTGAAAATAATACTAAGCTTGTAGCGTCAATTAATGAAACGCAATTGAAGAATGAGAAATTGTTGCAGGATACGTTGGAAGAAGTAAAGCAGTTGCTGCAAACCCAGCAAGCCGGTAATAAAGATTTGTTCCAGAGTATAGTTGAAAAGCAGAATGAAGATGCTGCTGCTAACATTAACACTATTATCAGACAACTGAATAATAATAAGCAAAGTTATGATAATAAAATAGTTTCAATATTAAATTTGCTCTCAGGCAAGCAACAAGAATTCAATGATAACCTGGCAAGTGTGGATGTTAATGTTAGCAAGTGCTCAGAAAACCTGCTTGAACTTAGTAATTATATAAAGAATGCTTCAGCGGAAAACAGTGAGCTTAGAGAACAATTTGTCAGCAGAATTATCAAGGCAATTAATAATGCCCAAAAGACAAAAGCTCTAAACAATATTAACAATCTGCTTGTGAAGCAAAATGAACTCTTAGAAGGCTGGGCTGAGAATCTGGGAGTAAAGCAGGAGGAGGCTTCCGGTAATTTAGATAAGAAAAACAATGGAGGAGTTGGAAGAATTATTCCTAGAAATTTATGGAGCGGTATTAAATAATGAAACAGCAAAGTAATCCTTGGATTTCAATTTCTGATTTATTGTCAAGTGTTGTACTGATATTGTTATTGCTATTTATTATGGCTTCCATTGTGCCTAAATTTAGCATGGACTCACAACGCTTGGAAATGATGAACCAGATTAATCTTGCATTAAAAGAATACGAAAAAGAAGGTCTTGTAAAAGTGCATCGTGAATCCGGTGTTCTGGAATTCACTTCGGTAACTTTTGATCAGGGTAGTGCTCAGCTAAATAGCAATACAGAGCATCTGGTTGAGGAAATGTCTAAAAAATTGCAAGTTTATCTGAAAGAAAAACCTAATCTGGAGATTTTAATAGAGGGGCATACTGATCCTAGTGCTGTACATAATGTCGTTAATATTGGCGGCTATTATGATAGTAATATACAGCTTTCTGCATTGCGAGCTATTAATGTACGCAATACATTGCTCAGACATGTGGGTGCTGAATATTCCGGTCGTATTGGTGTTGCCGGTTACGGTGAGACTAGATTGAAGAATAAGGATAATCCCATGGCTTCAGAAAATAGACGCGTAGAAATACGTTTGCTTTGGAGCAATACAGATAATAAGTAGTTATGGAGGTTTGGCAATGACTATTAGTGGCATAATTTACCCAAAATATTTAAAAAATGAAAAAGATATCAAAATTACTAAAGTAGGCTTAGAAGCAGAGGCAGCGGAGCTTGAAGATGCTGAAGCAGTTGAGGTAGATGTCCTTAAAGGTGCTGAAGCAACAGAGGTAAATGACCTTAAAGATACTGCAGCAGTTAGTAATGCTGCAATTGATGAGAAGCAGTATATAGCTATTGGGAGGTGATGGATTGTGAATTTAGTGGATGTAGAAGATGCTGTTCTGTATCCAAGCATCAGAGATACTGAGAGCGAAAAGGATGTAGAAATAATATATACAGACATGGTAGCTAATGGTACGCAGGAGAGTACCTATTTTCCTTATAGCTTTCGCTTACATCGTGTTGTAATTGATCTTTTAGGTAATCAATATATGCGAAGTATAGAAGAATATAGTGAAGACGAAGGTTATATTATAGGCGAACAATTATGTGAGCAAAAGAATTTGAAGCGTTTAGCAAAAGAATATCTTCCAGTAAAAAAATTCCTGGACTTTTTAAAAGAGAAAAAGTTTTGGAGTGAGAATTTGAGGATTTTTGCTATTTACTTATATGAAAGTGAGAAAAGCGCGGAAAATAAACAAGATTTTTTACTTCTGACGGATAAATGTATATATATTCGTTATGATAATGGTATGCAGTGGGAACGTTATGGCTACTATGAAAAGCAATTTTACAGCGATGTATTAGCAGCCAATCAGCCGTGTGATGTATTTAAACAATTTTTACGCGATATTAGAAGGTTAAACACTTCGATGATTTCTGCTATTACCAGTCAGCATCCTGTATGCTTGGAAAATTTTCTTTATCGTAGCAGGTATCTTGAGTTTTTAACGAAGTATGCCGTAGCTGATAATAGCATTTCGCTGTTTGCTTACAATAAGCTGGAATATATGGCGAGAGTTTTTGGAATTGCAAGCCGTGATTTTTTACAGTGGCTTAGTTCAGCTACAAAAGTAAAGGAAATAACTGATACCAAACTCAAAAAGCTTATTAATGATTTCCGCAAAGATATCAGCAGTAATGTGCAGGCTAATGTCTTGCTTGCGTATATGGATGCTTTAGAGCTGGTTTTGGATAAAGATGAAAAGTTTAAAAAGGTTTTTGCTCAGAAAACCTATTGTGGTAAGGAATTTTATGAGCAGTACATTGAGTATCTGAAACTGAAAGCAGAGCTTGTAGAGAAGCAAGAACAGGTTTGGCTTCAAGCGTCTGAAGATGGCAATGATTATAAATTGGCAGATTTCACTAAACAACTTCAATATAATCACAATATTGAAGAACAGATTTTAAGAATAGGAGCTGAGATTAATGATGTCGAGTACTGAAAATGACGTTAGAAGAATTATGAAGGTGCAATTGCGCTTTAAAGCAAAATCGGGCGAAGAGAATGTTTATGAGCAGGAAGGATTGCAGAGCAAGCCGTTAGAGAAAATAATGATACCGTTTTCTTTAAATGCCTTTAATGAGCCGGAAGAATTTCAATTTGTGGTTTGGGAAAGCCAGGTTAGCCAGGAAACCATTAGTGATTACGATTATTTTAAGTATATAGTGAGCAATGATGTAGATGACGAGACTAAAGCAAAAGAATATGAAATGCAGAAACGCAACAGTATTTTTGCTGCTTTGCCGGAAGAGTATTTTGAGCTCCAAGAGAATGATTTTCCCAAAATGAACTATTGTGATATTACTGAACAGGAAATGTTTGGCTATGATAGTATTCCTGCTAATACGTTGCTGTCGGAAAATGTTGGCTTATGGGCTGATAGTGGACTGCGTAAGCTGGAAATTAATATTAACGGGTTGGATGCACAGCTTCACGGAGCAGGAGCACAGAGAAAGGTTGGCAGCGACGAAAAGATTAAGGCTGCCTTCTATTGGGATAAAATTGAAGGCGAAGATATTCCCAAACACTTTGAAGAAAAAATCCGCTATAACGAAGCAACACATGCTTACTATGTTTTCTTGAATACTAATAAATATGGTGCCTTGATGCAAAACCAGAATACTGTTTACTGCAAATTCCAGGGACGGTTTACGCTACATGTTAGCCGTAGAGACTATAAATATGTATATTCCTATCCTGTAGAAATTTGCTTTTATAAGACAGGCCTGAATGAAAAAGGTAAAAATAAACTTATTGATAATAATCCGGTATCTATAGACTTTGGTACGAGTTCTACCTGTGCTGCGGTTAAGGCAGATGGCCGAGCAAAATTATTTACTTTGTCTGGCAATGGTAAGCTGGAAAGAGATGCAGACAATAAGGCTGTTGATAATAAATACGAGAATCCGACCAATGTATTAATTTATAATTGGGATGAATTATATAAGCAGTGGTCGCAAGATAATCATAACATGCCATATTTTGTGACCAAAAGCGATAGCGTTGATGTGGATTGTGCAGATTATGATTCCGGTTACACTGTACAGGATGTTTTCCAGGAAGTGGACGAAGAGGATGGACGCAGAAAGATGCGTGCTATTTTAACGCAGCTGAAGATGATTCCGTATCTTTTGCAAAGAGACGTTGAAAAAAAGGTTTATCCCTACAAGGGAGAGACTGTTATAAAAATTACAGATAGTATCGACGAAGAGTCTGACAGCAAGTTTAATCCGATAGCTTTTTATGGTTATTTATTAGGCCGTGCTATCAATAATCCTAGTGGCCATAGAATATATACAAAGTATAATATTACCTGTCCTGTTAAATTTGATAACGAGGTAAAAGAAAAGATTCGCACATCGTTAGAATATGGTCTTATGCGCGCTTTGCCAAAAAATATTCGCAAGGGTGTTAATCAAAAGGGCAAAAGCATTGTTAGCGTAAAAATGGAAAATTCTGAACCGGTGGCTTGTATCGGTGCCTTTGTTGGTAAGCAGTTGAAGCTTGCTGCTAATACTGCTGAGAAGTTTGCAGTCTACGATCTTGGCGGCGGCACAATGGATTTTGTGTATGGCGTATTCCGTGAAGCCGGGGAAGAAGACAATGTAGAGCAAGATGCTGTTATTGAAATTTTAGGCTTGGGTGGCGATAGCTCTATTGGTGGTGAAAAGCTTATTCATAAGCTTGCTTATAAAATCTATAAAGATAACAGAGAAAAATTGAAGAGAATAAAATTCCTTTTGCATTGCCTGATGGAGAGCTAAAACCCGATGGATTTGATGGCCTGATTAGAGAAAATTATGGTGCTGATGATATTGCTGATGCTAACGTCAATATCTTAAAAGAAAAAATTGCCGGTAGATTATTTAAGTATAGCGATGATATTGACAACAATATGCAGAATGTGCTTGGCGAAATTGCTCCGGATGCATCTAGCGCTATTGTAACTTTAAAAAATGTAGATAACGAAGAAGTTTCTGATTTAGAGCTTGAAGTAACAGGCATAGATGACTTTTTGGAGGACAAAATAAAAGAAACTGTAGTCAATTTTGCTCAGGAGATGGATGCAGCATTTACTAAAGAGTTCGGTAAAGACTATCGTAGGGAAGATGTGCATATTTTCCTGGCTGGCAATGCATCGAAACAAAGATACGTTTTGGAAACTATGCAGCAGGAAGAATTCTTTAATGGTGCTGATATCCAGAGAATCGGTAAAGGTACTGATGAAGAAGAAAATGATGATGGTTTGAGTGCAGAGTATAAGATTAACGAAAAGACTGCTGTTGCCTTTGGTCAGTTGGATTTAAGCAAGTATTATGTTGATGACAGCCGAATCAGAATTAACGCTGACTTACCGCCATTTCAGTTCCATGTTGGCTATAGGGATTCCAAAAATGATGAATTTGTCTGCGTTATTGCCAAAAATGCTACTTCACAGGATTGGGTGATGGCTAATCCTATTGATACGGACAATGAATGTACGCAATTAGAGTATACAGGCAGCTCCGTTGAGCAGAGAGATAGCTTTAAACCTTTGCAGCATGACATCGATGATTACGATGAGGATGATGGCAAGAGCAGATTGTATTTGAGAATTAATTCTGAAGATACGCTTGAATACAGATTGGGTACGAAAAAAGAAGGTCCACAGAATGACGAGGCTGTTGATGAAAGCAAGCTTATCAAGCTCAAATGAGGTGCTAATTATTAAAAAACGTGTAGTTTTATCTTGGACTTACATCAGAACTGGAGGTAATTTTAGTATGGGTGATAGTGAAGTAAAGCCAAAAGAGGAGCTTAATAAAAAAATACTGGATAAAGAGAAGGTAGAACAGCTTATTAAAGATGCAGTAAATACGGCATTAGAGGAAAACTTTAGCTTGTATTTTGCAAAGGCTGCTAAGCTTTCTCTTGCGGAAGATTTGCTTTATTTGAGAAATGCTGTTGATCAACTTGTAGCTCCGCTTAAAACTAATGTTGATGATTTGAAAAAAACATTGGAAGAAAATCATCTCCGTGATGTTAATGAATTACGTATTAAACAAAAGCAATTAGATGACAAAGAGGCAGAACTTTATATTGCCAAGGAAGAGGCTACTAATTTACAGAATCAGTTAGCTATGCAGGAGACTGAAATGGGTAGAAAAAAAGAAAAAATTAAAAATCTTGAGTTGCAAGTTGATGAACTTAAGCAAAAGTTAGCAGATAAAAAAGCCGAAGCAGAGAAGTTGTCAGCGCAGTTGAGCACAAGCGAAGAAAAAGCTGAAGGACTGGAGAAGAAATTGTCCGATAGCGAAGAAAAAGCAGAGAAGCTGTCAACTGACTTGAGAACAAGCGAAGCAAAAGGCAAAGAGCTGGAGGCAAAACTGTCTGATAGTAAAGTCAAAGCAGAGAAGTTGTCAGCGCAGTTGAGCACAAGCGAAGAAAAAGCTGAAGGACT
>OFMT01002136.1_pt1 | contig 12324 bp, 12 predicted proteins | sample 1541891 | NCBI WGS metagenome assembly OFMT01 (sample SAMN04209230, study PRJEB22552) | human gut metagenome | biome: gut; material: feces | host: Homo sapiens | place: USA: Oklahoma | reverse complement strand
GACGTTTCAGAAGTGAAGATTTAAGCTGCTAATGGTTGTAAATTTTCATTTATTTGATTATTTTGCTCAATTTTGTCGTCAAGGACAGAAAGAATTGAGGCTATTTGTTTTTGAATTTCGATGGGAGGAACAGGGACAAACATTTCTTTAAAGTTTGTTTTGTTAAATTTTGGTTGTGCACTACCAGTTACTATCGACTTTAACATTTGCTGTCCGTTATATCCTCTTAACCATTGATAATAGAACTCATTACACCCATGAAATTTAACCATAATAGAATTCGGAGCCAAACTCATCTTATATTTTAATTTTGGACATTTGAATACAGTTCCTACGTTTGCACCTACATTAGATATTATTATTTCTCCACCATACAATTTACTTTTTTTCAAAAATTCATATGCGTGTTCATCGATAAATACAAAATCACCATTAAAATTGTTATTAAAATCGACTAATCTAATCAATACGGCAATATCTTCCGTGTCTTTATACATTACATTCTCTGCTAAAGAAGCAAAACTTCCATTCGCAACATAATCTGTTACTATTTCAGTAATTTCAGATATCTTTTTTATTTCCCATGTTTCAGGTATTATCCCAACTGGTGTATTATTATATTTCATACCCAATCGCCTCCAGTTTCTCCCTGATTTCATTTTCAAGCTCATGGGATTTTTCAAACATTTCAGAGAGTTCCGAAGTCAAACGTTTCATTTTTTCATCGAAAGGCTCGCCATCATCTTCCTGTTCTTCAATACCAACATACCGACCCGGCGTTAAAATATAATCCTGTTTTGCAATCTCTTCTGTTGTTGCAACAGCACAAAAGCCCTTGACTTCCTCCAATTCGCCATTCTGAAAAGCTGTGAACGTATCCGCAAGTTTTGCAATATCTTCATCTGACAAATCCCTGTGTTTTCTGTCCACCATGAAGCCCATTTTTCGAGCATCTATGAAAAGTGTTTTGCCTTTCTGCTTCTTATTCTTGGAAATAAACCAGAGCGTAACAGGAATCGTAACCGAATAGAAAAGCTGTGTCGGCATTGCAACAATGCCCTCGATTAAATCATCTTCAATGATTCTCTTTCTGATTTCGCCCTCGCCGCTGGATTGCGTGCTTAATGCACCATTTGCAAGCACAAGCCCGATTTTTCCGTTCGGTGCAAGGTGATGAATCATATGCTGAATCCATGCATAGTTCGCATTATTTGCAGGCGGTACGCCATATTTCCAGCGAACATCTTCCGTTAAGCGTTCCTGTCCCCAAGGGTGATAGTTGAATGGAGGATTTGCAAGAATGAAGTCAGCTTTCAATGTTTTGTGCAGGTCGTTGCTGAATGTGTCAGCCTGATGCGACCCAAAATCCGCTTCAATTCCACGAATCGCCATGTTCATTTTTGCCATTTTCCAGGTGTCAGCGTTTGCTTCCTGACCATATACCGAGATGTTGTTTCGATTGCCGCTATGTGCTTGTATGAACTTTGCACTCTGTACAAACATGCCGCCACTTCCACAGCAAGGGTCTATTGCCGTTGCTATTTTGATACAATTTAACGCATACACGAAAAATGCACCCAACGGGTGCAAATGTAGCCGTTGGGTGCATAGGAGCAAAAAAGAACGGTACTACGCCGGTTTTAGCGCAGTGCCATCATACATTATTCTTCGTCTTTTTTCTTCTTACCCCTTGAATAAGAGCCCTTTTCTTTCCATTTAACACTACCATCTTTATAGTGATAATGTTGTCCTCCTGCTGGCACATCATTTGGCGTGTACGGACGCTCTGATGTGTCAGCTGCAATATCAGTTTCTTCTTTTTCTTCATTCTGAGTTGAATTCAAATCAGAGATATCAGGTTTAGGATAATCGGAACCAGATTTATCTTCAGGACGAAGTATATCAGATGTAAAAGATTTTTCGCTGTCATCATTATTGCTTGTGCTTTGAGAAAACACGCCTACTATTCCACCGACCGTTGTTATAACTCCAGCAATAGTCTGTAAGGGGTGTTCTTTTACATATGGCCAGATAGTATCAGTTATTACTGGACTTACAGTTTCTGTCCACACTGACTTTACTCCCTTACGTACTCTTGATAGGAATCCCGGCTTCTTTGGTGGTTCAATTTTAGGCTTTGGCGGTTCAGGTTTTGGCTTTTCAAGAGTTGGCGTTTTGGATTTCGGCGGTTTGGGCGGCTCTTCTTTCTTTTTTTCTGCTGGATTGTCCTCTTCCGCTTGCTTTTCCTGTGACTCCTCCGAGGAAGAATCAACCGGTATTATAGCTTCTTCGGGGCGAAAATTAATGTAGTTATCGGGAGGGAATTTGCTATAATCATATACTTCAAAATCATAAAATGTCTTTGTGTCTGGATCATAATACCAATTCGTTACATTATGCCAATCTCCCTTATGTGCTTCAAGGTGTTCCTCTTGCGAGAGAAGTTGAATATTATCTGCATCGCCTTGATTATCAGGGAAACCACTGACGCTTTTCATATGCTGACCAATAAAGGCTTTTCCATCGGCGTCATACACCTTACCTTTAGTGATTAGTTGTTCTCGTTGCTCTGGTGTCCAATTTCGTGAGCCTTTTCCAGCAAGAACAAGTTCCCGCTCGCGCGCCCATGCTTTTCTGATTGCTCTGTTACAAGCAGCATTATCTCTTGCCATAGGATCACTCTCCCATGCCGAGATAGTCATAGAGACCATTTAAGAATGCAAAGAAGTCATCGTACACTTCCTCTTCTTCAATTTTGCCTTCCTCTTTATTATAAATTGAAATGGTTTCTGAATCCTTTTTTATCAGTACAGGATCACCATTCGGCGTTCCGCCAATCACAACGTAACTGTCATCAGGCCTGGTCTGATTGCTAACATCAATAAGGGGCTTATGTGCAACACCATAGAACTGAACACTTGCGGGCAAAAAGCATTCACCACCGTCAGAAAAAAGCAACCATTCTCTGAACTTTGAAGGGAAAGAAAGATTGTTATTCTTTTCAAAGTCAGAGATTTGATCTTCAGTAGCGGGCTCGAAAAAGTCCATGTCGCTCTCAGTTTGCCGACCTTGATTCTTGAGCGTGTCAATGATAGCTTTCAACTCTTCTGAAACCATACATATCACTCCTGTTCAAATAATAGAAGTCATAACCATTGGATTATCCTAACAGTTTACGAATTCGCTCTGTAAGCAAACCTTTTCGTCTATCATAAAAAATGCCGAAACTGCCTATTTCCAAAGATGCACCTTCTGGAATAATAGCTTGTATCCGGAAAACCGCTTTTTGTTCATCATTCATGTCATTGTAATATTCAATCAAAGGCATCGCATTTTTACTGCCATTACTCCTGCCTTCTAAAAGCTGTAAATTTGGTAGTCTATTCCGATTTCCTCTCCAGATTTTCCACTCCTCCATAGTAACGCCAGCAGGTTTACTCATATCGAAACGATCACTTGGATGGAGATGATCCTGTTCGTATTTGAAGTTTTTATTAACCCAATCAAGGCTAAGATAATACAGGGCTTCTCCTGCGACTCTGCTGCCTTTTTCGGAATTGATAATGTCTTCTATTTTTCCATCGGTCACACGCAAATCTGTAATCTGATCAAGCATATCAATAGTAATCTCGTAGTTATAGCTGTTTATGTAACTTTTCATCTGTTGCAATTTGCTTGTGGTTCCTGCCTGGAAGTATGTAAACAGTATCGCCCTCATCAGATATGCTCGGATATCTTCGCAGTTATTATTATAATCTGGGTTGTAGTATATGAAATACAGAATAGGCAGCAGTACATTCCAACTGCCGGAGAATCTGTTTACTTCAATTTTCATGCCTTTTAATACAGTTTCCAGACTCTTTAATGCTTTTTCAAAATCGCTCCAGTTATTCTTTAGATCATTTGCAATTTGTTTTGTAATATTGGATTTTACAACATCGCCATAGAGCATAAGCGCAGAACGAACTATGAAATCTGAGCCGAAATCTTTATAAGAGCCAACAAGAAGTTTCCCAAATTCAGATTTTGCACTCGGCCAGTAAGCCTCAAGAATAGACATCGTTATTTCTGCCTTTTTCAGAGCCTTACCTCCGCTGTTGAATCTTACGAACATTTCAAGAGCATCGTCTTGCTTCATATCCTGAATCTCTGTAAATCTTATGAGCTTTTCAACACAAATTTTTTCATACAGTTTATTCAGTATATTTCTGGCATACTCCTTGCTGTCAGCAGGGACATTGGAAATAGCGTCTTCAATAGCCTGCTCTCTTGTTTCATCAGATTGAAATCTATCCTGCAGGATTGTTCTTGTTTCAAATTGCGTAGGACTGAGCCTACCAACTTTTTCGCTGAACCTGATATCAAATTTCTTACTGTTGTATTCTTCTTCATCAACGGTCAGCTTGTGTTTATTAAGTTCTATGAGCAATTTGGCGAGAGTACCACCTTTGTTAATTTTACGAGCGTGTTTCTGCCGTATATATGCTGTGCCGAAAAGTGACAAATATAATGAAGTTAAACGCTGCTGTCCGTCAAGAATCGCGGTATCTGTTGTGTTCGTGTTTATGCTTGAAAGTTCATAGTTGGGGCTGTCAGATTGTTTGCGGCTGTCGAAGGTAACTTCCGAAAGAAAATTGCAAAAATATGTATCTGTTGATACATTATTTTCATCTACGTGCCAAAACAAAAAAGTAGCAATAGGGTAATCAAGAAGAATAGAGTCCCATAGTTTTTCTATCTGCTCCATGCTCCAAACATACTGTCTCTGAAAAGCGGGCATGACATATTTCCCAGCTTCAATGTTTTTCATAGCTTCATATATTGTAATGCTACTGTCATTAAGAACACTCATCACTATCACCTCATTAATGATACATCTGAAAGATACTACAGTATCATATATCTAATTTTATTATACACGATGCGGAGCTATTTTTCAAGTCCCACAGCCTCAAAAAAACTAAAAACAAGACAAAAAGGCACTCCATCACATCGGCGGAATGCCTTCCTGTTTCTATCCCTCAAATTGTAGTCCCGTCCCTGAACGTGACCGTTCTGCTCCCGTCCTCATAGACCGTGATGTAGTCTACCAGTGCGCCCCAGAGCACACCGTCAAACTCGGTGATCGTACCTTTCAGGGATTCGAGCGTTTCCTGAAAAAGCCGCAGGTTCTGTTCACGGATTTCTCGCTCAGCGATCTGCTCGGACAGCTCATTATACTTCTTCTTTGCCGCCTCAAAGCGGCTTGCCAGTTCATCGTTCCGCCGCCGATACTCGTTCTGGTCGAGGGAGACACGGGCGTTCTCCACCATTGCCGCCTGCACCATATCGGCGACCAACGTCATTTCATCGGCATACTTCGTGCGCTCCGTTTCTAGCTTGGATGTGTCGCTGACCACCTTGCAGATCAGCTTGACATTGGCGATCAGTTCATCACGCTGTTTCAGAAGTCGGTTTACAGCATTCAGAAACAGCACCTTAATTTCCTCTTCGGTGATGTGCGGCGTGATGCAGCGCTTTTTGCCGTACTTATGATTACAGCGGTATATGACCTTCCGGTACTTGTCCGTGGAATGCCATACCTTTGCACCGTACCAGCTTCCGCACCCGCCGCATTTCACCTTGCTGGAGAAGATGCTCACACCGCTGTACCGGGAAGTGCCGTTGTTCCTGCGCTCCATTTCCTGCTGCACCAGATCGAAAACGGCAGGATCGATGATTGCCTCGTGGTCGTCCTCGATGTAGTATTGCGGGATTTCGCCGCAGTTCTTCTTTGTTTTCTTCGTCAGAAAATCGACCGTAAACTCCTTTTGCAGCAGCGCATCACCCTTGTACTTCTCATTTGTCAGGATGCGCCGGACTGTGGTAGCGTTCCATTTATCCTTACCGCTGGGTGTCTTGATGCCTCTCTCCGTTAGGGTGAGCGCAATGGTATGCGGTGTCATGCCCTCAAGGAACAGCCCGTAGATGAGCCGCACCGTTTCTGCCTGTTCCGGATTGATGACCATTTTGCCGTCTGCTCCTTTGTCGTAACCGAGGAAGCGGCTGTACGCAAGGCTGACCTTGCCGTCAGCAAAGCGTTTTCGCTGCCCCCATGTGACATTCTCCGAAATGGAGCGTGCTTCTTCCTGCGACAAGCTCGACATAATGGTAAGCAGCAGCTCGCCCTTACCATCAAACGTCCAGATGTTTTCCTTCTCGAAATAGCACTCCACATTGTGTTCTTTCAGGCTGCGGATGGTCGTCAGGCTGTCAACTGTGTTTCGGGCAAATCGGCTGACGCTCTTTGTAATGATGAGGTCTATCTTTCCCGCCAAGGCATCAGCAACCATTGCCTGAAAGCCCTCTCTGCGCTTTGTCGAGCATCCGGAGATGCCCTCATCCGTGTACACCTTGACGAACTCCCAGTCCTCACGACCGTTGATGTAGTCGGTATAATAGCTGATCTGTGCAGCATAGGACGTGAGCTGTTCCTCGTTGTCCGTCGATACACGGGCGTATGCCGCAACCTTCCGTTTTACCGGAGCATCAATTGGTGCTGATGTATAGCGGCTGATAGATGCGGGTATTTTAGTGATTCTTGGCAAGTTTCTCCCTCCTTCGCATTTCCTTTGCACGGATGCTCATATCCGCCCGCCGTTCCGGTGTCCAGCTTTCACTGACCTTCTGCGCCATGACCTCACGCTGGTGCGCCGTCCATTTCCGCCCCGGTTTCGGCGGCGTTACCCACTGCCGTTCCTCGGTGCGACCATCGTAATAGACATACCGTAGCGTGTCATCGGCATCGACCTCTATGCGGCTGATTTGTTCCAGAAAAGCAGCATCGTCAAATTCTGCCTGCCCTAGCACCTCGGCGGTCACTGTTTTCAAAACATCCTCCCGCAGGCTCAGACAGCCATTTGCGCCTGCACATCTCCAATGATGCACATCCTTCCGTGTACCCCTACGGTAATTCAGACCACAGCGCAGGCATTTGATTTTCTTGGTAAAGCAAGTGGCATCAGGGCGATTCGGTGCAGCACTCTCCCTGCGGCGTTTCGCTGTTTCCGTCCGCCGTTCCGGTGTCCAGCAGTCCTGATGCCCTGTGTTCCTGCACTCGACCGTGGTAACCGTCCCGTCCGTGAGGTGAAATTCTAGCGTTTCCCGTGTGGGAACGAATATCGCATCCACCCGTTCAAGGAAAGCCGCATCGTCGAACTCCGGTAGCCCCAGTACCTTTGCGCAGGTTTCCCGCAAGTGCTTATGATTGATGCTGCCGCCGACCGGACAGCGACCGCCCTTCTTTTTCATATTGCCGCAAGACCAGAATTCCTGAAAGTTGCCACGGTCAGTGCGTGTGTTGTGCATATAACTCTGACCGCAAAAGGGGCATTTCAGCTTACCAGTAAAACAGCAGGTATTCAGCGACTTATTTGCTAGAGCGCCAAGTTCCCGCCGCCGCTGCATCTCCGCCTGCACATACTGAAATGTCTCCATATCAATGATAGCTTCGTGTGTTCCTTCCACAAAATACTGCGGCAGCTCACCCTTGTTCTTTTTGCGCTTTTTGGTGATTGGATCGGAGATGTACTCCTTTTGCAGCAGAAGGTTTCCCGTGTAGGTGATGTTGGTCAGCACAACCTTGATATTGGAATCCACCCAGCGGCAGCCCTTCTTGGTCGTGATGCCCTCCGCATTCAATTCACGCTCGGTTTCCAGCCGTGACTTCCCGTCAAGAAAATTTTGAAAGATGCGTTTGACAATGGCGGCTTCCTCCGGAACAATCACCAGATGTCTGTCTACCCATTCATACCCCAGAATAGGATTTCTGCCGCAAGGATCACCGCTTTCAAACCGCTTGCGGATGCCCCATTTCACATTATCCGAAATACTGCGGCTTTCCTCCTGCGCAAAGCTGGCAAGAATGGTGAGCATCAGTTCGCCGTCGCCTGACATGGAGTTGATGTTTTCCTTCTCAAAGCGCACTTCAATGCCGAGTGTTTTCAGGTGCCGGACAGTCTCCAGCAGGTCAACCGTATTGCGGGCAAAACGTGAAATGCTCTTGCAAAGGATGATGTCTATCAGCCCTGCCTCGCAGTCTGCCAGCATTCGCTGGAACTCCTGCCGCTTGTAGGTTTCTGTGCCTGAGATGAAATTGTCGGCGTACACTCCCGCATACTCCCATTCAGGATTCTTCTGGATCAGCTCACTGTAATAACTGATCTGCGCTGAAAGGGAATGCATCAGGCGTTCCGTTTCCATCGAGACACGGGCGTAGGCAGCGACTCGTTTGCGCTTAGGCAATATGGGCTCTGTAGGTTCAATTTTCGTGATTCTACGCATAAAATCCCTCCTTTCAGTATCCCATATTACCTCTGTTCCGGCTGTAAGTCAACAAATAATGTGCCGATTTTAGGTTGGTATTTCTCAATGAACATTGTATCAATCTGACGATACTCGTCCTCGGTAATCAGACCGTCCCGGAGCATCTTCCGGGCAAAACTCATCGTCGCCTGATACATCATTTCATTCTGAAAGTTCACGCTGCTCACCTCCAAACCTCGCTTTGATATAACAGGCTCTGCTGCAATATTTCCTGTGATCGTTCCCGTAAGCCTGAAACTGCTGCCCACAGCAGGCGCAGGTGAAATCATAAATTGCTCTGCGGTTCACAGCATCACGATGGGCATACCACCACTTCATCCTGCATCGGTCAGAGCAGAACTTCTTTTGTCGGGTGTGCGGCGGCTGTATAATAGGAGTGCCGCAGCAATAGCAAAGACGGCTATCCTTATTTCGGCTACAGAATGATTTGACTGTGTTTACGGATAGTTCAAGCGCAGCGGCGATCTTACCAAATGACTGTCCTTCGGAGCGCAGACGGATAATATCTGCCTTCTGTACATCTGTCATATCAACACCTCCTACTTCTCATTGGAAAGCAGGAACGTGTTTTGACGAAGACAAGTGGGACAAAAATTCCCTTACGCGCGTATATGTGCGTGTGTGCGTCCCATTATTATATAAATATTCCTTTTATTTGTACTATATAGATATAGTTGTATAACTTGTCTTAAGGCGGTGTGATTCTTACGGTCTGGGCGGCATTTTTCACTGAGACAACTGGTATGAAACAACTGCGATATGCGGATGTTTCAAAGACTTGTTTCAACAAAAAAAGGGCTGCCAGAGAAATAATCCCCGACAGCCCCTGTCTCAAGCCTTATTCAGTTTTCCGCTATATTTCTTGCCGTCAACCGTGACCTCAACCGTGACGCCGTCATCGGCAGCAGGCGCAGGCGGATTCGGCAGAACTTCCTCCTTGCCGTAGCCGTTCAGCCCCTTCGCCCTGATGATCGTAGGGAAATCCTTGTAGCCGATGTCCAGATCGACATTGCCGTTGATGCCCGCGACCTTGCCCTTTTCGGAATGCTGCCAGATACCAAATGCGCCGCCGTAGTTGGTCTGGTCAACCCAATGCGCCAGCCAGATGGTATAGCGGCTCTTGATGCCATCGGCTATGTGCGTCACGAGCGAGGATGCAGAGCCGTACAGACCGACGAAATAGCCTGCCGCCTCCACTCTTTCAAGAAACGCCCGCATAATAGCAGACACCTTCTCCTTGCCGAGGTCAAATTGCTTTTTTTCCTCCAGATCGAAATAAACCGGGAACTCGAACTGCTTTTCCTTGATAACGGACAGGAATACATCTGCCTCCAGTTCCGCTTCCTCCGGAGTCATGGCATAGCTGTACCAGTACGCACCGACCGGAATGCTAGCCGCCTTTGCACCTGCATAATTGTCCTCAAATTGCTCGTCCTTCTGCTTTGCTAGCTTGCCGAAGCCTGCCCGGAGAATCGCAAAACTGATGCCGTCAGCCCTGACCTTCTGCCAGTCAATGATGCCGTTATGCACACTCACATCAATACCCTTCATATCCTCGCCTTCGAAATATTCATAGAAATTATCGGTCACGCTGCTGTTGCCCTGCACCTCATTGCCATACCACCTTTTACCAGAACGCACATCAACGTGTGTGTAGATGTAGGCAGGCGTAATATTTGTGATGCCGCCGAAGCCAATATCCTGCGCCTTGCAGCAAACTGTTTTTGAACTGATAGGCTGTCCATCTTGCCCGTAACAGCAGATATCGGCAGCGTTGCCCTTTGTATGCTGCCCTGTGCCGTCGCCGCCGACACTGCGGTCGTGCATTGAGCAGCGGAAGCCACTGGTCACGATGATTTTCGAGCAGTTGAGGGCGGAATATAGCTGTTCTAGCTTGTTCACCAGCTCATCGGCAAGGAGCGTGTCGTGCGCCTTGCCGCATTTGCAGCGGAACTCCGACACATTGAAATGCGCCGAAAGCTGCGTTTTATCATCAAACAGATAGGTCTTAATCATCGTCCTTCTCCTTTCTCCCTGCCTGCTTTTGCAGAACATCAATTGCTTTTTGGATTGCGGGCGGATACGGGATCCCCATTAAACTTGTATTTTCCACAATGGAAAGCAGCTCATTCAAGCAAAAGCTGATGCAAACAGCATCCCGGATGTAGTTGGTATTCAGCAGAATATCCATCCGAACTGCAACGACGATCAGCATCAAGGTGCAGACTTTTTTCGCCAGACCGAACCAGCCAGCTTTGGAAGAAAGTCCGCCGCTTTCTGTGTGTTTCGATTTTTTCATCATGGCGGTGATAATGCCGGTGAAAAAGTCGATTGCCATAAAGACAACCAGTGTCACCAGAGCAGAGTCCCAGCCGCCAAAAATGGCAGTAAAAAAGCCGCCGACCAAGCCGACAGCTACACAAATGGTATCTTTCATTTTCAACCCTCCAGTACTTTTAGAAATCGGATTTTCGGGTGGGAGTTGTTGCTTCTGCCCACCCAGGCAAGGTAATATTCGCCGTCAGAAATGCCAGTGCATTCTGTGATGGTGGTGATAAAGGTATCCGACTGCAACCAGTGGAAATCCAGAGAAACCGCACGATTTGCATCGATTTCTGTATTCACATACACGCCAACGGGAATGTCGATCTTCTGCGGTTTCTGCACCAGATACAGGCTTCCGGCTTCGCTGGAACCCGACTGATAGGACATCACGATTTCCGCATTTTTCGTCAGAGACAGAGGCTTTGCACAAACGGTCAAGACCGACTTATCCCAGTTAAAACACGTTTGTGAGTAGGACAGCACAAAATCATTTGCTGCACTGCAAAACTGCGGATAAGCAGTCAGGAAATCCGCCATTGTCTGATAGCTGCCGTCCAGAATCATGCTGATGTCCGGTGCATAGGTCGAAATGGCATTCTGTTCGGACTGAAACAGAACGGTGTAATTTCTGCCGCTTGTCAGGTTATCGAGTTGCTTTTGCAGGCTCTCCAGAGTGCGTTCTGTCTTTTCCGAATAGACTGTAACCTTTGTACTAAGCCCGTTGATTTGTGTGCCGAAACCATCCCATTGTGCGATTTTAGCGGCAGTGATTTGATCCAATGCGGATTGATTTTCGTGGGTATGTGCCTTTTCCAGAAGTGGCTGAACAGCGTCCTGAACCAGTGCTTTTACAGCATCGGTATCTGGATAATTTGTCAAATCCGGAGAAACACCATCCTTTCCGTCACGCCCATCTTTCCCCGGTAAGCCGTCTTTCCCATTTGTGCCATCCTTCCCGGGCAAACCGTCTGCACCATCTTTTCCGGGTAATCCATCCTTGCCATCAATACCATCCTTGCCTTTCAAACTCTCCAGCCATTCTGCAGCTGTTCCCACAAAACCGTTTTCTATGGCAATCTCATAAGCAGAACTGCCGTCTTTTCCGTTTGCTCCGGTTTGCATCTCGGAAAGTTTTTTCAAAAGCTGCGTATATAGATCCGGTGTGGGCGGAATGGGTGTTGCACCGTCCTCCACAAAGCCGGATGGTCGAATGTGAAGAGTTACCGGTACGGTTGTCGCACGCAGTGTAGTATCGCTTTCCGCATCGTAGCCAAACAAACTCATTTTCACCGCACCGGGATGTAGTTCGGCAGGCAGCAAGCAAGTCGTTCCCTCTGTGCCAAGCACCAAGTTGTATGTTTCTTCGCACTGCGTGAACTGCACCACCTTGTGCAGCGTTTTCCAAACCCCATCAAACACGAACTTCACCGAAACAAATGCGATCTGGTCAGAGGCAATGATCTCTCGTTCCAGCACTTCGATTTTTTGCTGTTTCACTAAGAATTTCATCATCCGTTTTTCACCTCGTTCCACACATCATTTTCAGAATCATATTCCAAATAACCGTCTGTACACTGGATTTTTTGCAGATAGTCATTGTAAAAATGCTTTCCGGAGGACATCCAGTTGCTTGGC
>OFMT01002135.1_pt1 | contig 12324 bp, 19 predicted proteins | sample 1541891 | NCBI WGS metagenome assembly OFMT01 (sample SAMN04209230, study PRJEB22552) | human gut metagenome | biome: gut; material: feces | host: Homo sapiens | place: USA: Oklahoma | reverse complement strand
TGTATCTTACATTGAATATATCAATCCTTTTTAAATAATTTGTCTGTTGATCAAATAAATGCTTTCTTTGGCGCTAAGTGCTTATGAGCACAAAAAAAAGAACACACGACAGCCATCGTGTGCTCCCACTCAATCTTCTAGGAAAAGATTGATAAAAATCAGACAGTGCTAATTATAGCACGGAAAGAGGAAATTATGAATAGTAAAAGAATCTTATTAATTTCAGTTAATATCTTTGTATTGGGAACAGTTATCTCAATGATCACATCAGGCACAAATTGGGATAGTACAGCCGTACATGCCTTAAGTGCTTTCTCATTGGGATTAAACATCTTATTTTTGGAATATATCGGATTAAAGGGGGATAAATAATCATGATCAAACACGTAGAAACACCATTCCTACACCTTGAGATTAAAAACGAGAACTGTGAAGTAACAGGAACAGGAAATACATGGCATTACTTACTTCTGTTTGCCTTTGCTGTTAAAGCAGCAAAAGAAGGACAATTCACTAACGGCTTTGCTAATAAATATGAAGAAAGAGAATTCAATGGAATTCTAAATAAGGTATATGAATGTCCTGATGCTGCAATTGAAGCGTTTGGGCAGTTAGGTGATGTAAATAGTTATGATGCAATCTGTGAGGCTTTGAAGAAGCTAGACAACTTGTTTGAGGGGGATTACTTAGATGGAGAATAAGAAAGATATTCTAGAGAGCCTGTTTGAGACTCTCACTAGAACTAGAAAGTGGAGCGATGAAATAGCTGAAATGCTATATCACAAGGACAAGAACGGCAATGAAGAGGTCACTGTCAGACTTTATGAAGGTAATGCAGAAATGTTTATTGATGTTACTGGGGACAGTGGCATGGCTCTCATTAAAGATGTAATCGCAGCTTTAGAGGAAATACGATGACCTCTTTCAAAGGATTGTTCGATTGTCTCTATGAAGAAATACCAAAATCAAAAGAAGGGTGGCTCTCTCAGAGAAGAAAAGGTATCGGCGGTTCAGATGCTGGAATAATCGAAGGTGTCAACCGCTACACAACTTTACATGAGCTTTGGGAAGACAAGACAGGGAGACAAAAAAGACCTCAGGTTTCAAATCATGCCATTGAGATGGGAAACCGTCTAGAGCCTGTGATGTTCAACCTGTTTGAAGCATTATACGGGGATGAATACGAAGTCATTGATACAAAGGATTACTCCTTATCCAGGAAAGATAAGGAATGGATGCGAGCCAATTTGGACGGTGCTCTCATTCGTAAGGAAGATGGATCAAGCGGAATACTTGAAATAAAGTCAACAACCATTAACAAGTGGCAGTACTTCCAAGAAGAGTGGGGCGATGATTCGATGCCTCAGACATATTACTGTCAGTGCTTGCACTATATGAATGTGACAGGTGCTGAATTCGTTGTCTTATTCGCTATTGCTATGATGCCGTGGTGCGACGAGACAAAGACCATCATTAGAAGAATTGAAAGAAGCGAGGTGCTTTTGGATCTAATGCAGCTAGAAGCAGATGAAGAAGCCTTCTGGCAAAAGCACATCGTGGAAGATATTGAACCAAATTTTATTTAAAGGAGAAAAAAGAATGAGATTTAAACAAGAAATTAAAGACCGTCTCTATGGCGGGTATCTCGGTGTTGTCACTGACAAGATTGATTTTGAAATCATCAAAGTTATGCTTGCAGATGATAAAAAGAAAGTTGAAGGGCTTGAGTGGCCTTTCGGTGCAGTGAGTGCAGTTATCGCAGTTGCACCAGACGGATCAGTAGTCGCATTAAAAGAAGAACACGCTGAAAGCTATGAATTAGTAAAGTATCAGGATGCAGTGGAAGAAGATGCACAGCCTATTGATGCAGATGTCAATGAAGTTGCTGAAATGCCTAGTTTAAGCGTTGTGAAGGTCATTCCAGCGCAGATTGAAGGATGTAACGTAAAACACTTCAAAGAGGCTGTAAAGTCTTATTTGAAACGCTACGACGGCATTGTAGTGACTGCAGACAACTATAAAGAGTTATCTGACGTTGTTTCTAAGCTGAAGAAAGAAAAAGACAATGTCAATGAAAGCAAGAAGGCAGTCAAAAAAGAAGCAATGAAAGTCTACACAGATTTTGAGAACGATATGAAAGAAGTTCTTAAGATGTTTGATGCTTCTATTAGTTCATTATCTAGTGATATTAAGGAATTTACAGATAAGGAAGTAGCAGAGAATGAAATGGTTGTAAGAAAACTCTGTAATAAGGCTCTTAATGATTATGTGCATAGAGATGACTTTGATGGATATTGTACAACTAAGGTTTTCTCTATTGATCCACGCTGGAGCTCATTAAAGAAGTTTATCAACAATAAGAAGCCAACCAAAGCATTAGTAGATGCAATCAAACAAGAATGTGAAAGAACTAAGGAAATATATAAATCATACTTGCAGCGCTGTGAGTCTTTAGACATCTATTTAGAGGCTAGATGTAAAGAAACTGATGTTGATCAAGAGATGATTGATGTGAGTGTCTACAAAGATAAGTTAAGAGACGGCTCTTTTGAAGACATTAAGCCACTCCTAGAAAGAAGATTTAGAGAAATCATCAATAGACGAGATGAACAGGAACATCAGAAGAAAGAAGAAGCAAAGAAGGAAGAAGTTAAGCAGCAAGAAAAGCCTGTAAATGTTCCTTCAGAAGAAAAAGAACCTCTAAAGATGTTGGTTGGTAAAATCGTAGGAACCAATGCAGCACTAAATGAATTAAAAACATCTCTAGACTACCTCAAAGCCAAATATGATGGCTGTTTCGATTATGATTTAAGATTCCCTAGAAAGAAAGAAGGTAAATAACAATGACAGTTAAAAACAGTTTAAGAAAAGACACAACAAACAAAGCAAAATTCAGTACTTTTATCGCAAGCCCAGCAGTACAGAGAAAAATCAATGATGTTGTTGGCGGTAAGAATGGAACACGTTTCATCGCTTCTATTACTTCTACAGTTGTCAATGATCCAAAGCTTCAGGAATGCGAACCCAACAGTATCATTACTGCTGCATTCCTTGGTGAAGCGCTCAACTTATCTCCTTCTCCTCAGTTAGGACAGTACTACTTTGTACCTTACAAGACTAAGAGAGGAACAGTGGCACAGTTCCAGTTAGGTTATAAAGGCTACATTCAGCTAGCTATCAGAAGTGGACAGTATAGAAAATTAAATGTTATTTCGATTAAGGAAGGTGAATTAATCCGTTACGACCCTCTTAATGAAGAGATTGAAGTCAGATTAATTGATGATGAACTTGTAAGAGAGAACGCTAAGACAGTCGGCTATTATGCAATGTTTGAATATACAAATGGATTTAGAAAGACGATGTACTGGTCAAAAGAGAAGATGGAAGCACATGCGCTTAAGTATTCTCAAGGATATGCAGCAGATAAAAGAAAAGGCACTAACTGGACATTCTGGTCTAAAGACTTTGACGGAATGGCATACAAGACTATGCTCCGTCAGCTGATCAGTAAGTGGGGTATCATGTCAATTGATTTACAGAATGCTATTGATGCTGATATGGCGGTAATCAATAGTGACGGCACAAAAGAGTATGTTGATGCTCCTGTTACATTTGTAAACGATGAAGAACCACAGGCACAGGAAGAAGCGCCTAAAGCAATTGCAAATGAAAGTTCAGCGCCTAAAGCACCACAGCCACATGAAGAAGATGACAAGGTTCTAGAAGAGGCGATGGTCAATACTGATTTTGGCGATGCTGAATTCGGTGACTTTGATGATGGTTTTGATTATGAACAGTTCTAATTAAAGAAAGGAAGACATGAGGGATGGATGAAAAAAGAAGATGGATCAAGTTATACATGATGGACTACGATGAAGTCTATCATGATTCAAAAATGCTACACCTTTGGATTGACATCCTTCTTCATGCCAATCCTGTTGATTACTATCATCATGGCCAGCTTATTAAAAGAGGACAATGCATCTTGTCTCTTAGACAGGTATCAGAAAGATGTGGGATGGCAAAAAACACTATTACTAAATATCTTCACCTCTTAGAAGAGTGCGGAAAAATCAAATTAGATATATCTAGAAAAGGCACTCTTATAACAGTTGAAAACTGGGATAAATATCAGAACCGTGTCTCACCTAGTGTCCTAAAAATAGGACAAGAGGTAGGACAAGAGGTAGGACAAGAAGTAGGACAAGAGGTAGGACAAGAGGTAGGACGTAATAAGAATAAAAGAATAAAAGAAATAAAGAATAAAAGAAGACTGTCTGTCAGTGACTCTGACTTGTCTGATTTAAAATTTTTTCTTATTGAAAATGACTTTGAAGAAGTTGCCGATGAAGTAATAGAAACATGCAAACTCTATGGACTTGAGAAAATAACCAATCTAAAGAACTTTGCTTTAGCAGTAGCAAAAGAAAAGAAATGGTACCAGAAGAAAAAGAAACTTAAAAAAAGAGTAACTGAAGAGGATAAAGAAGAATTAAGGCGATTAGCGGAAGGACTATACGGAAATGATGAAGAGCAAGTCTCTGATGAAGAGGTTGCCGAATTAAGAAAATAAATGGAAGAACTAGGAGGGGATTTATAACATGACAAATTTTGAATTTTATGAAGATGAAATTAAATCCAGAGGTTTCAATTTTGCGGTAGATAAATCAAACGGTGAGTTATTCTGCTGTAAGGAAGAAGGCTCATGCAATAAATGTGAATTTTGTCCTGATAAAAAGGGATTGATAGATAAAAGAGCTAAATTCGTGTGTTCAAAAATCAATATTGTTAGATGGCTATATCAGAAGCACAAGATAAAAATGAATGCACTGGAGTACGGTTTACTTGAATATATGCTATCTGAAGGATATGAATGGGTATCACGTGATGAGGATTTTACAATCACGTTCTTCACTCTAAAACCAATCGATAAGGATGGTACTTGGCACTCTCCTGAGGGCGGATTTGATGAACCACTCAATTGTGTTCCTCTTTGTGAGAAGTTATTTGAATTCCTAAGAGAAGACGAATTATTTAACGTTGCAGAATTACTTGAAACGAAAGAGGCGATTGAAGATGCTGAAGAATAAAGAAGAAAGAAGAAAGTTTCTACTGGATAAAAATAATTGGAAGGTAGAACAACTTTCACCTACCATCAGAATGTTAACTTTAAAGTTAAGTGACGATAAAGAAGTTAGAAGAATTGAGACGCAGCATTTAATTCCGCCTGGTGTCAAACATTGGTTTGAGGAATTTACTAAATTCTATTATACAGACGGTGAGTATTTTGACTGTGAGGAATCAACAAATGATTTGATACAGTATTTAACTTATCACAAGAAAGATAAATACATTAAAGATTTTGAATTGAAAGGAGACGGATGCAATGAGAGTAAATGAATTATTAACTAATATCAAGAATCAAGTTCCTATCACTCTTAGGATAGATGATCATGCCGTGACTTTTCAAGGTATTAAGTGTCTTGTATGTTCATCAGAGGATTATACAAAAGGCAAGAAAGTATACGGCAATGCAATCGTAACTAATGTTAGCATTGAGGATGCATCAATTCTCATTGAAGCGGAAACCGCTATGGGTGGATGGAAAAAGAAGGAGTGAGTGAAATAACATGAACACTATTTCAATGGAATTACATCAAGAACAAGTAACTGAATTACAAAGCCAGATTGAAGAACTAGAAAGTGAAAAGCTTTGTCTAGATGAAGAATTAGAAGATTTAAAGGCTGAATATGAAGATTTAGAAGATAAGTGCAAAAGTTATGAAAAAGCAAGCCAAACTGTATTGAGTATTTACAATGAGAATTTAGAAACGACGAAGGCTCTTCAGGAGTTAAACAATAAACTCATTAAAAGCTGTAAAAAGGCTAACAGGGATTTCTTTATTCTCGCAGCAGCTTATGTTGCTACACTAGTGCTAATGATTTACTTATTTATCAGATAAGGGGGGAGTGATATAGATGTTTTTATTGCAGGTATTAGGAAATGTATTTTCTGCGTTTGCTATCGTTATGCTGATTGTTGGCGTTCTTATCATGATATCAGTAATTGCTATTGCAGTGTTCGTTGTCATGTCAGTGATTGTGAGTGGCATCGAAGAAGACAAGGAGAATAATAACTTGTGATTACTTCAAGTCAGATCAATGAAATATTAGGCATTACAGAGTCGTTTCAGTTGCATGGAGCACTTAAAGACATTCTTTTTGATAAAGATAAACGACTCAAGATATTTAAAAGATTTCTAGAGATAGAGAATAATCTAGATTACGATTGGTTCACCAATTACTTTCAGGAAGAACAGGCAAATAGAAACAATCTCAAACAGGACTACACTCCTCATTGCTTATGTAATCTAGTTAATAAATTAATCCCCCAACAGTCTGAAGCAATTTACGATGAATGCTGTGGGATTGGTGGTTTGACTATTTCAGTACAGAAAGAGCACCGAGACAGTATATTTTATCTAGAGGAGCTATCAGATAACTCTGTAATGCTTCTCTTATTCAATCTATCAATAAGAGGAATAAATGCATATGTGAAGCACGGTGATGTTTTAACTAATCAATTCAAGAAAGTCTATAAACTTACGAATAATGGTGAATACAGTGATATAGAAATAGTAGAGGATGCTGATAATGAGTTTAAAACTGATGTAGTTATCAGCAATCCCCCCTATTCGCTTAAGTTTGATAATGTTGATAACTATAAGTATGATGCTAGATTTTCTAATTATGGTATTCCACCTAAAAGTAAGGCCGATTATGCATTCGTGCTGCATGGTTTATCACATCTAAAAGAAAACGGCTTAGCGTTCTTCATTTTACCTCATGGGGTATTGTTCCGAGGCTCAAAAGAGGGAGACATTAGAAAACTGCTGATTGATGATAATCTGCTTGATGCAGTCATTGGACTTCCTAGTAATTTGTTCCTGAATACTCAGATACCTGTTTGCGTGTTGATTTTCAAGAAGACAAGAAATGACAAGGATATACTTTTTATAGATGCCTCAAAAGAGTTTGTAAAAGAAGGCAAGCAGAACTATTTGAGCGATGATCAGATAGAAAAGATTAAATCAGCATATTCGCTTAGAAAAGATATTGATAAGTTCAGCCATGTTGCTTCACTGGATGAAATCAAAAACAATGACTACAATCTCAATATTCCTCGTTATGTTGACACAACAGAAGAAAAAGAGCCTGTTGATCTAGCGCAAGTAGTAAGTGAACTAGTACAGATTGAAACTGAAATAGAAGCCACAGAAAAAGAATTCGTGGCAATGCTGAAAGACTTGAGAGGCCCTCAAAGTTATGAGATAGAGAAAAACAGGCTTATCAGCCAATTAGAGAGCAACAAGAAGCACTCCTATACAAATATGCTTAATGCTGCAAATGACTTTTTAGAGAAGTCTAAAGAAGAATTGAAGGATAATCACGTTGTTAATCTCTTAGACATAGCAACAATTGAAAGAAGCAAGAAAAACAAGACATACAAGAAAGGCTCTATTCTAATACAGTTAAGCGCCACAAAAGGACAGATGATCTATCTTGATGATGATACAAAGGTAGATTCAAAATATGGAGTATTTGAGGCTGATAAAGATAAAGTAGAACCTAGATATTTGTATTATGTGCTTAAAATGTCTATGCCTGACTTCTTAACTAGATATCAAACAGGTTTGAATATTAAACCAGAAATATTTGATAGCTTTAAAGTAAAAGTCCATAGAAGCTTAGAAGTACAGAAGATAATTGTTAAGATTCTAGACTCTTTCAATGTTGATCTAGAAGAAAAAGAGATAGAAAAGTATAAGAAAATAAAAGAATATCATCTAGACAATATGTTTCCTGGATGAAGAAAGAAGGTTTAAAAATGTTAAATCGTGCTTTATTAGTCGGAAGACTTACAAGAGACCCTGAACTAAGAAGAACAGGGAGTGGAAAGGCAGTCACTTCTTTCAACTTAGCAGTAGAAAGAAACTTCAAGAGCGATGATCAGGAGGCTGATTTTATCAACTGTGTATGCTGGGGGAAGATTGCAGAAAATACAGAACGATATTGTTCTAAAGGTTCCCTTGTTTCTGTTGATGGTCGCATTCAGACAAGAAACTATGAGAACAATCAAGGTCAGAAGGTATATGTTACTGAGGTGATTGCTGACTCTGTACAGTTCATTAATACAAAGAGAGATAGTAATACAGCTACTGCACCACAAGCACCTGTTAATAACTATGCGAGCAATGGACTGATTCATCAGTTCGAGGATGAAGGATTGGCTATGGAAGAGGATGACATTCAATTCTAATGAGCAAGTACAACTCAAGAAAGACTACAGTTGACGGCTTCACATTCGATTCTAAGAAAGAAGCAAAACGCTATTTGGAATTAAAGCAGATGGAAAAAGACGGGTTAATTCATAATCTACAATTGCAGGTGCCGTTTGAGTTAATCCCTCCTTTTGAAATTGAGATTGATGGCAAAAAGAGAAAAAGAAGAAGGATGGAGTATATTGCTGACTTCGTCTATTACATCAATAACGTTAAAGTTGTGGAAGATGTCAAAGGCAGAAAAACAGAAGTATATAAGATTAAGAAAAAGATTTTTGAATATAAATTCAAAACAACGATAAAGGAGACGTAGAAAATGATGAGAACTGGTTCTTATTATGCATACAATGCAGATGATGGCAGCTTTTTAGCATGTGGGAGCAGTAATAAAATGAAGAAGTTCTTTGGAATCTCAAACGATACTCTTAGAATCCATTCAAAAAATGGTAAGATATACAATTCAAATAAATATGATCTTCACCTAAAGATTAAGTGGTTCGATGGAGTTATTAAAGATATTGAACCAACAATTAAACTTAAACCAAGGCCAAAAACACAGATAGAAAGAAAACCAAATAAATTAAAATGTAACTTCGTAGAAGTATTCAAAGTATTCAAGCATCAAGAAGCGGAAGAAGAAAAAGAACACATGAGAAATAATTTTTCTGTTATCAATCTAGAAAGAGTTAGATTTGAACTAAAAAAGCATGCAAAAGAATCATATCCTTACAGAATTGCGTTCTATACTAAGAAATCGCCAACAACTTTGGTATTCGATGAATATTTTCTTTCGTTGGAGTTAGCAAAACAGCGTATGGAATATCTGAAGAACTTCAAAGGCAAAAAAGACAATGGAGACTTCTGGTATGACGGTGTTAATTACGAAGCAGATAGAGTTATCATTGCAACAAGAACACGAAATAATAGAAATATGATTATTTCTTTAGATGATATATCTACCAAAAAAACTGATTATGACGAATATCTGGAACTAGCTAGATTCATTCAATCAGAATTCATCAGATAATCAAGCAGGGCATTGAGTTCTTTATTAGATTTTATATACTATCAAGAAAATTTATTAGGACCCCCTCATACTTAATAGATTCTTTTCTAAAAGCAAGATCCTCTCATGGACTTGATGCCCTAACATATTTTTCTATTCTAAAACCAACAAACAACAGCAGTGTCATGGCTTTGCTTCAATCTCATTCACCTTCTTTTGCAAAGAATAAGAGTATGAAGCGCTAATTTTGCTATCCAACTATAAAGTTATGATGTTGCTGGGAGAAGAGAAGACACAAATTGAAAACCAATAGGAAGAGTAAAGGACTGTTTTCTTCTTCTCCAGAAAGGAGGTTAATTTTTGTTTTTTATTTTATTTGTACTGGTGATAGTGATTTATTTATTTTTTATTTTTGAGTAATCAGGAGGTAACGTATGACAGCCGAAGAAGTCAGAACATATTTAAAATCATATAGGAATCTAAAAGACAAAGCAGACTATCTACAGAATAAGTTAATAAACGTTAAAGCAATCTCATATAGAGACAGTCCGACAGGTTCATATTCAGAGCCCAAGACTCAGAACGATTACATCATGATGAAGGATAGGTGTTTAGAAGAAATGGCTCTCATACGTCAAAATATAGATAAACTAGATGATATCAATCATAGGGATGTACTCTTTTATCGATATATTGAATTAATGAGTATCTATGATACTGCTGATATGCTACATGTATCGCAGAGAACAGCAGAGAAGTATATACATGATGCAATTGAAAAGATGATTGTTATTCTATCTTAACGTGAATACACGGCTATAAACGTAAAACGGCGCAACACTGCGCTAATTGATGTTATATAATGGTAAAAAGAGGCAAATTAAGCAGAGAGGCATAATAAAGCCTCTTTTTTGTTATTTGATAAGAAAGGGGTGCGACTATGACAGAAAAGCAGAAACTATTTTGTGATGAGTATCTAAAAGATACTAATGCTACAAGAGCATATTTAGCAGTATATGATAATTGTAAAAGTGCCATAAGTGCAGCACCTCTTGCCTCTAAGCTTTTAAAAAAAGAAGAGATACAAAAGTATATCTCTGAAAAGATGGAAGAAATCCATAATGAGAACACCGCAGATATTCAAGAAATAGTTGAGTATCTAACATCTGTTATGCGCGCTAAATCAGAGTCTTATGTAATGATCATGAACGGTAACGGTATGCAGAAGGTCATACAGAAGCCTCCGGACGAGAAAGAAAGGCTTAAAGCTGCTGAATTATTAGGCAAGCGTTTTGGTATGTTTACGGAAAATGTAGATGTTACATCGAACGGCAAGACAGTAATCGTGGATGATATAGATGAAAGTTAGTTTAAAGTCCATTATTGGTCCTGCTTTCTATGATGTTCATAAGCATATCAAAAACAATGATTACACGCACTATTGGTTAAAAGGTGGCCGTGGATCATTGAAGTCTTCATTCATTGGTACTGAAATTCCTTTAGGCATCATGAGGGATGCACAAAAGGGACTGATGAGCAATGCCGTTGTTATCAGACGTGTAAAGGACACTTTAAGGGGTTCAGTCTATGAACAGATCAAGTGGGGCATATTCATGCTGAAGGCTGAAGAAGATTGGGATATACCTGAATCTAAGCTGCAGATGACATACAGGCCGACAGGACAACAGATAATATTCAAAGGTGCTGACAATCCTAAGAAGTTGAAATCTATCAAGGTGTTTGTCGGCTATGTTAAATACGTATGGTATGAAGAATGTGACGAATTCGAAACATATGACAAGATAACCAATATTAATCAGTCTCTTTTACGTGGTGGACATGAGTATTGTGTTTTTTATTCTTTCAACCCTCCTGAAAGCCAAAGAAATTGGTGCAACAGGCAAGTTCTAGTGAAAAGGGATGATACATACGTCTCCCATACAACTTACTTACAGGCACCTCCTGAATGGCTTGGGGAGCAGTTTCTAATTGAAGCCAACCACATGAAGGAGACAAAGCCTGATAAGTATAAGCATGACTATTTGGGAGAGGTAACTGGAACAGGTAGCGAGGTTTTCACAAACCTTGATATACGTGAGATAACCGACGAGGAAATACAGGTATTCGATAGATTGAAAAACGGATTGGACTTTGGTTATGCTGGTGACCCATTAGCATATGTCAAAGCAAATTATGACAAGACGCGCAGGCGTCTTTTTATTTTTGGTGAAGTATATGGAACTAGACTATCAAATGCCAAGGCCGTGAAACTCATAAAAGAGATTAACCCGCTCAATAAGCTAGTTACTGCTGATTCAGCTGAACCAAGAACCATTAATGAATTCAAGTTATTAGGTCTCAATATCATCGGTGCAAAGAAAGGCGCTGACAGTGTAGACAATGGAATAAAGTTCCTTCAGGACTTAGACAAGATAATTATAGACCCTGTTAGATGCCCCAATGCTGCACGTGAATTCAATGACTATGAAATCGAAATGGATAGAGACGGCAACCTTAGAGGGGACTTCCCCGACAGAAACAACCACACGATAGATGCAGTTAGATATGCTATTGAAAATGAAATCCTTATGAAGAAGGCAAGAGCAGGAAAGAGGAGATTTTAAAAGATGTATTATACTTTCACGATTCCACGAGAAGATTTTGACGAGACAAACATAGACAGAAGCATGATTCTTCGTCTCATTGGCAAGCATTACAGCATTCGTGCTCCTGAGATACTGAAGAACGTGGGATATTACTTTGGCAAGCATGCCATCATGAACAGGGAAAAGAAGTTCAAGAACCAGCCAAACAATAAGATCATGGTAAACCATGCTAAAGATATATCAGATACAGCAACGGGCTATTTTCTTTCAAACCCCATCACATTCAAGAAGAATACAGAAGACGGCAATATTGACAAGCTGACAGGTGCTTTCGTTGATGCTGAAACAGATGATACAGATTCATGCAATG
>OFMT01002123.1_pt1 | contig 12386 bp, 10 predicted proteins | sample 1541891 | NCBI WGS metagenome assembly OFMT01 (sample SAMN04209230, study PRJEB22552) | human gut metagenome | biome: gut; material: feces | host: Homo sapiens | place: USA: Oklahoma | reverse complement strand
TGACGAAAAATTTGACGACGCATCTGTCGCACAATCTTTGTGCGGTATTGCCTTGGCAAACCTATCATAACACATCAGTTTTTCAAATACGATAATTCTGAGCGATTCACATATTTTTTACAATTGCAGCAGCAACCGGTCGATCTCTGCTCGTTCTGCCAGCCCCTCCGAGAAAGTCGTAGCTCCGCCGGCGGCAGTGCCCAGCTTGAGGGCATCGGTATAATCTCCGGTTTCCAGACCGGCAAGAAAACCGGCAAGCATAGAGTCGCCGGCTCCCACAGAATTTTTCACAGTGCCCTGACACACCCCGCAGATATGGCAGATGCCGGCTTCGTCCAGCAGCAGTGCCCCCTGTTCCGCCATGGAAACCAGCACGTTTCGGGCACCCATTTCCTGCAATTTTTGGGCATAGACTTCGATCTCGCTGTGACTGTGCAGCGTAACTCCGAACAGTTCTCCCAGTTCGTAATGGTTGGGCTTGATGAGAAACGGCTGGTATTGCAGCACGTTTTTCAGGAGGTCTTTGGTGGCATCGACTACAGTTCGAATTTGTTTTCCTTTCAGATGTGCCAGAATCTTTTCGTAGGTGTCCGACGGCATCGTACTGGGAATGCTGCCAGCCAGCACAATGGTGTCCCCGTCCCGCAGCTTGTCCAGTTTCCGGAACAGTTCCGCGACTGCTTCTGCCCCGATGACAGGTCCCTGCCCGTTCAGTTCCGTTTCTTCTCCGGACTTGATCTTGACATTGATGCGGGAAAAGCCCTCCTGCAAATGCACAAAATCGGTGGCAATGCCCTTTGCCCGCACACCCTTTTCAATTGCCGCACCGGTAAATCCTGCCACAAAGCCCAGTGCACGGGATTCCAGCCCCAGTTCTTTCAGCACCATTGAAACATTGATGCCCTTTCCGCCGTAGTAGATCTCCTCTGTACGGGAACGGTTGACCATACCCACCTGCATGGCATCGGTATGCACCACATAGTCAATTGCCGGATTAAAAGTCACTGTATAGATCATCGACCAAACCTCCTGAATGCATCGGGCAACACGGCAGCAGGTTCGCCTGCCGACGCATTTTACGCACAAGTTTTGTGCAGTGCTGCCCCAAATATGTTCACACAAATGTTTCCTTTATTGTACCACACCTTTTTATAGATTGCAAGCCTGTCATGGCAGCAATTCGCAATGCTGTCCGATATATATATTGCACAATTTTTTCTGCGGTTGAGAAAAGATTTTTTTCGGTTTACAGTTACTTCAAAAAGCGTTGCGGAAATCTTTTCAAGCCGGACTTGACAGAGTGAAAAAAGCATGCTATACTAAATCCGGTATCTGTTAGAAGATACTAACTACCATTCTACGGAAAGGAATCGTTTCCAGCATGAAGCATCTGCACCTATGGGCAATCGGACTTGCCGGACTGCTCTGCCTGACGGGCTGCACCAGTACGGCATCTTCGGACAGCACTTCCGCGTCAACAGGCACAGCGACAGACAGCACAGACAGTTCTGCCGCGGACGCAGTCTATGAAGATACGCAGGAATTTATGGGTACTTATATCATGGTTCGCACCTACGGGGAACACGCCCAGGCCGGTGCAGAAGCTGCCTTTGCCCGTGCCAAGGAACTGGAACAGGTCTTTTCCAACACCATTGCGGATTCCGAAGTCAACAAGGTCAATGGGGCGGCAAAAGCTGCTGTGGGAACAGAGATCCCTATTTCCGCAGACCTGGGAAATGTGCTGTATGCGGCTTTGGAATACGGCGAAAAAAGCGGCGGCATGCTGGACTGCACCATTGGCGACCTGATCGACCTGTGGGGCATCGGCACCGACCACGCTGCCATTCCCGCAGATGACCGCATACAGGCACTGCTCCGACCGGAGGGCTGGAGCGATGTCCGCTATGATGTACAGAGCAGTTCCCTCTCCTTTTCCAATGATGCCGTTACACTGAACTTCGGTGCAGTGGCAAAGGGGTATATCTCCGATGAAATGAAAAAGGTGCTGGAAGAAGAAGGTGTCACCTCTGCCCTGATGAGTCTGGGCGGAAACGTCATGACACTGGGCACCAAGCCCGACGGCAGCAGCTGGACAGTTGCCATTACGGATCCGTTCTCGCCGGAAAGCTTAATGGGTTCCGTCACCGTCACCGGACAGGCTGTTGTCACTTCCGGCAACTATGAAAAATATTTCGAGGAAAACGGGAAACGCTATCATCATATTCTGGATCCCTGCACCGGTGCCCCGTCGGAATCTGACGTGGTCAGCACCACCATTATTGCAGACAAAGGCATTGACTGTGATGCACTTTCCACTGCCACATTTCTCATGGGGGCAGATGCCGGCATGCAGCTCATCGATTCGCTGGACGGCATTGAAGCGGTCTTCATTCAGTCGGACGGCTCTGTTGTCACCTCGAAGCACATCGACAAGTATCAGTTACAGGTAAACAATTCATGAAAAAAACGCTGATTCTCATTGGCATTACCGTTGTACTGCTGGGCGGCGGGATTCTGGGCAGCTTGTATGTCATGCACCACAAGCAGCCGGAAAAAATCGCCCGCATCTATCAGCAGGGCAACTTATTATATGAAATCGACCTTTCCACGGTCAAGAAATCCTACACACTCACCATTGACGGGGAAAACGGTGCGGAAAATGTCATTCTGGTGGAACCAAACCAGATCTCCATGCAGTCTGCCACCTGCCCCGATCACCTTTGTGTCAAGCAGGGAGCGATCTCGGACGGCATTCTGCCCATCGTCTGTCTGCCGAACCACATTCGCATTTCCATTGCATCTGACGAGGAGGGGTCTTACGATGTCCAAGTCCGTTAAGCATCTGGTCATGCTTGCCCTCTTTACCACAATGGCTCTGACGATCTTTGTGGTGGAGGCACAGATTCCGATACCGGTTCCCATTCCGGGGGTAAAGCTGGGACTTGCCAACGTCATTACCCTGATCGTGCTGGTGGTCTACCGCCCGCGAGATGCCTTTGCAGTACTGGTGCTGCGGATTCTGCTGGGCTCCATATTCACCGGTACGCCGGTGTCGCTGCTCTATTCCCTCACCGGCGGAATCCTCTGTTTTCTCGGCATGGCACTGCTCTGCAAGCTGCTGCAAAAAAAGCACCTGTGGTTCATCAGCATTGTCGGTGCCGTGCTCCACAACGTAGGACAGATTCTTGCGGCAATTGTGGCAATGCAGTCGGTACAGGTCATTGCCTACTTCCCGTTCCTGCTGGTGACGGGATGCATTACCGGTTTCTTCACCGGCATTGCGGCAGACCGTGTCATTCACTTTTTGCCGAAATCTATTTTTCCGAAGCCGACAGAGAAACCTGCCAAAAACGGAAAGCACTCATAAACTGGAATTTTTGATTCCAGTTATTTCTTATTTGTTAAGTTAGTTTGAACTAATTAGTTGCAACTAATTTCAAATCCTATTGGGTAGTGTATCCTGCAAAATTGCAGGATTTGCTATAAATTGTGCTGTTCATCGCAATGCAGCACGGAAGAAAATTCAGGAGGTTACTATGCGAGAGATCAACTGGAAAAAGCTTGTCGGTGCAGCGTCTGCCGCTGTACTGGCAGCTACACAGGTCGCTCCGGCGATCACGGCGTATGCCGAAGAAGCAGGCACCACAGATTATGTGTACTGTGCCGCATCTCTGACTTGGGCAGAGTATTGGGAGAATGAAGGCGTTTATCTGGACAGTGCCGCAGACGGCAACTGGGAGGCTTCTTCTGCCGATGCCGATTCCCACGGAGAAACCGACTTGGGTGCATATGATGCAGTCACCCGTGCCACCAGCAACCACGGTCTGCACCGCGGCAGCTATCAGTGCACCGTAAAGGTATTTGATACCGACGGAAACAGCTACGACTATACCGGCAAGGGACAGAACGAATCTGTCGATGTGGTCAGCGACAGAGATGCTGGTACCACAACCATTATGGTAGACGGAAAAGCGGCTGGTGCATACGACCACTCTGTGATCGTGGGACCGAAATATGTTCCGGTTGCTGTTCCGGCAGCAGATTATGAGGACTTCAAGAAAGCCTATACGGTCTATGAAAACGGGACAGAAGTCAAGGGCGGCTATACCGAAAAGAATCTGGTCAATATCGACGAAGAAATTCAGGTAGATGCCAACACTTCCGGCATCAAGGTGGCAGAAAAACAGGAGGACGGCACATTCCAGTTCTCCAAGCGTTCCACCTCTGAAACACCGGAGGGAAAAGTGGTAGACAAGGACGCGGTAGAGATCAGCGAAGTCCAGCACGATTCCGGCTACGGTGACTTTATCCGCGTGGACATCAACGGAGATTACGGCGATCTGGGTGCTCATATGTACGCAGTCCGCTGGGATTACTACGGCGATGGTGACACCGTTCTGGCTACCTACGGCACCAAGTTTGCCGCAGACAACTGGATGCACAAGTCTATGGGCATTCAGCTGGGTCTGACCAAGAGCGACCGCTGCCAGCTGCCGGAGGGTACTGACGGCTACGGCAGATGGGACGTTACGGTTTATGCTACCGGTTATCAGGACTTCACCTTCACAGTGGACAACGAACCGGAACAGTATGTTTACGGTACTATGAATCTCCCGTATGCAGATTACTATTATGGTGAACTGGGCAACAAGACAGATACCACCGACGGCAAGATTTCCTATGATGCAGATCTGGCTGGCAATGCCGGCATGCGTGCAGAGGGCACTTATGATGCAGTGACCTCTGCAACAGGAAAAAAGTGGAACAGCATGTTTGCAGACACCACGTATTCTTCCGAAGCTGATGAAAATGGCGGCGGCAAGATTCTGGGCGTTTCCGGTGTAGAAGTGGCAATCGAACAGAGCCTGTACGACCAGCTGACTGCTGACGCAAAGGACAGCAAGACTTCCGGCGTACTGGGCAGCCTGTTTGCAGGCTTCACCCCGAACGAAGATCAGACCGTTGTTCCGGCAGCATACAAACAGCTGTTCGCAGACGGCACCCTGTCCGCAACCATTACCGCAGAACCGGAAGTTGACCTGACCAACGTCACGCCGACTCTCAAAACCGACAGCAAGTACGGTGACTATCAGCTGAACATGGACGGTCTGGATCTGGGCGAAGGCAATCTGGTTTACGGCGTGATCGTCAAGACAAAGACCGGCAACTATGGTATGCTCCAGCTGGAAAACATCTGGAAGGGCGGCTCTAAACTGGCATGGTCTGCCGGCTTCAAGACCACAGAAGCACACGGAAACAGCCTGCGTTCTACTCCGTATGCTGCAACCTCCGGTGACACCATTGTGGAGATCAGCTATCTGACCAGCAAGGGCGAATACAGCGTACACCTCGCAGACGGACTGTATCTGCCGAAGAAGCACAACGGTACTGTCACCGCAGAAAGCGTTGCAGTTGCTGCCGGCAGCATTCCGGTAACGCTGGCAGACCTGCCGGAAGATTTCTCCGCAGCGGTTTCCGCAGACACGCTGACTGGTACTGCTTATGCAGACGGCAAGATGACCTTTGATGCCAAGAGCGTTCTGCCGGGCAGCTATACCATTACCGTTTCGGATGAATCCGGCGTATATGCACCGCTCTCTACCAGCGTGATCCTGACCACCGATGCAATGCCTGCTGCATATGATGCAGAAAAGGGTGCTGTTGTTGCTGCAAAGGGTGCTGCCGCAGACGATCTGGCTGCATATCTGAAGAATGTTTCCAAGGTTACTGTAAACGATACCACATATGAAGCAACCGGCAAACACGGTGTCAAGATCATTGACCCGACCACCGGCGAAATTCATGCAGATGCAGAAACCCGTGACGGTGCAGTCTTTACAAAGTCCGGCACATACAAGCTGACTGTGGAAGCGACCGGCTACACCACACCGCTGACTTTCGAAGTAAAAATCGAAGTGACGGACTCCAGAGCCGACGTGGATCTGGACGGCAGAGTGGATTCTACTGACGTATTCTACATGATGCTGTACACCGCAAACATCTCCGCAGGCAACGCTGACTTTGTTCTGAGCGAAGACGCTGAAAAGAACAAGCAGATGATCGCAGCAGCCGATGTGGACGGCAACGGCAGCGTAGATTCTACCGATGCATTCTATGCCCTGTACTATGTGGCAAGCAAGGGTGCAGGCGTGAATGTGACTTGGGAAGACATTATCAAGTAAGACACCCACTTCATAAAATCCTCTGAATCATAAACAAAACCGGCTCTGTGTGGAGATCTCCGTGCAGAGCCGGTTTTGCTGTCACAACAATTCATCAGAATCCCTCCACTCTTTTCAAGGGATGCTTAACTTCCTTCGCTGGTCTGAGCAGTTTCCTCTGTTCTTTTCAAGGGAATCTAATTTTTGTGTACTCTCTCCTGCAACAGACACAGCAAGCCGTGTTCTACGATATTAGTTCCTACATGTAAAGCTAACACAAAAGCGGTCACACCGTCCTTGAAATGAGGACGTATGTAACCGCTTTGATACATTCACAGCAATTCCGCAAAATACCGCACGAATCAGATTCCCGCCAGAATCAGCACAGCAGCCAGTATCACTGCCCGCAGCACGGCAAACCAGATCTCGTTTCCGCGGAAGAACCGGAAGCCGCTTTCTGCGTTTTTCTTAGGGCAGATCTCCAGACACTTCTGACACTGGAAGCAGTCCCCGTTTCCATTCCAGCTGCCCTTTTCCGGCAGTTCCAGATCGGACGGACAGATCTTCTGACAGGCAGTACAGCCCTTTGCACAGTTCGCCTTTTGCCGGCGGACGGAAAAGAACGGCAGCACCGGCAGCATTGTAAAGACGGCTCCCATCGGACACAGGAACCGGCAGAAGAACCGTTCACAGAACACCATGCCCGCCAGAATCAGCACCAGCAGCACACAGCCCAGCCAGTAAGCACCTACCTTGAAGTTACCGGAGCGAAGCATAGAGAACACGTCCCACGGGCTCCAGCCGGTGATCTCGCCATAAACGCCGGTAAAACACAGCAGCACAATGGCAAGAAGCACTGCGTATTTCAGGAACGACAGAGGCTTCTTCCAGCTTTTCTTCAGGAGAACGGGCTTCTTTTTGCACTTCTTACAGAGAAACAGATACAGAGCATGCACCGCATCTCCCAGTGTACCGAACGCACAGGCGTAGCCGCAGAAGAATCTGCCGAACACCACGGTATACGCACACAGTGCCAGCAGCACAGTGAGAAACGAACTCATCACCACGGGAGAGCCAGTGCCGATCTGTGTCAGAACAGACTTGATGCCGGAAAAGGCTGTGGTAAATGCCGAGGGCAGAAAGAGGAAAAACAACAGCTGAATGGCTGCCCGCACGTAGGCATGTACTTTTTTGGGAGTGAAAAACTTTTTATTCATGCTGCACCGCCTTTGCCTGCTCCAGTGCATCTTCCACAGCACCCAGAATGCCCCTGGAACTAAACGTAGCACCGCTGACGGTATCCACCTCTGCGGTCTGTTCGTCCAGCACCTCATCGATCACGCCCTGTGCAGCATCGAAATAGGCAGTGTCCTCTTTCTCGGCAGAAAGCACGGTACAGTCTGTGATCTGTCCGTGTTCGATCGTGACTTCCATTTTTACCGGTCCGCCGTAGCCCTGTGCCTCGCCGGTATAGGTTCCGTCTGCATAAGGAGAAGCCGGTGCCGCATTCTCCTCCGCAGCCTGAGCCTGCTGCTCTGCCAGCTTTTGTCTTGCGGCAGTTTCCTGCTCTTTCCGGTCATTCACCACGGCGTTATAGGTACATACCAGCGAAACCGCCAGCATGATGTTGATGATCTTTACTGCAAATACCTGCACAATTTCTCACGCCCCTTTCCTTGCCTGTTCCAGTGCATTTTCCACGGCACGGACGATCGCATCAGAGGAACAGGTGGCACCGGAAACGGCATCAATGCTGTCCGTCTGCTGCTTTTCCAGAATCTGTGCAATGGTGCCGGCGATTTTTTTGGTGCCGTCAGCGGCACGGGAAATATAGCGGTCGTTCAGCTTGTCGTATTCCGCACCGGAGCCATTGACATTGGAAATGCTGACGATCTGGTCATTCTCGATCTGCACTTTCAGCGACAGCACATATTCGGCAAAGTCCTCGTCAGCGTCCGGATAGCAATCCGCAGTTCCCTCATAAGTGCCGTTTTCATAAATGACCGGAACCGGCTCTGTTGTCGTTTCCGTGTTGGTCATACCGGTAACTGGTGTGGTGGTGGTTTCCGGCGGTGCCGTTATCACCGCAGTGGTCGTTGCAGGCTGTGCCGCCTGTTTTGCCGCTTCCAGAGCCTCCTGAATCGCCTCCAGAATACCCTCCGAACTGAACGTTGCACCGGAAACTGCATCCACATCAGTACTCTGCCGCTGGATCACCAGCGAGATCAGCGTTTCCGCACGCTTGAAAAACGCTTCATCGTCCTCATTGGAAACAACGTGGATCTTCTGAATGGTGCCGTTTTTCAAGGTCAGTTCAATTTTCGTGGTACCGCCATATCCCTCTCCGCTGCCGGTGTACACACCGTCCGGATAGGGGAATTTGCCGGTTTCCTGCGGCACTGCGGGAACTGTAGTTGCCGGCGGCTCTGTTTTCGCTGTGGGAACTGGTGTGGTTTCTGCCGGCACTTCTCCGGTTGCCGCATTTGCCAGTGCATTCCGCACCGCTTCGATCAAGCCGGCGGAACTATACGTTGCACCGGAAACTGCGTCCACATTGGTGCTCTGGGAAGCAATGATATTTTGCAGCAGTGCACAGGCATTTTGCAGATAGGGGCTGTCATCTTTGGAAGAAAGCACCTGAATATCCGTGATCTTCCCGCCGGAAACTGTGACCTGCACTGTCATCTGTCCGCCAAAGCCGGTACCCGTACCGGTATACACGCCGTCCCGATAGGCTGCCGGTTCTGCTATAGCTTCTACTGCGGGAGCATTTTCGCTGGTCTTGTTCTGGCTCTCGGAAGCTGCCAGAACCGGCAGAGCACTGTCAGAGGCACTGCTGCCGCCAGCCTTTTGCAACGCGTCCCGCACAGCAGAGATCAGCCCTACCGAACTATAAGTTGCACCGGAAACGGTATCCACGTTTGTGCTTTGCAGGGCAACGATCTGCTTGAGCAGTGCCGAAGCATTTTGCAGATAGGGAGAATCGTCTGTGGAGCTGACAACGGTAATATCCTTGATCTTTCCGCCCTCGATAACCACCTGCACCGTGATCGGTCCGGAAAATCCGGTGCCGGTACCGGTATAGGTGCCGTCCCGATAGGTACCGGATTCCGAAACCGGTGTGACTGCCGGAGCCGGTGCTTTTGTCGTTACCGCAGCAGTTTTTCGTTCCTTTCGCTTTTCCGTTGTCAGAGTGCCGGTCTGTGTTCCGGTTTCCGAACCGGCTGCGTCCAGCGACAGCACCGGTGCCGTATAATCCCCCAGCGAAACCGCAATACATACCGCCAGAACCGCTGTAGGCAAAAAGCCCAGAACCGGCAGAATTTTCTTGGGATTCTCCCATTTTTTCATCTTGTTTCAGCCTCCTGATTTGTTTCGATTAGCAGTTAGTTCACTCTAATTAGTCTAGCATAACCAAGCGAAAAAATCAAGGAAAATTCTATGTATAAACTTTTGGGAATCCTGTGAATTCTCCGAAAACAGCACAAAAAACGGCTTGCGTTTTCACAAACACAAACCGTTTTTCACAAATACAGAACCGCACAGAATTTGCATAATAATGCTTATGCCTTTCCTGTATCTTCTTCTGTTGCACTGTTTTGTTTTTTCTCCAGCATGGGGGTCATGCTCCTGGCACAGATTGCCATGGTGGAAGCGTTATGCAGGAACGCCGAAGTCGTGGGAGCGATAATGCCGAACAAGCCCAGCAGCAGCAGCGACGAATTGAATCCGATGATAAACCGATAGTTCCGGTGAATTCTGGTCATCAGCTTTTCGCTCAATGTCCGCAGGGTCGCCAGTTCCGTCAGGTCAGCACCACGCAGGGTGATGTCTGCCGCTTCTCTGGCAATGTCCGAAGCATCACTCATGGCAACAGAAACATCTGCCGCCGCCAATGCCGGAGCATCGTTGATGCCGTCGCCCACCATAATAACGCGGTGCCCGTCGGCTTTCAGCTGTTCCACATAGCGGTGCTTGTCCTCCGGCAGCACCTGTGCAAAACACTTGGTGATTCCCAGCTTTGCTGCGGTCACCTCTGCCGCCTTCTGGCTGTCGCCGGTCAGCATCACAACATTTTCAATGCCTGCTTTTTTCAGCAGGCCAATTGCTTCCCCGGCTTCTGCACGGGGCGGATCTGAAATGCACAACACGCCGGAAAGTTTCCCGCCAATTGCCAGATAGACCACCGAGCAGCCGCCGGACTGTGCTTCAATTGCCGCCTGCTGTTCTGCTGTGATCTCCACATGTTCATCTTCTGAAACAAAGTGGTGGCTGCCGATAATGGCACGCTTTCCGTGAAGCGTGGTGGCAATGCCGTGTGCCACGATATACTGCACTTCGGCATGTTCTTCCTGATGATTCAGACCGCGGTCTGCCGCACCCTTCACAATGGCACGGGCAACACTGTGAGGAAAATGCTCCTCGATGCAGGCTGCAATTCGCAGAATCTCGTCTTCGCTGTAATCACTGAACGAGATTGCCCGTTCCAGAACCGGTTCGGCATTGGTCAGTGTACCGGTTTTGTCAAATACCACGCTGTCCGCTTCGGCGAAAGCCTCCAGATATTTGCCGCCCTTGACGGTAATATCATGGTCTGCGGCTTCCCGAATTGCCGAGATCACAGAGATCGGCGTGGACAGCTTGATGGCACAGGAATAATCCACCATCAGAATAGACACTGCCTTGGTGATATTCCGTGTCAGCAGCAGTGTCAGACCAAATCCCAAGAAGCTGAACGGCACAATGCGGTCTGCCAGATTTTCGGCACGGCTCTGCACGCCGGCTTTCAGGTTTTCGGAATTGTCGATCAGTTCAATGATCTTCTGAATTTTGGTATTGCCGCTAAGAGCACGTACCTGTACATGAATACTGCCCTCATCGACAACCGTTCCGGCAAATACGGTAGAGCTCTTCGCCTTGCGAACGCTCAGCGGCTCTCCGGTCATGGAAGCTTCGTTGATGTTGGCTTCGCCGGAAGTGACAGTGCCGTCTACCGGAATCACACTGCCGGTGCGGACACAGATCACATCGCCCACCTGCAGCTCTGCCATGGGAATCAGGACCTCTGTGCCGTCCTGCACCAGCCACACCTTGTCCGTCTTTACGGCAAGGCTGTCCGTCAGGGCTGCCTTGGTCTTGGCTCTGGTGTAGTCCTCCAACAGTGCCGAGATCGACAGCATGAACATGATCGTTCCTGCCGTCTTGAAATTCCGCTGCAACAGGCACGCACTGACAGAGGCACCGTCCAGCACATCTACATTCAGATGTCCCTCCAGCAGTGTCTTGACTGCACGCCACACATAGCGGATTCCCTTGAACAAGATCACCGCATTTGCAATGGGAGCCGGCAGCAGAGCATTTTGGAGATACCGCTTTGCCACCAGCTTTACCAGATCAGTCTTAAAGTCCGAATCGATCCGTTCCGAACAGGTGTCCGGTCCCAGCGGTGCCAGCAGTCTGGTGTCCAGTGCCGCAACTGTACGGATCACCTTCTGGCGTGCTCCTGCTTCATAATATACCAGAATACCGCCGTTTTCTGCATGGGCTTCTGCCTTTTTGACAGCGGCAGATTCCAGCAGCTGCTTTTGCACGGCAGTTTCCAGTTCCTTGTCGAATGCATACGCACCGCAGCGGAACCGAATCCGCCCCGGCTTGTCATAAACAATCTGAAACTTCATTATGCATCAGCTTCTTCGCATGCGTCTGTGTCATTGATACCTGCCTGTTCCTTGGCATCGCAGCAAATATCCTGTGCTTCGTCCTTCATATTCTGGAAGGCAGCCTTTGCATCATTCTGCAGCTTCATGCCCTTTGCCAGACCGGAAACAGCCAGCTGACGGGTCTTCTTTGCAGTGACGATCTTCTTGCCGATCACCATTGCAACAGCACCGCCGACAACACACCACAGTTTTTCATTCTTAAAGCATTTCAACATTGTAAAGACTCCTTTTTGATCAATTTCAGCTTGAAAATGCATTTCGCTTCTCAAACTCTATACCTAGTATACACCTAGACTTTACAATTGTCAATCACTTCGAAGGAAATATTTTGTAAGAAAAATCAGTTGGTTTTTTGTGAAGATTGCATATGTATTATGAATTTCAGATAGTTCAAGCGAACTAACTATGTAAAAATTATAGACATCTAACCCGAAAGCCACAAACATTCTGAAGGAAACACTGAATAAAGCTTGTGCGTAAGATGCGTAGTCAGATTTTTCGGCAG
>OFMT01002116.1_pt1 | contig 12410 bp, 11 predicted proteins | sample 1541891 | NCBI WGS metagenome assembly OFMT01 (sample SAMN04209230, study PRJEB22552) | human gut metagenome | biome: gut; material: feces | host: Homo sapiens | place: USA: Oklahoma | reverse complement strand
TTATTAAATAAAATTAGTGGATATTTTTTGACACCCACTAAATATTATAGAACCAAAATTACTATTTTTTTAATTGCTAATATTAAAAAAATATAGTATAATTAATACAGAAAGGGAAGTGATTAGTGTGGAAAATCAAAGATTTAATGTTGAAATAGATGGGGTAGATAAAGTAGCAGAAGTACTAAAAGTATTAAGCATCGATGGAAAAGAGTATGTAATATACTCAGTAGATAATGGAGATGATTCTTCTGATATATTTACTTCAGAAATAATAAAAGATGAAGAAGGTTATGATAAATTAATTGATATTGAAGATGAAAAAGCAAAACAAAATCTTTTAGAAATAATTAATGTAATATTTTCGTAAGATAGGTGATAGTAATGAATGAAAGAGAAGAACTACAAAGAGCTAGAGAAGAACTAAAAAGCAGTATAAAAGTTGTACAAAAAAATTTAAAAATATTTGGTAAAGCAGTAGTTAGTAGTCAGAAAGCAGCTTTAAGAAATGTAGGTAATAATATAATAAATACCTATAAGCAATTACAAAGTGATATATATATTCATAAATTAAACAAAGAAATAGCTCGTTATCAAAAAGAAAGAGAAGCTGCTATTAAAAGAGCAGAGGCTCTGGAAGAAGCAAATAGAATGGCAAGAAACAGGGAAAATACAAGAGCATTAGAAGCAGAGGCAAGAAGAGTAAAAGCACAAGAAAGAGAAGAGAGAGAATTGAAATTTAAACAAGGAATAAAACAAAAGGCTAGTTCTTTAAAATCAAGAATAGGTAAAGTAAAAAATTCGTTTTTAAAAACATTGACTACTAAAAACATAGATTTAAAATTAAGAGAAGCTTTTGATAAAGTAGGAATATTTGGTTTAACAGCAGCAGGAGTAGGCTTAGCAGCTGCTAATAAAGGTAAAAATAAAATAACAGATTTTACTTCTACTCAAATAGCAAAATTAACTGAATACAGAATAAGAAAGCAAGAAGAAAAACAAGAAAGAGCAAGACAAGAATCAATAAGAAGAGCAGAAGCTTTAGAAGAGAAGAATAGAAGATTAAGAAATAAAGAAAATACAGTAGCTTTAGAGCAATCTTTAAGATTAAAAGGCAAAGAAGAAGAACTAGAACTTGATGAAGAAACTAAAAGAAATATAGAAAATACCGTAATGACAGAAAAAGAAGATAAAAGAACTTTGAAGTTTAAAGATGGAGTAAAACAAAAAGCATCATCATTAAAGTCTAAACTAGCAAAAGTAAAAAATTCATTTTTAAAAACATTAACAACTAAAAATATAGATTTAAAATTAAGAGATGTTTTTGATAAAGTAGGAATATTTAGCTTATCCGCAGCAGGAGTAGGATTAGCGGCAATTAATAATGGTAAAGATAAAATAACCGATTTAACATCTACTCAAATAGCAAAATTAACTGAATATAAAATAAGAAAACAAGAAGAAAAACAAGAAAGAGATAGACAAAGTGCTATAAAAGAAGCTGAAGCATTAGAAGAAGCAAATATAAGAAGTAGAACTATGGATCATAAAAAAGGAATGATTGAAGCATTAACTGCCCAAGAAAGAACAGAATATGATCTTAAACATGAAGAAAACTTAACTCAAAAAGAACAATTAAGACAAGCACTTTTAGCACAAAGAAATAGACTTTTAAATATTCAAAATGAAGAATTAGAAGCAAAACCAAAGTCAAGATAAGCAAAACTATGTAAAGAAAAGTCAAAACAATTGACTTTTCTATAAATATAGTGTATTATATAAGTATATTTAAGGAGGGAACTATATGTTTATGATAGACATTTGTACAGATCCAGAATTCGCTCCAATATGGAACGTTGTTGGAACAGTAATCAATATTATTTGGATAGGAGTACCTATATTATTAATCGTATTAGGATCAATTGATTTAGGTAAAGCAGTTATTTCAAGTAAAGAGGATGAAGTAAAAAAAGCAAAAAAATCACTTTTAAACAGATTTCTATATGCCGTACTTGTATTCTGCGTAGTATGGATTGTCCAAATAGTTATGGGAGCAATTACTAAAATTGGTATTGAAGGCTCAGACACTAGTTCGTGGGCTAAATGTTGGCAACAAATAAAAAAATAATGAACATATAAAGGAAATCACAAAAAAATGATTTCTTTTTTTTATTTTATATGCTATAATTTAATTATAGTGAATTCTTATGTCTAATGAACGGAGTGAAAAATTATGAAGAATAAAATATTATTATTAATTATAGCTATATTTAGTTTTGCTTTATATGTTGGGAAAGTAGAGGCTATAGAGTATACTTGTTCGGATTCAAATTATTATGTGACAGACAAAATTGATGGTTCTGGGAAATTACAGTGTTGTCCAAATGGATTTTATTATGTACCTAGAGTTACTCAAGGAGTAACTTATTATACTTGTGAAAGTACGAGTATAAAAGATAAAAAAAGTTGTAAAAGTGCTGGTGGTTCTTGGAGTCAAAATGTTTGTTCTGCAGATTCAAAAGATGCTTTGGGTAAAATGACAATTAAAAATGTTAATAATTCTTCCTCTGAAGAAAATATTGAAACATGTAAATTTAAAGGGAATAAATGTACTATTGATTTACCGCAATTAGATGATACAAGTATTGAAATGTTTATTGGCTATAGTAAAGATTCAAATTGTAGTAACATAATAGAAAATTCAATACGCGGTAAATCTATTGACTTAAAGAGTGACGATTTTTCTGAAGTATACGCATGCTATGATAAAACATACGTAAAATGTGAGTATGAAGATAATATTACTATATTATATGGTGAAAAAAACATAAAAACATATACAAAAAATACTTTAGAATGGATTGGAATGCCAAAAAATGAAATGGATTTATACTATGAGAGTAAAAAATATTGCCCTACAACTATTTTTCATTATGGTGACAAGACAATGGAAAAGTTTTCGGTAACTAAAAATGGTGCATGTGGTGCTATTGCGAATTTTAAATGTAAAAGTGCTAATTTAAAAAAATCAACAGTTATTGTAAAAAAAAATACTACTCCAACTGAAAAGCCTAGTGAAGAAATTAAATCTTGTGAGGATCTGTTTGGTGAAAATACTAGATCAATAATCAATACTGTAATGAAATGGATAAGAATATCAGTACCTATTTTATTGATTGGACTTGGTATTATGGATTTTTCTAAAGCTGTATTTTCTTCTAAAGATGATGATATGAAAAAAGCAAGAGAAAAATTTATTAAAAGAATCGTTGCAGCAGTATTAGTATTTTTAGTCCCAATATTTGTAAATTTAATTTTAGATCTAGCAAATATGGCTTGGAGTAATATTAATTCTGATACTTGCGTGAGATAGGGAGGTGACTTATGTATATATTAGATGGAAATGTAACAACTGCAATAGTAGATGCCATCAGATCATTGATGATTACTTTTTGCAGTTTAATATACAGACTGATTGTTTTTTGCTTTGATGTATTTGAAAAAATAGGTGCTGCTAACGATATATTAAGTACTGATATAATAGTAAATATTACAAATAAAATTAGTTTAATATTGGGATTATTTATGATATTTAGATTAACCTTTGCTTTTATTCAATATTTAATAAATCCTGATACAATGACTGATAAAAATAAAGGTGCAGGCAATTTAGTGACAAAAATGATTGTGATGGTAGTTTTGCTAGGTAGTACACCTTATATGTTTAAACTTGCTTTTTCACTTCAAAATGCTATAAATGAAGATAAGATAATTCCAAGAATAATTATGGGTTATTCTCCTGACGAAAGTAATAATGCTACTATGGGTGGCATGCTTGCACAAAGTACATTTTATACGTTTTTTAGGATTAATGAAAATGTAACTTGCAAGGATAGTGATGCTGATCTTGCACTTGTAACTACGGATGCAATAGAAGAAGATTTAAAATCTGCTGATTTTAGTTTATTAAGTACTTTTGTCAATCAGAAATGTAATCTTAATGATGATAGTTCTAAGAAAGATTATATATATGAGTTGGATGCTGGTGGACTTGGCTGTTTAGTTATAGGGATTGCTGTTTTATATATAGTATTTATATTTACTATACAATTAGCAGTAAGGCTATTTCAATTAGCATATTTGCAGGTAATAGCACCAATACCTATAATGATGTATATAACACCTAAAGGTGATGAAAAATTAAAAAAGTGGGGAAGTCAATGTTTGACAACATTTTTGGATTATTTTTTAAGAACTGCTATAATATATTTCGTTTTGTATCTTATACAGGAAATAATTAGTAATTTTGATAGTAGTTCATTATCAAGTATTTGGCAAACTGGTAATAATGCTGCAGGTAAGGGCTATATTTTAGGAGTTTTAATTATTGGCTTGCTTGCTTTTGCTAAGAAAGTTCCTAATTTAATTAAAGAAATATTCCCTTCACTTGGTGGTGCTGCTGGATTTAGTTATAGTTTAAAGGCACCTGATGAAGCAAAAAAAGTTGGCTTATTTGCTGGAGGTGCGGTATTAGGTGCAACAGGCGCTGCAGCTTCCAATATGCTTTATGGAGCAGGAAATATTAGAAAAAATTGGAAAGAAAATGAAGGAACTACAGGTCAGAAATTATGGCAAGCGACAAAAGGAGTATTTGGGACAGGAGCATCAATGATTGGTGGTGCTGCGAGTGGTCTTAATAAAGGAAGAAAAATAAAAGATTTAAAAGGTGTTAGGGGAGTTGTGCAGCAAACAAATGATAATAGAGATAAGAGGGATCTAAAACAAGCAGCAGGTTATACCGCTGTCGATCATCTAATGGATTCCGTATCTGGTTTTGCCGGATTAGATACTAAAGCAGAAGGAATGATAAAAGAGGCACAATGGCAACAACAAGCAGCGGAAGCATCTAGAAGTGCTATTTGGAAAAGTGCAGAAGATGCAGTCAAAGAAGGCAGCTTACCATATGAAAATTATTCTTTTGCAAGAACATTAAAACAAGAAAAAACTGCTACTGGAAAAATACAATGGAAAGGTCTCGAAAGAAAACAAACTGCTGATGGTCAAATTAAGATGGTGCCAATAACAATCTCAAATGAAGATTTAGACGCAGAAGTATTGAGAAGAACTGGAGATGCAACATTATCAAAAGCTATTAGAGAAAATGCTAATGTAGATAAGTTAATAAAAGATGAAGGTAAAAAGATTAAAGGTTTAGAAGCCGCTAAAAACGATGCCAAGAAATAAAATAAAAAGGAGTGTGATACATAGTGAATGGTTATTTAGTACCTGCTAATGCTAAAAGAGGTACATTAATATTTAATATATTTAGACCAGTAGACTTAATAATGTTTAGTGTTGGTGCTGGGCTATCATTATTGCTATTAATGATAACTCAGTCATCAAGTACATTAGTTGTAATACTATCTTGTTTACCAGTAGCTATAACTGGTTTACTAGTAGTACCGATACCAAATTATCATAATGTACTTTGTGCAATACAAAGCATATTAAGATTCTACAATGAAAGAAGAAATTATATATGGAGAGGTTGGTGTTTTTATGGCGAATTTGGAAACGAAGACAAAAACAAAAAGTAATTCTAAATATACTGAAGATTGGATACCTATTAGAAATATTTCTAATGGTATGATAGTATTAGATAATAAAAAGAAAGTAACTGGTGTTAAAATAAGACCTAGAAATATCTTTATTCTAGATCAAGGCACACAAGATAATGTATTAATAGCATTAAAAAACTTTTATAATATGATTGATTTTGAATTTTGGCTAATATCAGCAGACCGTCCAGTAGACTTAAATAATTACTTAGCTAGATTACAATTATTATATAATCAGACTCCTAATCCAGCAGTTAGAAAGTTAATTAATCAAGATATTGATAAAGCCAATGATTTTATGAATAATAATATTACTGATACTGAGTATTATATCTTATTTAAAGAAAAGAATGATGATTTAATTCAGAAAAGACTTAGAACATTAGTTACTGGATTAGCTAATGCAGGACTTGAAGCTACTCAAGTATCAAATGATGATTTAAGAATAATATTAGATAATTTTCTTAATAGTGGAATGACTACTAATTTTGGGACGGTGATTTCGTAATGAGTTTTAAAAGTGAACTAGCTCCTAAAGGATTGCAATTTAATCCTTCTGATTTTGTAATAAGTGATAAGTATGCAACTATACTTACTGTAATATCTTATCCTAGATTTATTGGTCCTGGATATCTATCTAATTTAACAAATATGTCTGGTGTTAAGTTAGTTATTAAACATATTCCAGTACCATTTACTGTACTTGCTAAAATGTTAAATAAAGAAATATCAGATTTAAGAAGTAGATATCAACAAGAAAAAGATAGAACCATTCAAGAAAGAATAAGACAAGATGTTGATTCATTAGAATACTTTATTCAACAGTTTACTGCTTCTCAAGCAAAGACATTTGATTTTCAAATGCATATTATGATAACTGCTAATACTAGAGAAGAACTTGAAATGAAAAAAGTAAATATAAAAAATTATATGGATGCTATGGAACTTAGAGCAGTACCATTAAGATTTGAACAGGAGAGAGTACTTAAGTCTATACTTCCAATATTTGAAAAACAGCCTATTGAGGATAGAATAGGTACTCCTATGCCATCACCAACTATGGCTGCTATGTATCCTTTTATATTTGATAGTATTAAAGATGATGGTTTATCTACTTTACTTGGTGTAGATTTCTCTGGTGGTGTAGTATTATTTAATCAGTTTTTATATCAACTTAAGAAAGAAAGCAATAGAAATAATGCTAATATGATTATTTTAGGTACATCAGGTAGTGGTAAATCTACAGCGGCTAAATTAATTCTTAGAAGTCATATCCGAAATGGCTACCAAATAGTAGCAGTAGATCCTGAAGGTGAAATAAGTGAAATGACTAGGATGTATGGCGGTGATGTTGTAGATCTTGGTAAAGGCGGAGAATACGGAATGGTAAATCCACTTGAAGTAATTATGGATGCTGATGAAAATGAGATTAAAAATGGTTTAGGATATACTGTTTTAAATAAAACATTGCAATCATTAAAAGCATTTATGAAATACTATTCTCCTGATATAGAAGAAGATGTACTAGCCCTATTTAGTGGTGTAGTACAAGATACATATGCTAGATTTGGAATAACATTTACATCAGACTTTTCTAAGTTTACATCAAAAGATTATCCAACATTTAGTGATGTCTATATAACAGTAACTAGTAAATTAACATCTATGACTGAGAAAACTCATGAAAGAGATGTAATGGAAAGATTAGAATTAAAATTAAGACCATTAGTTAGAGAATTAAAATACTACTTTAATGGACATACATCAATAAATACAGAAAGTGATTTTCTAGTATTTAATATTAAAGAATTAATGAATTCTGATGCTAATATAAGAAATGCTTTATTATTTAATGTATTAAAGTTTGCTTGGGGATTATGTTTAAATCCTAATGTAAATACCGTTTTATCAGTAGATGAAGCCCACGTTTTATTAGGGGCAAAAAATGAATTAGGTGCTGAATTCTTAGCTCAAGTACAAAGAAGAGCCAGAAAATACAATACTGGTACAATAATAATAACACAGCAACCATCAGACTTTGTAGCAGATGGAATATTAATGCATGGTAAAGCAATATTTGACAACTCATCTTATTATTTAGTAATGGGATTAAAGAAACAAGCAGTAGAAGACTTAGCTATGCTAATAGATTTAAATGATAATGAAAAAGAATCAATAAAGAGATTTAGTCAAGGTGAAGCATTATTTGTATGTGGTAATAGAAGAATGCAAATCAATGTAATAGTAACTGAAGATGAATTAGAGTCATTTGGCTCAGGTGGTGGTTTATAACTACTATTAGGTGGTGAGAATTATGGATGAAAAAGAAACTAATAATAGTAAAGCAAAAATGTTATGGAAAAGTTTACCATTAAAGATTAAACTAATAATAATTGGTATTGCTATTGGTTTCTTTTTCTTAATAATTTTTTTAGTTGTTTTAATAACTCCTCTTATGAGTTTAGGAATTATTGAAATAGCTGAAGGAACTACAGGAAGTGGTAGTGGTAATTATTCTTATATTAGTTCTTCAACTAGTTATTGGTGGCCTATTGGTAGTAATGAAACTACTAGTGTAGGTGGAGCCTTATTTGCTGGAGGAGATCCGGTTGCTACTGTCATTACTTCTTATTTTGGTGGTAGAATTCATCCTATTACTGGAGAAAAAAGTGATCATACTGGTACAGATATTGCTTCTTACGGTGGGGCTAATTTAAATATTATAGCAGTTCAAAGTGGTACAGTTATTTATCCTACTAAGAATGATAAAGTTAATTGTTCATCATCGGGAAATGATTTATCTTGCGGTGGTGGATATGGTAATTATGTCATGATTCAACATGCTGATGGTAATATTTCTTTATATGCACATTTATATGAAAATAGTATTACGGTTAGTGCTGGTGATCAAGTTGGTCAAGGACAAGTTATAGGAAAAATGGGAAGCAGTGGTCGTTCTACTGGAACACATTTACATTTTGAGGTGAGGGTAAATAGTAAAAGAGTAGATGGACTTAACTATGTTTCTGAAGAGAATCCTAGACCTAAAGATAATAAGGGATATGTTGGAGGTAATGATAATCAACAAGCTGTTTGTTTATCTTTAAAGAATGCTGGTTACTCTAATAATTCAATAGCGGGTATTATGGGTAATCTTAAGGGTGAAAATTCAGCATTTAATCCTAGTTTAGTTAATGAAATTGATTGTGTGGGTATTGCACAGTGGTGTTTTGGAAGAAAAGATAATTTAAAATCTACTTATGGTAATGATTGGAATAAGATTAATTCACAAGTTGAATACTTATTATATGAATTAAATGATAGATATCCAACAATAAGAAATTATTTAATGGAAAATCATACTATTGATGATACGACTTATTATTTTTGCATGAATTTTGAGAGACCTGGAGAGGGACCATGTAAGGCTGGTAATAGACAAAAATTTGCTAATGAATTAATAACTTATATTAATAATGGTTGTAATTAAGGAGATAAGATGAAAAAAGATGATATTAGAACTTTTGTAGTAATAATTATAATTTGTACTTTGATAACAGGATTAGTTTTGTTTTTAAATAGGAAAAGTAATAGTGAAAAATTAGAAGTTGTTGATGAATATAATAATTTTTTTACAATAACTAATTATGTTAATAATTATTTGGAATATTCTTCTACTTATAATGCTAGTAAATTATATGATGTTTTATATTCTGATTATATTGATAGCAAAGGAATAACTATTAATAATTTATTTGATTATTTAAAAGAATATTCTATTGATACTTCAGTTGAAGTAAATAAGATTGAATATGTTAGTGTTAAAAATAATTATATTTATTATATTCAAGGTAAACTTAATGAAATGACTTTTGATACCACTAATGTTATTGATAATGATTTTAGAATAATTGTAATAGTGGATTTTGATAATTCTACTTATGCTGTATATCCTCTTTCTGATAAAGATGATTACAAAAAGATTATTGATAGTATTAAGAAAATTAATATAGATAGTAATAGTAATAATAGGACTATTAAGTCTGATTTAATTACTAAGGAGAAGATTTGTGTATTATATTTATCTGATTATGTTAATAAGTTAAATTATGATATAGAGGAAGCTTATAAATTACTTGATGATATTACTAAGAAAAATTATTCTTTAGAAAAATTTAAAAGTTATATTAATAATAATTTTGATAAAATTACAACTGATGCAGATAAATGTTTATTTGAGACTGTTGGTGATAAGAGAATATATACTGTTATTGATAAGAATGGTAATAGATATGTTTTTAGAGAAAATGGTATTATGAATTATAAGGTTAATTTTTATTTGAATGATGAAGAAAGTGAATCTTAAGTAAATAAAAGAATATCTTGAAAAATAGATGTTCTTTTTTATTCTAAAACATTTACAATTCAAACTATTAATGCTATAATAAAGTTAGTAATTTTGGAGGACGATAAGTGTATGAAAATAAAAGTAGAAAAGAAAGATTTAACAATATTTATAGCCTTTTGTGTATTTTTATTATATTTATGTGCAATAGGTGTATTAAATGCCTCTAGTATAGCAACTGAAGGAAAGTTTTATGGCTTTTTACCATTTAAAGCCTTTACTCCAAGATATATAGGAATGACATTTTTCTTATTTTTAGCAGCCCTAATAGGAATTTTTATGGCCGTAAAATCCTATATCTTTGATCGTGATAAAGGCTTTGGTATTACGATAGGTGGAAAAAAAGAGAAAGGTTATTCAAGATGGGCAACTGATAGAGAATTCAAAAATGGTTTAGTAGAAGTAAACATTAAAGATGAAAAAATAGATGCCGCTGGTATAGCCTTACATAGTAAGAAAGGCAAAATGTGGGTAGATAATGGTGAAGATCATTATTTAGTAATGGGTGCTACTGGTTCAGGTAAAACTGTAATAGTAGCAAAACCAATGATAAAGTTATTAGCTAAACATAATGAATCAATGATTTTAACTGACCCTAAGGGTGAACTATATGAGGAGACAGCAGAGCTTTTAAAGGCTGAAGGATATAATATAATAACATTAAACTTTAGAGATCCACAGCATGGTAATGCATGGAATCCAATGAGTTTACCATATCAATTATATAAAGAAGGAAATACTGATAAAGCAATAGAATTATTAGATGACTTAGCGTTAAATATATTATATGAAGAAAAAAATAGCGGAGACCCATTCTGGGAAAAAACTGCTGCTGATTACTTTACCGGATTAGCCCTAGGTTTATTTGAAGATGGAACTCCAGAACAAGTAAACTTAAATAGTTTGAATTTAATGTGTAGTTTAGGAGAAGAAAGATTTGGTGGACCAAACAACAATTACATTAAAGAATACTTTAATGGTAAAGATCCATCAAAACCAGCATATATAAATGCTTCTGGTACAGTATTTACTGCTGACGAAACAAAGCAAGGTATCATAGCTACATTTAAGCAAAAAATTAAATTATTCTCTTCTAGAGAAAACTTATCTGAAATGTTATCTTATAGTGATTTTGATATGCGAAATATTGGAAGAAATAAAACTGCTGTTTTTTTAATTGTTCAAGATGAAAAGAAAACATTACATCCACTTGCTACTATATTTATCAAACAATGTTATGAAACACTAATAGATGTTGCCCAAGAAAGTGGTGGAAAGTTACCATTTAGAACTAATTTCATTCTAGATGAGTTTGCTAATATGCCACCTTTAAAAGATGTAACTACTATGGTAACAGCAGCAAGAAGTAGATTAATAAGATTTACATTTATAATTCAGAACTTTGCGCAATTAACTCAAGTATATGGTAAAGAAAATGGTGATACCATTCGTGGTAACTGTAACTTAGTATATTTAATAAGTAGTGAAATAGCAGCCCTAGAAGAAATAAGTAAAATGTGTGGTGAAGTAAAGTCTAAAGAAAAAGAAAAGACTGCTTCGACACCACTTGTTACAGTAAGTGATTTACAAAGATTAAATAAATTTGAAATCATAGTTTTAAGAAGAAGAATGTTTCCATATAAAACTAGATTCCAAACAGACTTTGAGGTAGATTGGGGTAGAACATATCCTAAATCAGTTCCACCAGTACGTCAAAAGAAAGAATTAGAATTATTCGACATAAGAGAATTTGTTAAGGAAAAGAAAAAAGAAAAGATGGAAGCCATGGGAGGTAACCCATTCCCAGGAGCAACTGGTGCAACTCCATTTGGAGCATCAAATCCATTTATGGGAATGTCTAATCCATTTAGTGGAGGATTGCCACCATTTATGAGTGCTAATGATAGTTCAGAAGATTCAGATACAAGTTTTAATATAGATGACTTGGTTAAGAAAATAGATGCTAAAATAGCAGAAATAGAAAAAGAAGAGGAACAAACTAAAGAAGTAGAAGAAAAGAAAAATTCACCATTTGAAGAACTAGTTTCAAATAAAACAAATCAAGTAGTAGATGTTCCTTCAGAAGAAGTACATAAAGAAGTGCCTACTGCACCTGCTGTTGAACAAACACCAACAAATGTTGAGCAAACACCAGTAAAAACAGAAACTATATCAAATATGTATCAAGATAATACTAATGATGATGATTTCTTTGATGATTTTTTCAGTGATGATTAAGAGTATTTAAAACTCTTTTTTCTTTTTGTTACAATTAAAATTTGCTTGACAACATTGTAAAACTAAGATACAATTAAATTGTATAGTTTAAATTAAAATTAATAATTTTTTCTATAATATATAATTAAAGAATGGAGGTGTTCAGATGA
>OFMT01002109.1_pt1 | contig 12448 bp, 13 predicted proteins | sample 1541891 | NCBI WGS metagenome assembly OFMT01 (sample SAMN04209230, study PRJEB22552) | human gut metagenome | biome: gut; material: feces | host: Homo sapiens | place: USA: Oklahoma | reverse complement strand
GAAGTTCCTGTTTAAGCGCTTTCGGACGGGGGTTCAACTCCCCCCATCTCCACCATTGGACGCATATCCGAACCCTACATCGTGTGGGGTACGGTCTTCGTCCAAACCAAAAGACACTCCTTACCTTAATCGGTAGGGAGTGTTTTCCTTTACATTTAGGTGATAAAGGTGAGTAATCGGGCGTTTTTCCTATAAACTATCTCTAATACGCGCGTACTAAGGAGAAGTTATAGGGATTTTGACCCGATTACTCACCTTTATCACCCTATGAAATTATTTGTCCGTCAAACCGAGCAATCAATACTAAGCGCTTAACAGCACTCACGTGCTTTCATTGCAACCTTTGCCGCAGTAAGAAAAGCATCCGGATCGAAGTCCTCGCTATCACCCCAGCCGTAGTCAGATAAATCAAGATCGTACCAGTATGCGATAAACTCCCACATACCCTCTTCCACATAGTCCCACGACGGGACGGCTTCGGCGTAGGCAATCAGGTCGTCTGCGCCCATACCGATCATACCAACAAGCTCAGTCTGTCGGAGGCCAGTTGCGTCAATCCACTCAAGGTTCTCATCGATTTTTGCCCCAATGGGCATAACATATTTACTCATGACATAATCCTTTCCGACCTCTCGGTCTTTCCCTCGGATAGTTTAAACATAGCATGAAATTTGTGTAAAGTCAAAAGTAGAATGTAAAAATCCCCGGAAGCTAAAACCTCCGGGGATGCTGTTATATGGATATCACTTATCCGTTAGTTGCTTGATCGACTGATTAAGTCCCGTTGCCGCCCAGCCGGAAACGATACCGACAGCCGCAGCGTCCAGCCAGTTATCGGCCGGGTAGCCGGTCACGCCCATCACCCATGCAATCACACCGAGCACCAGCCCGGTCACGCCGCAGATAATAGGAATCCACTTGTCTGCCACATTGGTGGCCTTAACTGCCATGCCTACCAGATACGCGATGGCGGTAATCGCCGCCACAGATGCAATACCAAAATCCATATGTATACCCCTTTCAGTTTTCTGTCGGTAGCTGCAAAAATTTGCTGTGAATATCATCCATCACGCCATTGACTCCCAGCGCATGATACTGTTTCCAGCAATTCTCGAAATTCTGTCGGGCATAGATCGGGGCGTAACCCCGATCATGCCATTTGTTGTAATCTGCGATCATCTGCGCCCGCAGTAGGGCCTGTACGCCCAGTTTGGTCGCCGCAGTGTCCGCGCGGTCATGCTTGATCTGCGTCGCCAAATGCCGGATCATGGCCAGCAGCGCCGCGATCAGCAGCGATGGGATGCCCAGCAGGCAAAGCCACTGATATGTAGTCACGGCCGCGCCTCACTTCCCGGCAGCGGCGTCAATCATCCGCTGGCACACGATCATCGCCTGTAGCGCGTCATACGTGACGTTGAGTTCGTGCTTGCCGTCGCCCTGCAATGCGCCGCGCTCAATCAGACGCTGCGTCTCATTACGTGCCCATGCGGGCACGTCGCCGATGCTATAGTAGCGCGGGTTGCGTGCCTCGGCGTAGCGCATACCGATAATCGCGCCTCGAATCATATCCTCCGACACATTAAGGTCGCCGTTGTCACCCTGCAACGCGCCGGAGTCCACCAACTGCGCCGCCTCACCGCGGTAGTAGCTCGGCATTTCGCCGATGCTGTGGTATCTGACCATATCTTCTTCCTCCTTTTCTGTACCGTGCATTGTTTTATAAACATCCTGCCTGAACCCGTACATCGTCAGGCCTAATGGCTTCCACAGGTGCTCCGGGTCGGCGTGTGCGCTTGCTACACCGCGCATACGTCCCTCGGAATGGCTGATAATCACGCCGTCAGCCAAGGGGTCAAGGTCAAACTGGGTACAAAGCTGCGCGAAAAGCTGCACGGCTGCGGCGTAAGTACCTCTGACATGGGTTTCGGTCGCCGCAGGGTTGAGATCGCGCCACTCAGCGCCATGACCAGTGTAGGCGATAGATGCAGGCTCGGTCATTTCGATACCGATATGCGTGCTGTTTGCGCTCCCGCCACAGTGCCATGCCTGTACAGTCCAAGGCAGTATCTGATACACAGTGCCATCCCGCTGCACAAAAGCATGGACGCAAACAGATTGGCCGTTTGGCCTGTACTGATTGTAATTTTGCGCCATGACGGATGCATTAGGTTGCGGGCACCCAATGCTATGTAGCATGATGCCGCGCGGTTTAAGCGGCGTACCAATCTGGTAGCACTTGTTTTGCGTTGCGTATGCTTCGATGATTTCCATTTGCTCGTACTCCTTTCCGGGATTATAGCGCGAGGATTTTATCTATAAAATCACACGCAAAGATTTTGCCCGACTGGCCACTTTTCGTTTGGATCGCGCTGGAGATACCCGCAAACAGCTCGCCAAGGTTTTCTATGTACTGAACTTTCTGCGAATCCGCAAATGCCGTCACGTGTTTGTCCATCCAATCCTTGCTTGGCTCCAAGCCAGCACCAAAGGCGGCGGTCAGGTCGATCAGCATACAACTTGTGAACCAAAACGGCGTGTTCTTTCCGTTATTGTTGTTGTAATCGAAGCGGCAAGGGTAACTGCCATTGCTAAAACTTGTGCGCTCGAATACCGCTGACAGGCGCACCCACGTTTCCGCCGCGACGTTAAAAGCCATGTTTTGCGCTGCACAAGGTTCGGCAACCGGCCAATACCAATCGCAAGTGCCCTGTGTAGCCGACGCGAACCGCACCTTGAAGCTGATATAGTACTTGTGTGATGCAACCAGATTGTGCGCTGCGGATGTCAGTGTCACCTCGCCCGCGCCGGAAGGGATGATCTTGATACTGGATGCCGCCCCGTCACCCGGCGTGATGCTAGATAGCTGCCACGAGCAGTTTCCGCGCGTGGCCGGAAACCAGCCCTTGCCGTTATTTGCCACGATATTAGTCATAGATACGGTGGTAGCCATGGTATACCCCCCCCCTTAGTACGCGCTGTTGATTGCTGCTATGATTGCAGCATCAACATAGGACTTGATTGCGTTGGCAATCCCAAGATCGGCAACCAGCTCGGCGGGCGTGCGATAGTACACCCAGCCGCTGTCGTCCAGCACAGCGATCTTGCCCGGTGTACGCCCCAGATCGCTAGCCTCTGTGGACCGTAGCCATGTGCCCGTGATGTACTTGCCAGTCAGGTTGCCGGTCAGCGCGCCGCCGGTCTTGTCCAGCTTGGCGTTCAGTGCAGTCTTGTCCGCCTTTGCATCCAACGCGGTCTTGTCGGCCTTGGCGTCAATCGCTGCCTTGACAGCTTTATTCTGCACCGGGTTGGCGCTGGTGCTGGATAGCGTCGCGTCCACGATGGTTTTGTTTGCCCCGGACTCGATACCATCAAGTTTGCTCTTGTCAGATGCAGACATTAAACCGTTTGTAGACTCTGTAGCCACATCTGTAACGGCATCTACTTTTTTCATTTCCCACTTGTGCTTGTTGACCACAAGCGCCTTGCCATCATCGGAGCCGTTCGGGTTCGGGTCGGGGAGATAATCCGCATAGAGATAAACGCTCGCAGAGCCGAGCCCGCCAATGCTTAGTACGACAGGAGCGCCAGCGAATGTCCCTGTGAACTCATACATGAAGTTACCAAGAGCAGACACATAACCAGTTGTGAACGACAGAGGAAAACCGCCGGTGTTGTCAGGGATTGTAATATTGAATTTCATTGGCTTGTTCGCCGCAAGATTCGCAAGAATGGAATCGAAACTTGCGTCAAAGGTCACTGCAAATTTATGCGCGCCTTCCGATGCGTCATAGCCCACATCGGACACGTTGGTAGAAGTTACGGTAATGACCTCGTACCCCGCAGCGTGACCATCCACATACGCTTTTGTGGCCGCGTCATTGTCGCCGGTCGGTGTGCCAACAGCCAGCCGTGAATAGTGCGATTTTCCGTCGCTGCCCAAGCTGGAAATTCCAGCAGCGTTATCCCCAGAACAGTTAATGTGGACAGACTCTCCTGCACCGTTGTGTACAGTAACGCTTGGTGCCGACAGCAGAAGATCAGACTGCACGGCTCCACCAGCGTGCACGCCACCGTTGATTTCCAAACTCCCAGTGACCGTCCCGCCAGACTTGTCCAGCTTCTTGCCAAGCGCGGCCTTGATAAGCGTCACAATCTTTGCCGCTGCAATTGCACCGACATACTTTTTGTCACTCATACCGTTACTCCTTTCAATTAGCATCCCAGATGGTTTGCATCTCTTCTGCTGTTATTTCAACAAAATCAACATTGCTCGACATATTATCTAGAGCGGCCTTGATGACCTTGTTCTGAACAGGGTTCGTTGACGTGCTGGACAATTCGGTATCGACAACGATTCCAGACCCACCAGATTGTTCAATCAGATCAGATACAGAAGTCCCATTTATCTGCAAATCTGTGGCATTGACTTTACCCTCCACCTCTATCGGCCATTTCGACTGGACAATCTTTTCCTTTTCGGCAATGCCTCCGAAACACACTCCCGGCAGCGAAAAATTGATATTGAGAGGTACTTCTACAGTGGCGATAACGATCTCTTTAGAAGATTTGGTGCCCAACGCATCAAGCGCACTTACGGATAATTTTCGTGTGGTATCTGTCCCGATGCCGGTGAGATAGATGGTTTTTGTTCCGGAGGTTTGGTTGAATACGATTTTGTTTATCGCACCATCAACTTGTACCGTAAGGTCTGCTTTGTTAGCCGCCAGAGTCATCGTTAATGTAAACGTAACTTCGATGTCTGCTCCACTTATGTTTTCTTTCCAGACATTATTGGTATAACTCCCTCTGGTATAAACCAAATTGTTGATAGATGGAGCGGTATACGCGGCTACGGAAAGATTAGCATTATATGTTGCAGTACGTTTTCGAGAATCTGTCACGACAACCTTTACGGGGATGTTTCCGCTATCGGGCAGACTGTTTTCCGCGTTAGCGTCAACAACTTTCCCGTTCACGGTCATCACGGTGTCGATGATCTTACTCCCCATCACGCCAGCCGCAGTTATACTCGCTTTCACTCGGCTTTTGTTTTGAACCCAACCATAAGTATTTTTATATCCCGCCGCATCCGACAAACTAACAGACACGGTTGGCACTGTATCGGAAGAAACAGTAATTTCCGTCCACACCTCAGTAGACCCGATGAAGGTATCTCCGTTATACGTAGTGCATCTAAAATGTATCTTACCGGCTTCCGCACTGGTAAGCACATTCGCAAGTGACTTTGGGGGTGTCCACTTGATCGAGCGCTCTGCGGTTTTAATCGCAATCGCGCCGTGGTACTGTATTCCGAAATTATAAGTAATCGTGTGAGTAAAATCGTTACTCGCGGGATCAAGTGTAATTGTACCCTCTTGCCCCATTACCAGAGGAGCTATAACGGGTGTCGTTGCGCGAGGAATTGTACTTAGAGTCAACGTTTGAGATTTTTCAACTACGCCCGCGCTGATTCTGGTATCCATCCACGTTCTGACTCTAACCGTGCCTGTACCGTCATTATTGTGCGGTACAGTAATTATCGTGTCGAGAATCGTTTTAGTTGAATTTGCAGGTAAGGTGTAGGTGATGCTGTATTGTGTTACTTCGCCACCATTAACAGATACGTCGTAGTACGCGGTTCTGGAATTATCATTGTGGCTTGCACCAGTCTGCGTAGATTCCCACAAGATTCTTACCTGAGACGTATTATTCTGAATATTTTGGCTGATTTGAGATAGTGTTAGGCTTTGATAAACCGCCATCAACTCACCCCCACAAAACTAACAGATTGGTTCGGCTGCACAACGATACTCATTGGGCCAAGCCTGAATCTCGACAACTCTACCAATTCAAAACTGTTATTATTCCAGTATGCCAAGAGCATTCCGTTCGCGTCATAGAAGCCAATTTTGTCGTTGTATTCCTTGAGCGTAATTTCAGATACCGATGAGCCGATTCTCAAAACCGGATGCCCGTCATCATCCATCCCGATATCAATAAAATCGGAGAGGGTTTGCCCGTTCACAGTAACGCGCTCTGCCGACATTTGGCCGGTAGTAATAGCATTTGCATTGATTTGCCCGTCCATCGTCAACGCTACGCCGCTAATCGTCTTCCCTCCGTCTTTGGAGTATCCAAGCCCGTTGATATTCATCAGCCACAGGCGGGTATTAGCCTCAACAGTTGGGGTATCACGTACCATCCACCCAGTAGGATATCCATTTTCATCATAGAGGACTTCCCAATATCCGCCCTTTGCGCCAATGATGCGCTCGGTCGCGTCCTGCATTGCTTTTGCAAGTCCCGCATACTCGCGTTTAACTTTTTGGATGATGGGGTTCTCGACAGTATAGTTTGAGTCTGGCGAGCCGTAACAAATAGTGGTAGCACTCATGCCGCCTTTAACTCGCAACTCTTGCGACATCACCAAAACGGGCAGACCGCCTCCGTCAAGGTCTGTACTGTCGATAACGTGTATAATGTCACCGGCTTCAACGGACGGATCTCCACGCCACTTTACTTCCAGCGGCATCAGAGTCAGACTTTTTATCTGTTCAAGCACCGAGGCGGCAACCGCTTCCGTCATATATGGATTTGTTGCCGAAATGCTAGTTCCCGTCCCGACAGTAATCGGATTATCTTCCGTGCCGGTGACAAGCGCCTGAATTGTGAAACGATCAGCGGCTGTCTTTTTTAAACCATTCTGATATTGTGCGTCAGGCCCTATGGTAATACCCTCGGAATATTTGCGAAAAACCAACTGACCTGCCGCGTCAAATTTCGCATTCGCACCAATTAGCCCTGCCAACCATCCTAATTGCTGACGGATTGTACCCGAGTAAGAATTGGAAATTACCATCTCCGGGAAAGCAACTTCCGGAGCAGTGATGTTTGCCTGTAGACAGATATCGGTCAGCATCGCGTTCGGAGTGGCCGGAAAATTGATGGTGGGGGTATATTCGTCAGTCAGTGCCGCCATACGGTCATAACCGGTGATCGTTAGACACAGGTTGCCGCTATTCTCTACACCGTCAGAGGAAACGTAAAATACGCCTTTCGGGACGTATACAGTTCCGCCGTCTCCGGGGAGAATGACTCCGACAGAAGGGGCGAAATACGCCCCGTTTAGGGGGAGCTCGGGAGTCTGCTTATAAATCGTCACTTTGCATTGCGAGGAAAAAGACGCTCCGATCGTTACACCGTCCGATGATCCGCACTGTTCAGTAACAACGATTTCCTGAATTTCAGAAGCGGCAAGCTCACTGACACCGTTAAATGTGATTTTACTAGTAATACTTCTTCCCGGCGATTTACACGCTTCATGGAAAGATTCTGTCACAGTGTACATGGTGCTTCACCTTTCAATAAAATTCATGGATAGACTATTCCACAGATAGACCCCGTTGATGAGACTATACATAGGAGCAGTCCGGTCGCCCACATAAGCAGTCATGCTTCGAGTTTCTCCGGTCAGCGCATCGGGATATGAAACCGTGAAAAAGGTATCCGTGACGGCGTTCAGCAAAGTAGACATATCCGCCGCTGTCATTGGAGGCCACGAGAGAGTTAGTTTCCTCTTTATTGCAACTCGATCTCGAAATAGGTCGCCATTCTGATTTCGACCTGTCCCGTCAGCGTCAATGTCTTGGATGCTCCATGACAACTGAGCAGGGTCAGGCAGAGGGACAGAAGTCCCGTCTGCCTTTGTGATTGTAAGAATTGCCATAATTTCTCCTTATGCCAACAGGGGGCTAAATCCAGTTGCGCGGATGGCGGCATTGTTTTCGTCAACCATCTGCCTAAACAATTCTTTACCGTTCATCTGCACAATTACAGTGATCGGGCGACTATTGCTCGAATTCGTTTCACCGCTTGCTCTCTGCACTGCCTCGTACACACCTTGCGATACAGATTCAACAATCTGATCGTTGTTTGCTACAGCCGTCTTTCCGCCAATGCGTCCAACCATCTCAGCCCCTGCTTCACGCGCGATAAAGAGCTGCCCTTCATCCACAAAACCGCCATTAGCCAATCTTGGGATACTGACATATGAGATGGTACTAATACCTCCGCCAACGATACTCAGCACTGAATTGATTTTCCCGATGAAGTTATTCAGCGTCCGGATAATACCGTTTAGCATTCGTTCCAGCAAACTAATCGCGCCATTTACCAACGCTCTAAAGGCTGAATTGATAGCGTCAACCACATTCGACTGGAACCACCCGCCGACTCCCGCGAATACGCCAGCGATTTTGTCCCAAAGCGAAACGAAAAATCCACCGACCGATGAGCACATCGACTCGAATGCTGTTTGCACTGGGGCAATGATTTTGCTTTTAAACCAATCCGTCACAACGCCCCACTCAGTCTTAACCTTCGCCCATGAGGTCGTAAAAGAAGCAGCGATTTTAGTTCCGAGCGTTGAGAAGAAAGTATCGACCGGAGTGATCACTTTGGTGTTAAACCAATTACCTACGGTTGACCACAGGGTGCAAATGGAATTCCAAGCATTCGTGAAGAACTGGGCGATGTCCGTGCAAAGATTACTGAAAAAGGTAGCAACACCGTTGACGATGTTGGGAATTAGAGTTCCAAGAAGAGTACCACCCAGATTTGTGACTCCCTCGATGACACCGGAAACCCAACCCGTGAATCCATTTACAAGTCCATCAATTACACCTGAAAAGATTTTGGAAATACCGGAACCGAAAGTGGCAAAGGATTTCTTAACCAACTCCAAATCGCCAGTAAATACACCCTTCAAGAATTGTGCGAATCCCGTGAATATTTCAACGACGCCTGTCATCGCGGTGACTACGCCGTCCAGCACACCAACCAGACCGTTAAATAGCCCGATTAAAGAACTTCCGACAACTGTGATTACTACCTCACCGATGAAGTTCATGAGGCTACCGATAGTAGATTTCAGGCCATTCCAAAAGCCGTCAACCCAGCCGAGTTTTTCACCTAACTGGTTCAGTTTGTCGTTGAGCGCCTGTAAGCGCTCTCCGACTTTCAACTTTCCGAAGGTGTTCGCCACTGCCGATTTAATGTCGTTCCATCTTTCGATGAGAACCTTGAGAGTAGCAATGACCACTACCAAAATTGCAACAGCAGGGGCGGCAACCTTGGCGACCAGCCCGAGCACGGACAGGAATCCTTTCACCCCTCCGCCAGCCGCATTAAATTGCAAAGCAACTCCTGCGACACAACTTGCGAGTTTTGAGAGGATTGCTTGGCCTGCTCCTGAACTGGCAAAAACGGCAAACCCCTCTTTCAGCGCGGCAACTGCGGTAGTAACCTTCTTTCCGATTTTCCAACCGGCGAACGCTGCCCCGATTGCCAGAGCGATTACCAAAAGTGGTTTCAGCTTATCTTTAATCTCATCGACACGGGTTTCTACCGCATCACCGAGAAAATCATAGGTCGGAAGATCAAAATCAAATCCACCTCCGCCACCGCCGCTAGCGCCCCCACCTGAACCACCACTGCTGTTTGAGGGAAGCACATTCAGCTCGTCGAATCCCGCAATATATTTTTTCAGCTCTTTGGCCGACCCAGCAGCACTTCCGAGATTATCTGCCACAGCCCCCGTGCCAGACGCAAGTTTTCCAACACTCGAATAATCAACTTCCGTCAAGGTGAAGCCTAAAAGATTAGCGAGGGCGTTTGCAATCTCTCGAATAGCTTTAACTACAGCAATCGCATAAGGAAGGATGGCGTTTAGAGCCGGAATGAAGATATTGCCGATTGCCCGCGATGCCTGTGTGATTTGCGCCTGTAAGATACGAAGCTGGTTTGCGGGAGCTTGCAGTGTTCTAGCCATATCGCCTTGAGCGGTCGTTACCTGAGTCATAACGGCGTAGTATCTCAGCTCGGCCTTTTCTGCCTGCGTCATGTTTGCAACGCTTTCCTTGATACCAAGGTTCAAAGCGGTCTGTTCCAATCGTGCCTGCGACAAATCGTAGCCCAAGCGCCGCAGAGGTTCCAGCTCACCAGAAATACCAGACTGTAACTTCTGCATAGCGTCTTCAATGGGAATGTTGAAGAAAGAAGAAAGGTCATAACCCAACTGCGTCAGGTTTCGGCTCATGAGCTGCGCTCGTTCTGCTGTGTCACCGAAGCCGGTCAGCAGTGTGTTGAAAACGCCCTGATTGCGAAGCCACTGCGCAGGGTCAATACCCAAAACCTCGGACACCTTTTCAGCGTAGTTCTGAGCTTCGGCTGCATACTGTCCCAAGGCAACTGTGAACAGGTTTAGGTCTTCTTGGTACTTGTTGGACTCCGTGACCGTCTGTGCAATGAACTGGCCGATTTTGCGGAAAGCGACTGCGGCAGCAGCAACATTCAACGCTTTCAATCCGCCCGTGAATTTCCCGGTAGTGGAGGTTGCCTTACTAGCCGAAGCGTTGTATTTCTCCGTGCTGGTAATCAGCTTTTGGATTTTGGACGGAAACGCCGAGAAGCCATTGGACACCTTCTGCATTTCATCAGCAAAAGGCTTCATGGCGGCGGCAAGGTCTTTCATCTGCTGTGTGAACTTGTCAATATCCGCCGTTTTCAAATCCTCGATCACCTTCGGCAGCTTGGAAAGCTGATTGATAAAGGTGGTCATATTGGCTTTACCCAACTCGGAAAGAGGGCGTAAACCGTTGGCAAGGGAAGTCAGCTTGTCGCCGTCCGTCCATTTCAGGCCAGCAAGAGCGGTGTTGATTGCCGTAAGCTGATTGGCGATGGAGGAAGAAATCTTCACATTTCCAACCCGGCTCAGAGCGGTCAGCGCGTTGGCAAGCCGGGTGATCTTCTGCGAAGCGTCACCGCTGTTCAATCCTTTCAGAGAATTGGAAAGCTCCCGAATACCCTGAGCGGTCTTGCTCAGACCCGTTGCGCCGCCGTTGGTAGCGGTTTTCAAACGATTGAGCGTGTTAATCAGGTTTTGAAGCCCTGCGACCGCCTGCGTACTGTCATTGACGATCTGAAACTCCAACCCCTGAATCTCCACATTGTCAGCCATTCATGTCACCGCCTTTCGCTTGAAACTTTTTATTGATCGACACCATAAAGGCTTCCATGTAGGCTTTCGCCTTTTCGTCATGTTCCTCTTGGATGGTTTTTCGTTTCTTGGTATTCGACTGCCCGAACAGTTCATACGGACTATCACGATACGGAACGGGTTTCGTTCCTTTTTTCGCAAGAGAATGAAAAACCGGAGACGCATCAATAAGAGCCTCATAAACATATGCACCTTGAAGCCACGCCTCTTGATTTTGCAAATCTTGCTTAATTCGTGCCGCCTTTCGGTAATATTTCACCAAATCACAGTCTTGCTCCCAAAATTGTTCATAGGACATACCAATGGCGAGGTAATACGGAAAGACTTCGTAGAATTTTCCTGTGTAAGCAAAAAGGGCGGCTGGGCGTTGATCGCCGCCGCCCCCCTCGTTATCGGAAAGGCGGTCGCTTACCAACCGGCTTTCCAGCTCAGGTTTCCCTCGTTATCCTCCTGCTGCTCCGGCTCGTCCAGAAGACTCAGCAGAGGTTCGTTATACATCTCCACCAGAGCGGAGATCAGCTCGTCCTTATGAGTCAGGCGAGCATAAATGTTGTCGATCACATCACGCTTCACAAAGCGATGGTGAGCGAGAAACGCACCGGCAAACAGTGCCGGGAGCATAGTCATCGGTTTGCGTTCCACTTCTTCGGCAACAAAGCCGCTTTTCTCCATCATCTCGACGGACTTGCGGGTATATTCCAGCGTGTAGGTGACGCCGGTAGTAGGGTCATTGATGGTCAACTGCTTTGCCATGACGAATCCTCCTTGTCAATATGGCGATTAGTGGCGTCTCAGGTCGCCGAAAAAGCGATGGGGGTAGACGGGGCAATGGTGATGTTCATGCCCACCACTTCATTCACGCCGCCGCCCACGGGGTACACGGACAGCTCACCGTCAAAGGAAAACTTGCCGTTAGAACCATCGGGAGTGACCACACCGGCGCTCTCCGTGCCGCCAAACCAAACTGCATAACTGGCTTTCTTGCCTTCGAGAGCTTTGAGAGCCTGAAAATCAGACGGCGTGTAGTTCGCGGTGAAGGACAGGCCGTCAAGAGACTGGATACCAGCGATGTAAGTCTGCATATCATCACTCAGAGTGGTGGTTTCCAGCATTTCAGGCTCGCCGCCGAGGTCGGGAAACTCCTTGATGTCGATCAGCTTGCTCCAAGTATCGCCGGTATCACCTTTCTTCATCAGAAAGGTTTTATAGGTCGAAATAGCCATTTTCATTTACCTCCTGTAAAGAGTAGTTCCATCTGTTTCGGCTTTGTATCGAGCCACCAGACGGTAAATTGTTGCGTTCTCCAAATTGGGAACGGGGGACAGAGAAATACGCCTGAAATTCTTGGCGTACATGAGATCGTCCACAAACCTCATGATTTTTCGGCAAACG
>OFMT01002100.1_pt1 | contig 12480 bp, 8 predicted proteins | sample 1541891 | NCBI WGS metagenome assembly OFMT01 (sample SAMN04209230, study PRJEB22552) | human gut metagenome | biome: gut; material: feces | host: Homo sapiens | place: USA: Oklahoma | reverse complement strand
TTGTCGAATTGAAGTGGGGACATTCCGCAGAAGAGGCAGTCGAACAAATCAAGCGGAAGGACTATCTGGACTGCTTGCAGAATTACCACGGTGAAGTTCTTTTGGTTGGCGTGAATTATGATAAGGAGAAACATCACACTTGTAAGATTGAACGGGTGACGAGATAGTCTTTTATGATATAGGATTATAAGCACAGTCTAAAAACAGGCTGTGCTTTTTATCGTAACTATCTTTAACCCATTAACGCATCAACTTCGTAACCAAGTTAAATTGATTAAGTAGAAAAATCAAAAAAATCACGTAATTTCGGACTTTTCCCATTTTGAAAGGTTGCAAATAAGTGGTTATACTACTGCACGCCTCGCCTCCACCATTAAAGTATCTCTGATAATACAATGTAGAATTTCACCTCACAAAAGTGGGGTGAAATTTTTTGTGTAAAAACAAACAATAGCTTTTGCAATCAAACGATAGCCCCTGTTATCGTTTGCAAATAGGATTTTTACCTATTTTAGGCACAAAAAAAGCCGGGCATTTTTCTGCCCGGCTCTATTATTATTCTTTGATTTCTGTTCCGTCTTTAAATTGGAATACCATACTGTTGCACCATATCCTATGCCATATTTACTGTATCTTATACTGAAAATACAGAAACACTTTCTGCTGGCACTGTCAGAACGCCGTCTGTTATATCTGCCGCATCTCCATTGGTATAGAGAATTTCCTTGATATTGCGTCCAGAGATTCTGCATGAAGCTGCATTTGATGACGGATTTATTGCAACGATGATACTTTCATTATCATCGTATCGGCGATATACAAGCGGATATGCATGCTTTTCAGCATAGAGAAATTCAATCTTTCCGTTACTCTTGAGTGCTGCGTGTGCTTGTCTAAGCGCTATCAGCTTTCTTACTTCATTATAAATTGAATCAGGATCATTTACAGCCTTTTCAACTGTAGGACGGTTGACATCTGAATCGATAGGAATATAAAGATTCTCAGGGTCTGCTGCAGAAAATCCCGCATTTACAGAGCTATTCCACTGCATAGGTGAACGTGATGCTGTTCTCTCAAAACCGCCCTCAACTGACTTTGCACCTTCAAGGTGACGCATTCCGATTTCATCACCATAATAAATAAAAGGAGCACCGGGCATTGTGAGAATGAATGAAAAAGCAAGCTTTATTTCTTTCTTGTCAAGACGCTGAGAAATTCTGGACATATCATGATTGCCTGATGGTATACAGATAAGTCCTTTGCCTTCTGTTTTTGCATAGTTTTCTTCATATGTCTTTACAAACTCAGATGCATCACCTGTTCCCTTTCTGGAGAAAAAGGGTTCTTCCACACGGAAAAGGTCATTATAATGGGAAGGACCGAAATGCAGCAGAAAATCCATATGAAAACCACCCATAAGAGATTTATCCGGCTGACCCCATTCAGAAATCATAACCGCTTCAGGAAATTCTTTATTCAGAAATGCTCTGAAATCCTGCCAGAGTGCAATTGTAGCCTTGCTGTCCGTATCTCCCTTTACAAGTGATTGTGCCATATCTACACGGAAACCGTCGCAGCCCATATTCAGCCAGAAACGCATAACATCTTTCATAGCCTCTCTTGTTGCCATCGGACCGGGGGCATCTACAGCCTGCATCCATGGCTTTGTAGGATTTGCAAAACCATAATTCAGTGCCGGCTGAATGGTATAGAAATTTGCCGCACAAGTGCCATCTCTGTCGGAAATTCCTCTTATAGAGCCTGTGATGTTCTCAACTCCACTTGCATCCTCCCATACGGAATCTGTCCAGATATATCTGTCTGTAAATTCATTTCTGTCAATCTTCATGGACTCCTTGAACCACGGATGCGCAATGGAAGTATGACCCGGAACAAGGTCGAGAATAACATGAATATCGAGTTTGTGTGCTTCTTCAAAGAAACGTTTCAGGTCTTCATTCGTGCCATATCTGGGAGCAACTTTTTTGTAGTTTGAAATATCGTAGCCTGCATCAAAGAAAGGTGATTCAAAGCATGGATTTATCCAGATTGCATTGCAACCTATACTTTTGATATAAGGCAGGCTCTCTGTCATACCTGCAAGATCACCTATACCGTCTGCATTTGTGTCCTTATAGCTCTGAGGGTAGATTTCATAGAATACTGTATTTTCAAGCCACTGTGGGTTATTGTTGTTCATAGTATTTTCCTCCTGTACTTTTTTGATGATTTTTATATAAAATATTTGTTTCAGTTGACAGATGCTGTAAACCTGTGCTATATTTATATTATATTCCTTTATGCGGAATAATTCTAATACTATTTCCGCAGATAATTGTATTATTTCTACTTTTTTGGAGGGACTTCACCATGGAAAAACAGCGTTTTCTTGAAAAATGCAGACACGGCATCCCAAGATTTCCAATAGAATGCTTTCAGACGTATTCTGACAGTAAACATTTCGTAGTACCCATGCACTGGCATAAGAATGTTGAAATCATGCAAATTTACAAAGGTTCAGCAGAACTTGCTATAGGTACCGGAACTTATTCAGCTTCTGCAGGAGATATACTTATAATAAATCAAGAAGAACTTCACAGAATAGAATCTGATGATCCTACGCTACACTATGGAACATTTATATTCCCGCTTCAGAGTAAGAAGCCTGCATACTTTTAAGTGAAACTGACAGAACCGTACTCGATATTTCATATGCCTGCGGATATGAGAATGTAAGTTATTTCAACAGGATGTTTAGAGCAAACATGAACATGACACCCATGAAGTACAGATCGTCTACAGGAATGAACAGAAAATAGCTCTTACTCTTTAGGTAACAACAAAGAACTTTTCGCCGGAATTATTGAGTGAAAGGGTCTGATTATACTATTTATTCAAGTGATGGCTCCAGAACAGCATATTTTTCATCTTTTTCTTATAAACTACATTTATTTTGCTTGTTGCAGTATTTGCAAACATAAATAAGCGGTGATATTATAATTAAAAGATTGGTGCAAAATAAAATTGTGAAAATAAGCAAAATAGCGAAAAAAGACTCTTTAAGTCTTATTTTTCACCTTAAATGGTTTAGAGAATTTATTAGACCTCTTATGAAATTCAGTAGACATATCAAAATTACATACACCTACTCAAAACGATAACCCTTGTTATCGTTTTGAGTAGGATTTTTACCTATTTTCAGGCACAAAAAAAGCCGGGCATTTTTCTGCCCAGCTCTATTATTTCTGTTCCGTCTTTGAATTGGAACACCATACTGCCGTCATGAAAAACGGTAACATTTGCGATTACTGCATTCCAGACACGATCATCAAACTCTGTCAGCACATCGTCTTTCAAGGTTTGGATGATATCCTGAAGCTGTTTGTATCGTGCCTGTGCTGATTCATATTCAGCTTTTGCCCGGTCAAGTTCAGACTGCAGTTCTTCAAAGCGTTCATACTTTTTTCGGTATTCGTCTGTGAAACCGTTGGTATCCTTCGAGTTCTGCCTCTAAGGTTCTCAGCTCTGTGTCATCAGGCTGAAAAGGCTCTTGCAGTGTGGCAAGCACCATTTTCAGATTTTTGATGATTTCTTTTCTTCTGTTGTAGTATTCTGCAAAGGCATTAAGGAACTTGGCTTTAATCTCCGCTTCATATAAATGCGGTGTGCTGCAGAAATGCTCGCCTTTGAACTTACTGTTGCACTGCCATATGGTTCTGCGGTATTTACTGGTCGAATGCCAAACCTTAGAACCGTAAAAGCTGCCGCAGTCTCCGCAGATAATTCTGCTTGAGAAAAGGCTCATGCCGCTGTAGTTGATTTCTTTTCGCCTTTTCAATTCGGTCTGCACAAGGTCAAATTCTTCCGGACTTATGATAGCCGGATGACTGTGCTCCACATAATATTGGTCGTAATACGCTTAGGGAACTTGCCATTTCCCAATTAAAAGATGCCGACACCCCAGAAAAACACCGAAACTGCGTTATCTCTTTTGGAGAAAGGCAGTTTTTTACTTGTGTTTTGACATTTGCCGACTTCAATATATTCAATAAAGTCAGCCCGCTTTTTCAGCTGCTGATTCTCTTTGGCAATGCTCAATGCTTCTTCCGGACTGCGTTCGCCGCATCCGATGTCCAGCTCTGCTGTTTTTACTTTTTGTATCTAGCCGTACAGCGTGTTGACAGGGATTTGCAGCTCCTCTGCTGCTGCTTTTGCTGATCCGAAGTTTTTGGCGAACTTGACCGCCTGCACTTTGTATTCCTCGTCGTATTCTCTCTTCTTTGACATCTTCGTATCCTCCGTTTTTCCTTTTTTCTATTTTATTCCCTTGTGGCTTATGTGTCAAGTTTTATTATACAGGATCATATGAAAAAGTAGAAAAAATCGCAAATGATTTTGGCGATTATGTTTTGGAACTGGTTGAGTGGCAACTTAATGAGCAGTAATTTTGCAAAAACATATTATTATTTCGTATTTTGTAATTAATATGAGGCAAATTTCAAATATTAAAAAAGGGCAGTTCTGTCTGGCAACAGTTAGGCAGGACTGCCCTTTCTATTTTTTTCAAGCAGCATACAATCCGGCGAAATGACCAGTTTTGTATGTTGCTTTTTGTTGCTGTGCATAAGAAATAAAAGTACACAGAATATTTACAAATAAATTTTCCGATTTCGTTCTGCCTGATTCGTCTTAGTAGTTTAAAAGAGGGTGATATACATTGACATTTATGTGGAATTGATTTATAATAAAAATTAACAATGGATCAGATAGAATCTACGATTAATTGGAGGTTTATAATGAGCAGAATAAAGGAAAAAGACATTCAGTATGTGTATGATGTTTTACTTGAATCGCCTGAAATACAGAATCTTATCCGGAAAATTGCAAACGGAAATATGCCTATTCATCCTGCATCAGTAAAAAATGATGATTGCATAGAAGAAGCAAATCTCCGTTCACGGCTTTCTAATGTGCCATTACAGCTGAAAGAAACCACAGAAGAACTTGAAAAGTATAAAAATTTCTACCAGCAGACTCGGCCAAAACTAGAAAGATATGATTCTTTGAAAACTGAAGTTGGTAATTTAAGGAACGAAAAAGATATTCTTTCTGTAGAACTTCAATCTACTAAGGAAGAACTTGAAAAGTATAAAAATTTTTACAGGCAGGCTCAGCCGAAACTGGAAAGGTATCGTTCTTTAGAAGATGAAGTTGCGGATTTGCACAGAAGAGAGCAAAATTATGTTTCTAGGCTGGAAGAAAACGGGTCGGAAATAGAACATCTTGAAAGTACGGTTGATAATTTGAGAAAAGAAAAAGATGCTCTTTCCGCAGAACTTCAATCCACCAATGAAATGATGCAGGGATTGAAAAAGCAATTTGAAACCCCTATGAAATATCTGGAACTGTATCGTTCACTCTCTTCTTCTGTAAGAAGTGGCCTTGAAAATGTGATTATGGATTGCAATGAAATTACATTTATCGCTTCCTGCTCCAATGAAAGTAGTCTTTCCTCTATTTGGGAATACATCAAGGAGATTTCAGAGGATTCTGATAGCAGGGATTTCAAAACATTAAATCTTATTTTTGACTATTTCTTTGAGGTGTTTAATGCTTCTTTGCCAGAGCCGAAATATGAGAGAGATGATGTTGAAATTGGGGACGAGTTGGATGATGAATATTATGACCGTTGTTGTGGCAGTTCTACATCCGGTGACATTACAGAAATCATTCTGAAAGGTTATCGATCAAGAAATACCGGAAAAATAATACATAAATCTTTGGTGAAAGCGTTGTGAGCATATAAATGAAAACAGAACAAGTGGACTACTTAACAGATAAAAATGTGATGTACCTTACAAATTCTCTGGAATTTAAGAAAACAGACATAATCGAAAACAAAGATTTTTATTTGCTGAAAATTACGGATATTTGCTATGACGAACAAGCACCGAAAAAAGAAGCACTTGAAAATGTACTTTCTTCTCTCAAAATGGAAGGATTAAACTTCCTATTTCTTATCATTGGAAGAAAAGAAAAAGTTGATTTTTATTATGGCATATCAAAAGATTTGAGCGATCATAAATCACTGGATTTTGCCATCAAAGATATTGGGGATAATATTTTAAAGCCCTCCATTCAGGGAAATTTCAGAGGCAGCAAAACAAAATCCCTGTGTGCAGATGAAAGAAATGATATAATAGAAGTAATATCCGCTATGCCGGAAGTCGGAATTATCGAAGGCGTTCCAGGTGCGAATAAAGATGATGAAAAGTATCAGGGAATAGACAGACTAATCAATGTCATGTATGGCGATACCTATTGCTTTATGGTGGTTGCAAAGCCACTCAATATAGACGCTGTTCTTGAAATTCAAAATAATCTATATGAATTTTACGATATGAAATCCTCATTTTCCAAGAAGAGCGTACAGATTGGTGCGGGAACAAATACAGGTGCATCTGAATCAACAACAAATGGTAAAAGCACGACAGATGGGACTTCTGGTTCTTCCACTACAACGAAGGGAACATCTAATAGCGATACGCATACAAGTGGGACAAATGATGGTTGGAGTGAAGGTGGTTCTTCAAGTGAAACAAAGGATGGACAAAGTAGTCATCCATCCACGGTCGGAAAGTCCAACAGTAAATCTGGTGGGGAAACGCATTCTGATGCACATACAGAGGGTAAAAATGATTCCAAAGCGGAAACGCTCGGAACAAGCCATTCCATTACAGAAAATGACAGTACTACAAAAACAACAAGTTCCGGAACTTCCACATCTGAAACCACTACAATGGAATACAGCAATCGAAACGTGCAGGATTTCATAAAGTTTATGGATGATATTGTTTTCCCTCGTCTGGATTATGGAAAGGGAAAAGGAATGTTTTTAACATCCATGTGCGTATTTTCTGACAAAAAAACCTCCTTGCAAAAAATAAAAAATACCGTTACTGCTCTATATTCTGGGGAAACAGGAAATAAAATCCCCCTTCTTTCATTTGATATTTCCGAAAATGCAAGAAATGCTTTTCGTTCTTTTCAGCTGCCAATGGGCAAGTATAAAGATGATGGAACGACTGAAAATTATTTGACGCATTTTGCAATGCACCATATTGTTGATAAAAATCACAATACCTATCTTGGAAATTGGATTACGACAAATGAACTTGGTATGATTGCAGGACTGCCGCAAAAAGAAGTGGTTGGTTTAAGTCTGAATGAAGAAGTCGAGTTTGGTTTGAATTATCAAAAACCAGAAGTAATAGATAATAGAATTGAACTTGGCTGTTTGATTCAAAACGGAAATGAATTAAAAGAAAGTCCAGTATACCTGGATAAGGCAGATTTGGATAAGCATATTTTTGTTTCCGGTGTGACAGGCAGCGGAAAAACTACAACCTGTCAGAAAATATTGAAAAAATCAGAGATGCCGTTCCTCGTGATTGAACCTGCAAAAACAGAATATCGTGTCATGTATCGGGAAGAGAAAGAGATTAAAATCTTCACGCTTGGGGATAATCAAACAGCACCAATTGCAATGAACCCGTTGATATTCTATCCGAAAGAAAGCATCACCTCCAGAGTAGATATGATTTGTGCGTGCATTGAATCCGCTTTTGACATGGAAGCTGCCATTCCGCAAATCATTGAGCAGGCACTTTATAAAAGCTATGAGGAAAAAGGATGGAATATATATACCAATCAAAACACGAGATACCGGAGAGAAGAATGTTTTGATGGTTCAGGAAAAGCGTTTCCGACGATTTCAGATTTGATTGATAATTGCGAAGTTGTTGTAAATGAGCAGGGGTTTGATGCAAGACTGAAAAATGATTATATTGGCTCTATCAAAGCACGATTGCTTGGTTTGACCAGTGGAGAAAAGGGCTTTTTGCTCAATACAAACGCTTCCATTGATTTTATGGATTTGCTGAATCATAAGGTTGTATTTGAGCTTGAAAACATCAGAAGCGGTGCAGAGAAATCGTTGATTATGGGATTCATTCTCATCAACCTTTCAGAAGCAATTCGGGAAAAATATCAGATGGATGGAAAATTCCAGCATATCACCCTTGTGGAAGAAGCACACAGACTTTTAAGTAAATATCAGGCAGGAGAAAACCCAGCGAAAAAGCAAAGTGTTGAAATGTTCTCGGATATGCTTGCGGAAATCAGAAAGTATGGCGAATCCCTGATTATTGTAGACCAGATTCCAAATAAACTTACACCGGATGTGCTGAAAAATACGAATACGAAGATTATTCACCGCATATTTGCCGCAGATGATAAAGAGGCTGTCGGAAATACAGTTATGCTGAAAGAGGAACAGAAGGATTTTCTTTCCAATCTTCCGACAGGTAGAGCCATTTATTTTACAACTGGAACGGATAAGGCAATCCAAATTCAGATTAACAGAGAAACGGATACTTCGGAACAATCGCCCTCCAATGAAGAAGTCATGGAAAGTGTAGAAAAATATTACCGGAATCATTACAAGGAAGGTTTGTACAAAGGGCTTGAAGGATTTACAGCTGTTCCAACAATGGCACAATTTGATTGCATCAGAAAATTGAATACGGGACTTACAGGAAAATGGCTTCATGAATTTCGGGAAAGTTATGGGAAAAGTATCAGCAAAGAAAGCGAAAAGGAAATAAAAGATATCATCAAAACCATTGGAAGAAATGTGTTTGTAGATTATCTCAGAAAGTATTCTGTGAGAGAATTTGAAGTGTTCATTTCGAGAAATAATCAAGAGGAATTATAAAAAGGAGTAGATAGAAATGGGCTTTTTTAGCAGCATCGGCAGTTTTTTAAGCAGTGCGTGTAGTGCAGTTTGCAGCTGCGTGGGAAGAATTTGCAGTGGCATTGCGGGAGCATTGGGTGGAACTGCACTTGGTGGAGCAATCAGTTCCTTTGTAACAAAAATAGGCGTGGTGATTCCGGGACTGGATATTATTTCTGCAGTTTTTATGATTGTAGATGTTGTCTGCAAACTATCGGAAGCCCTTGGAATCAAGGAAAAAGATACGGATGAACCGGATGAACTTGCAATGAAAGCGGAAAAAGATGACAAATCACCTGAGGATTTTGAATCAACAGAGGCGTATGTAAAGCATTTGCAGGAAGACATTCAGCTTTCAAAAGAAGAGAAAGAAAAGCTGAGTCATCTGTCGCCGGAAGAACGTGCTGCATACAGAGCCACCGGTACGTATCTTTATGCAAAGGCTTGCAGCGAAAAGCTTGGATTTGATACAGAGGGACTTAAAAATCCTGAACTGGTAGGGCTGACCGTAGAAACGCTTGCAGACTTATCAAAAATCCAAAAGGTTCTTTCCCCGTCTGAGTTTGTCACATGCAATCAGTATTTGCAATCCAATGGAATTGGCATGAAGGAATTTTCGGATTATCTTCATAATCGTTCGGTAGACCTTACAACCGATGAAAAGGTTCAGTCTGCACTTGTGGATGCGATGAAAGAAATCACACCGAATATTTCTGAAGCGGCAATCAATCAGAAATTGTATGGAATGTATATTGAGGATTGATGGTATGACAGTCTGGCATTATTTATTCTGGGTTGAAAACAATCAAATATCCGCCATACTCAAGAATGGAAAAAAGTTTGAAATCATAAAATTTGGCGGGAATGATTCGATTCCCTATCAGAAAGACTTCTGGGAAACATGGAAAGAGTATGCAGGATTTTTAAAGGATGATTCCATTGATTTCTGCTTTGTATACGATGCAGAATGTCCGCAGATTTCAGAGGAACTTCAAGCAAGAGTATGTTCGGATGAGGAATGTGTGTGGAATCAATACGCAATCCAGAACGCCGTGAAGATTCTGGAAAAGAATGAGCCTGTTCAGATTTTGAATCAAAACGGGGTATGTATTGCAAAAGTTGGTTCGTTCAGAAATAGAACAGATGCGGACATCCTGCACTTCACAGCAGTCTATAGAGCTTCCCAAGAAGAAAGGGAAGAAGAGAAAGAAAAAGCTTATAAGGTAACACCGTTTATCGAAAGGCAATTGAAAAAACTGAAAATTTATGACGAGGAGTAATCTACAATGAAAGCAAGCGTTAAAAATGGTCGGGCAATCGCTCCAAAGCAGGATAAACCGGAAAAAGAACCTGCAAAGACACCAGTCAATGCGGTCACCAGTCGAACAAAGCAAGTAAATAAAGTTGTTTTGAGAGATAATGTGCTTAAAAATGTCATTCATGCGGAACTTTATAAGACGTTCCGAGAGAAGGTCAAATCCGAATATGATAAGGTGGAAAAGAACTATTTTAGTGCAAATGGAATTAGATTTTCGTATAATAAAGTATCAGCTTGCTATTATGCTGCAAAAGAAGTAGCTGTTATTTTAGAGAAAAACACTTTGAAAGATACTTACTTGGATATAAAAAGAATAGACCTTAATGAGCATTCAGTCGCAGATTTATTTGGTAAATCTTGCCCTGATGAAGTCTTAGCTTTAATAAAGGAAGGAAAATCTTTTGAAGGCGGTCATTGGATTGGATTTGGTTCGTATTCTTACTGTGTTGAGGAAGAACGGTATGCGAACTGGAATGACAATGATTCGATTCAGGTAGGGGTTGTAGAAATTTCTCAGGAAGATTTCAAAAAGGCGATTCTCTCACAGAAATATGAAATTATAGAGGGCTTTTGGCCTTGGTCTGCGGAGAAATTTTTTAGGAAGAAATTTAAAGATGCTGTTTCAGTCATAAAGGAAAGAAGCATTCTTTCCACAAGCGATAAGACAAAGTGCGTTTCGGAGCAGGATATTGACAAGCTGCTTGATATTCTCAACATGGACAGAGCAGTAATAGAAAAAGAAGTAACCGAACGTGTTATGCACAACTTTACGATGACACCGGAAATTATCAGCTTGTATACAGAGGGACTTCTTGCCTGCGATAAAGTTCGTGCGGACTTGGATGTATATGAGAAAAAGCGGCTGGAAGATGTGAATGAGGGGCATTGGGAGTTGTGGTCTGATTCTGAACCGGTTGCAAAAGAGGGACAGGTGATTGCCACACTTGAAAAACCGCTCGTTGCAAGAAATCCTGCCATTGATATTCACGAAGATGGTCTGATTGGTATCGACTTTGGAACAAAGAGTACCATTGTATCCAAGCAGGATGGGCGTGAAAAAACGAATCTTTTGCGTGTGGGAACGGGGCAGCTTAATAAAAAAGCGGTTTCTTCGCATTATGAAAATCCAACTATTATGGAGTTCATCAACCTTGAAAAGTTTATTTCCGATTATCACACAAGATGCGGCAGACCGGAAACTTCCATTGATGATTTGAGAGTTTCTCATACCGCCAACACGGATTTGAAATCCTGTACCAGAAGCGATGATTTTTATTCGTTCTTCTATGATATTAAGCAGTGGTGTGGCGATACAGAACGCAACATTAAAATTATCGACCAGAAAGGCGTGGAACGTGTTCTTCCTGCGTTTGTCAATCTGGAGGAGGATGCATTCAATCCGCTGGAATTATATGCGTATTATCTTGGCTTGTATATCAATAATATGCATAAGAAAGAAATTTACCTGGATTATATTCTTTCGTTCCCTGTTACCTATGAAAAGTCTGTAAAGGAGAAAATCCTCAGCAGTTTTACAAAGGGTCTGAAAAAGTCACTGCCAGAATCAATTTTGAAGAATGAAGCAATTATGTCAAAATTCAGAGTCAGACAGGGTGTCAATGAACCGGCTGCTTATGCAATTACTGCTTTGCAGGGATATGGTTTTGAACCCGATGAAGATGAAAATGTATTGTATGCAATCTTTGATTTTGGCGGCGGTACAACTGACTTTGATTTTGGCCTTTGGAGATGCTCTGACGACAGCAAACGGGAAGAAAGACGGTATGACTATGTAATTGAACACTTTGGTTCTGAGGGCGATAAATATCTCGGCGGGGAAAATCTGCTGGAATTGCTGGCATTTGAAGTGTTCAAGGCAAATGCGGATTTGCTCGGAAAGAAAAAGAAAGCAAAGAAAGCAGGTGCGGATGAAAAAGCAGAGGAAGAGGGCACATCTGGATTTACTTTTTCAAAGCCAAAAGAATGCGATGAATTTCCGGGCAGTGAAACCCTGATTTCTGATTCACAGGAAGCAAGACGAAACACCAAGCAGCTGATGGAGGCGTTGCGTCCGTTCTGGGAGGGAATTGTTGCAATCGCCGATAAGGATGCGGAATCCGGCAGCAAATCAGAAGAAGAAAAGGAAACAGCTGCTGAAGACTATCAGGACGAATCAGAGGACAATCAGACGATTGTCTATGAGGGCTATGTATTCAGAAATGATGCAGATTGCAAGTTCCCAATCGATAACGGCTGTATTACCGTTTCTTTATTCGATAAGGATGGAAACCGCAAATCTGACCAAAAACTTTATATGATAGATTGTCAAGTCAAGTGCAACACAATCAGAGAAAAAATTTTTGAAGCA